>Ga0164308_10000104_pt1 | contig 41626 bp, 36 predicted proteins | sample Whisoiple_246_MG_FD_109983 | JGI IMG/M metagenome (GOLD analysis project Ga0164308, IMG submission 109983) | Soil microbial communities amended with fresh organic matter from upstate New York, USA - Whitman soil sample_246_MG | ecosystem: Environmental > Terrestrial > Soil > Unclassified >... | reverse complement strand
GCCGACCCAACGTCCGCAAACGACGATTCCGAGCCACATCACCAACGAAAATACGCCCGAGAGGCGCGCGGGGATCGGCGTGCGCGCCGCCGAATCCCACTTCGCGATGGAGCGCTCTACGAACGCGTGGAACCCGAAAGCGTTTAGGCCGGCCCCGGCAAGCAGCACCACCTTACCGAGAAAGAATGCGTTTGCCGCGTACGTGGGCGCGTTGGAGGCAAACAAGAAGAACCCGCTAAGCACGGAGACCGCGAACGCGGCCCAAGTGATCGGTAGCACGTCCTTCAAGACTCGCGTGACAGGTCGATTGAGCGAGGCAACGCCAATCAGCCTCAACTCGAGCAGCCCGATGCAGCCGATCAGAACCGTGACCCCGAGCACGTGAATCGACTCGAGCCAGGGGAAGAGGGAACCGTTTTCGCGAATCGCGGTCGCAAATCCAGTGTCTTTCAAGCCGTGCAGGAGCTCATCGAGCGTGACCAAAGTTCAACCTGCTTCCACGTAGGCGATCCAACGGCCGGACAGAATGACGCCGACCCAAAGCGCCAAGGAGACGAACGCCACCAGCTGACCCAATCTGCGCCGAGCGCTCGATAGCTCCCAGAAGTCGGGGCGTTGCTTCAACGGCGCCTGGTAGCCGAGACTGACGGCGCTGCTCAGCAGTAGCAGCAGCATTTTCAGCCAAAATGCAGGGTTCTCCAGGGAGCGCGCGGGTTCTGCGCTGATCATCAACGCTCCGCTGAGCGCGAGTACCGGCAGTGACCACCAGATGACTCGCAGAAATCGCAGGTTCGCGTTGGCTAACGTCTGGTCAGACGCAACCCAGCCCAAGCTACGCAAGGCGAGCATCAGGCCCGAGCCAATGACCGCGCCAATCGCCAAGATGTGCACTGTTTGCACCAACGGAACCGCCCACTCAGTCGACTGCAGCGCGACGCTGAAGGAAGTGACCTTGAGCCACTCGCAGAACCTGTCCAACCAAGCCGGCGCGTTCACAGAGAGCTCGTCCGCGGTCGGCACGCAATAGAGGTGAGGGTTGACATGGGCGGTGGAGCGCTGCGCTTGGCAGCACCGGGCAATCTTTGTAGTTCCCACCCGCGGCTCTTGTCAAGGACAAGTGTCTGTTGTTATGGACCTGTGCCGCGAGTTTCTACGGTCGTGCGCGACCTGGGCCTCGTTAGTGTCTCTGATAAAAGACATTAGTCTTGACCGAAGCGAGGCGGCGCACCTATAAGCGGACGCATGTTACACGCGCGGACTCTTCGGAGCCTTCTGCTCGTGACCATTGGGTCGAGTCTGGTGTTTGCCGCCTCGAGCTTCGCGGAAGAGCCGGTGTGGAACAAGGCGCCTACAGGCGCGGATTGGTTGCGCCTGAGCAAGCTGCCGGATTGGAGTGGCGTTTGGAATCCGAACATCTCGGACCAGAACGCCCAGATCAAGAGCAACCCGGTGCCGTGGCGGCCGGAGGTCCAAGCGCGCATTGGTCAACTAGGCGCCGAGGAGAAGGCGGGTCGCCCAAAGGGCTTGTTCGTCGATTGCTTGCCCGAAGCAATGCCGTCGTGGATGTTGATTTCACACAACGCGATCGAGATCTTGTTCACGCCCGGGCGAGTCACGTTGCTCGGCGAATCGGACGGCAACCGTTTGCGCCGCATCTACACCGACGGCCGACAACACCCACCTGATCCCGATCCGACCTTCCACGGTCACTCGATCGGGCATTGGGAAGGAAAGACTTTGGTCGTCGATACGGTGGGGGTGCTTCCTCAAACCTACCTCGCGGTGAGCGAAGCAGTCGGGGTGCCCAACAACGGTGACCTGCACGTCGTCGAGCGCATTCATCTGTCCGAAAAGGATAAGGACATCCTGGCCGACGACATCGAAATCACCGCTCCGCACGTGCTGACCAAACCGTGGAAGACGACGCGATTGTACTTCCGTCAGCGCGCGCAAAAGTACGACATCGTCGAGGGCGTTTGCTTGCAAGGCTTTTTCGCGGAGCGCAAGGACGCGGCCGGTAACGCGATCTTCGTGCCGGTTCCGCAGACCGCGGATGGCAATCCGGCGGCTCCTCCCTGAGAGATTGGTATGATTGGCATAGCTCGACACATCGGACGCCGAACGGCGCTGACACTGATCGCAACGAGCGTGTTCGGTGCGGGGCGCGCCTCGGCACACCACTCGTTCGCGATGTTCGACTTTACGCGAATCGTGACCATCAAGGGCACCGTCAAAGAGTTCCAGTGGGCCAACCCACATGTGATCTTATGGGTGGAACCCGAGGCCAAGGACGGCGTGAAGCCAGCGCCGTGGTTCGCAGAGTTGACCAGCCCGGGCAATTTGACTCGCGTGGGTTGGGACAAGCGCGCCTTCAAGGGCGGACAGCGCATCGAGCTTTTGATTCACCCGCTCCGCGACGGCAAGTCGGGCGGCGCGTTCAAACAAGCGACTTTGCCGGAGACCGGCAAAGTGTGGGTGAGTGATCTGCGGCAACAAGAAAAGCCCGGACTCAAGTGAAGCTGGGCGTGCCGCACTGTTGAAGTCTGCGCACCGTCCGCGCTTGTTTTGAACCGGAATCACATCGCCGGCAGCGATGGCGCGGCTGGGGTGCATCCTCGGTCCAATGGGAAGATAGCCATGAATTTACGTGAGAAACGTTTTGCCAACGCTTCACTTCTGGTTCCGTTCGCTTTGAGCAGTACGCTCGTAGTTCGCGCCGCTGCGCAGCCCGCAGATGCCGCGGCGCCGGCTCCGCCGCCCGCGCCCGCTCAACCACCGCCTCCGAGCCCGCCGCCGGTTCCTGAGGAGCCGCCCGCTCCCCCCGAACCGGTTGGGAGTGCGGGGCGGGATGAAACGGCCGCTGCCTCGATCCCCGCCTCTGTCGACGCGCCGCACGAGCCTGATGCCCGGGCCCCGCTCGATGCTGCGACGGAGGAGAAGACCGATACATTGGCGAGCGTGATCGTTACGGCGCAACGCCGTGAGACCAACCTGCAAAAAACGCCGATTGCGATCACGACGTTCGACCCCGGCCTACTCCAGGATCGCGGGGTGGGATCGATACGTGAGGTCGCGGGGCAAGTCCCGAACCTGTTCGTTGCGCGCACTAGCATCAGTTACACGACTCAAACCTATTCTTTGCGCGGTATCGGCGAAGCCGATCCGATCCAAGAACCCGTGGTCGCGACCTACGTCGATGACGTGTACCAACCGCGTCAGCTATCTTCGATGCTCGATTTCAACGACGTGCTCCGGGTCGAAGTGCTGCGTGGTCCGCAGGGTACGCTTTATGGTCGCAACTCGAGTGCCGGGGCGATCCGCGTGATCAGCGCTGACCCGAACAACGAATTTCACAGCAATGACTCGCTCAGCTACGGGACATTCAATGCGGTGAAAATGCAGGCCTCCGTGAGTGGTCCACTGGTCCGCGATCGGCTGTCGGCCAGCGTGGCCTTCATGCGCAATCGTCGCGACGGCACTGCGTACGATCCGACCCTACACCGCGACGTGAATCGCATCGATCTGGACTCAGCGCGCGTCAAGCTACGCTGGACGCCGACCGAGAAGTGGGACGTCCTGACTACGCTCAACGGCATGATCGACCGCAGCGACACGCGGAGCTACATACCGGCGCGCCAACCGGATGGAGCGTTTTCGCCGACGACCTCCTACTCGGAGGTGCCGCCCTACCAGCATCTGAATCAAGGAAGCGTTTCGTTGCGCGCCATCTATCGTGCGAACGAGTACCTCGATCTGAAGTCGATTAGCGCACTCGGGGGCTTCGACCTGAATCCGGTGTGGTACGACAACGATGGCGAAGCCGCGCTGATACAAAAGAACCTGATTCACTACTCTGATGGCTATTTCACCCAGGAACTGCAGGCGAACGGTCACTACGGGGCACTGACGTTTTCCACGGGCGCGTTCTATTTGCACGAACGATTCTACGTGCAGCGTGATGGCTACAGCAGGAAGAACTCCGTTGAAACCGACCCCGAGTCGAATCCTGAGAACTACGCGACCCTGCGCGCGCACAACATCACGACCACCGACAGCCTCGCCCTGTTCGGCGAAGCGAACCTAAGACTGACGGATTGGGCGACCGTCACCGGCGGGTTGCGTGAGACCATCGAATGGAAACAGTTCGATTTCGACAACAAGACCTTGGACCTGAACGGCAACGTTACCGGTCAGTCGATCAAGGGCGACGCCGGTGATCACTGGGGAGCGCTAACGCCCAAGGTCTCGGTGGCATTCCAATACGGCCCGCGCATCCTGCACTATCTGACGTACTCGCGTGGGTTCAAGTCGGGCGGTTTCGACAACCGTGCGACCAACTTGACGTTGGCCAAGACTCCCTTCGACCCGGAGTACGTGAACAGCTACGAGACCGGCATCAAGAGCGAGTTCTTTGGTCGTCACTTGCGCGCTAATCTCGCGGCTTTCTACAATGACTACCGCGACCTGCAGGTCTCGTATACGAGCCCGGCTTACCCGGGAAACAGCATTCGCGGCAACGCAGGCAAGGCTCACACCGCCGGTGTCGAGCTGGAAACGAGCGCGCGCCTGCCGTTCGGGCTCGGTCTGCAGTTTGGCGGAGGCTATTTGCACGCCATCTATGACGAGTACAAGAACGCAGGCGGCCCGGGCGTGGACGCTGACGGGCACGATCTGATCAACTCGCCGAAGTGGAACCTTTCGGGCGGCGCTACGTACGACCTGCCTCTGCCCGTGCCTGGCTTGACGCGGCTCGGTGGAGACGTGCAGTGGGCCTACGGATATTACAATTCGGCTTTGGCGCGACCGCAGGATACCGTTCCGGCGCAGGCCTTCGTCAATGGCACTCTGGCTTGGACCTCGGACAACGATCACTTCGTGGTCGTACTCAGTGCCAAGAACGTTCTCGACAGCCAGAAACGGGTGAGTTCTTCTTACACTCCGGCAACCGGTGTTCGCTTCGTCAATTTCCCCGACCCACGCACCGTTTTGGTCACGCTCAAATACCAGCTGTAGCCGCCGCCGCCAAAGCTACGCCGCGCGGCGCTCCGCGCGGCGAAACGCCTCCCAGAGCTTGGCATAGCGCCCTTCGCAGCGCACCAAGGCTTCGTGCGAACCTTGTTCGACGATCAGCCCGTCCTCAATTACCACGATGCGATCGGCGACCCGCGCGGTTTGGAGGCGATGAGCGATCAGCAGCGTGGTGCGACCACGCGCGACGCGCCGCATCGCTCGCTGGACTTCGGCCTCCGTTTGCAGGTCCAAGTTGGAGGTCGCTTCGTCGAGGATCAAGACTGCGGGCTTGATCAACTCCGCCCGCGCCAGACATAGGAGCTGGCGCTGCCCCGCAGACAATGAATGACCGGTCGAGTTGATGGGCGTCAAATAGCCGCTCGGAAGGGAGGCAATGAAATCGTGCGCGCCGACGGCGCGTGCAGCGATCTCCACATCCAAATCCGAGGCCTCCGGTCGCCCGTAGGCGATATTCGAGCGGATCGTGCCCGAAAAGAGAAAGGGATCTTGCGGCACATAGCCGAGCTGAGCGCGAAACGCGCGTAGCGGCAGCTCGCGTATCGGCAAGCCATCGATACAGACCGTTCCCGAAGTCGCATCATAGAAGCGCGCCGCGAGCTTGACGAAGGTCGACTTTCCGGCCCCGGTGGTCCCGACGAGTGCCACCACCTCGCCCGGCGCGATCTCGAGTGTGACACCGCGGAGCGCCTCGGGGGCAGCCTTGGAGTAGGCAAACCGTACGTCGCGAAAACCGAGCGCCCCGCGTAGACGTCCGAGGGGAGCGGGGACAGTCTGTTCTGGTGTACGGCTCGGAGTCGCCAGGAGATCGCGGATCCGAGTCAATGACACACGGGCTTGGATGCCCTGGTCGAAGACCATGGACAGCTGCTGCAGCGGCGTGAAAAATTGATCCAAGTACAGGAGGAACGCGATCAAAACGCCCGCGCTCAACTCACCGCGCGCGATCTGACCTGCACCGATCGCCAGCGTCGCGACCTTGCCTACCACCGAGAGCAGTTGCAAGAACGGGAAGTACAAGGAGAGTAGTTGTAGCGAACGCAGTCGAGCATCACGATAGCCATGCGAGAGCTCCGTGAAGTGGGCGAGGGCTCCTGCTTCTTGCGACCACGCTTGAGTGACGCGCACGCCTGCTAGGCTCTCTTGGAGATTGGCGTTTGCCGCTGAAATTCGCTCGCGCGCCTGCAAATAGGCCTTTGCCGAGAGCCGCTGAAAGACCAGTGTGCCGACGACCAGCGGCGGCAATATGCCAAACACCGCGAGGCTCAGCCGAGCATCCATGAACGCGAGCAGTGCCAGTACGCCGCTACAGCTGAGCAGACTGACGATCGCGGTCATCAAGCCTTGCTGCAGCAACTGTGCGAATGCTTCGATGTCGGTCGTCATGCGGGTCATGATGCGCCCGCCGAGTTCGCGATCGTAGTAGTCGAGGGAGAGCCAGCTCAAATGTGCAAACGTACGCGTGCGCAAGGCGAACAATAGACGCTCCGCGGTGCGTCCCGTTTGGTACTGCATCGCGTTTGCGTTTACCCAGCTGACGATCTGAACCACGAAAAGCGCGGCGGACACGAAGAGCAATTGCCGCAAGCTGTGGCCGACGATCGCGCGATCGACTCCGCGCCCAATCAAGAGAGGGGCACACAGCGTGGTCAGCGCGTCGACCACTACCAGCAGCAACCCGAGCAGCAAGCTGATCCGAAAGGGCGCCAGGAACTTTCGCACGGAAAAGCCGATCTGAGGCTCGGTGAGCGCGTCGATATCCACCGAGGGCTCGCCGGATAGCGGAGGCAACGCTGCGACCCGCGCCAAGAGCTCGGGGCTTTCGGCGACGAACGCAGCTCGCGCGCCGCCCAAGTCACGCGGGCCACCGCCGCCACCGCCGCTGGCGCTGGCGCTTCGCATGGCCGCAAAGCCTATCTGACTCTCGACGCTGGCGACGCGACCAGCGGACGTGCCGGCGTGTTGACTGGGCCAGGCGGCGGGATCCGGAGTGGTCGTGGATGTGGGCGGGGTTTCGCTTTCGGGTGTCTCGTCTGGGTCGGGTCCAGCGAGTAGGCGTCGATAGAGTTCGGACGACTCGAGCAATTCTTCGTTCGTGCCTTGTGCGACGATTTTGCCTTCGGCCAGGACGACGATGCGGGTTGCCAAGCGGAGCGTCGATTGACGGTGGGCGATGATCACCGTCGTCCGTTCGCGCATGACTGATTCGAGGGAACGATGGATGGCTTCCTCGGTGGAGGCGTCCATGGCCGAGGTGGCATCGTCCAGGATCAGGATTTTGGGATTGGCCAGGATGGCGCGTGCCAAAGAGATGCGCTGTCGCTGCCCACCAGAAAGCGTTGCACCGCGTTCGCCGACTCGCGTCGCATACCCTTGCGGCAAAGCCGAAATGAAGTGGTGCGCCTGGGCCGCGCGTGCGGCCGCTTCAATCTCGCTCGGCGTCGCATCGGGTCTGCCCAAGGCAATGTTTTCGCCGATTGTGCTCGAGAACAGGAAACTATCCTCGAAGACCACGCCGACCTGATTTCGCAACGACGGCAGCGAATAGTGCCGTGCGTCGTGACCGTCGATGCGTACCTGACCGGCGCTCGGATCGTAGAAACGCGCGATCAGCAGCGCCAGCGTGGTTTTGCCGGACCCGGAGCTGCCGACGATGCCCAGACGTTCGCCCTGCGCGATGCTCAAGGTGACGTCTTCGAGTATTGGTTCGCTCTCCGCGTAGCTGAAGGCCACGCGGTCGAGCTCGATACGGCCGGTACAGTGCTCCAGCGATCGACCGTCCGGAGGATCGGCCACGCGCGGCTGGAGATCGAGGAGTTCGAGCACGCGTTCGGCGCCGGCGCGTGCTTGCTGGCTGCTGGCCAACATCCCGGACAGCAGCCGGATCGGTCCGAGAAGCTGAATCAAGTAGCTGGAGAATGCTAGAAATACGCCCAGGCTCACCCGGCCTTGCAGGGCCAAGAGGCCGCCGAGCAGCAGCACGCCGAGTTGTGCGAAGGCGGGCAAAGCCTGCAGCGTGGACGAATAACGCGCCGTCAAGCGTGCGGTGCGTAGCCGCGAACGGAACAGCTCTCGCGCGCTGCCAATCAACAGCGCAAGCTCGCGCGTCTCCTGGGCGAAGGCCTTGACCACTCGCGCGCCGGATACGGCCTCTTCGACCACGCCGGCAACGGTTCCGAGTAAGCGTTGATCGTTCCAACTCGAGGGGAAGATTCGATCGCGGAAGCGAACCGCCAGCACGACGAACAGCGGTACGAAAACCGCGATCACCAAGCAGAGCGCGGGCGAAAGGACGACCATCACGCCCAATGCCACCACCAACAAAGTCAAGTTTGCCGCCAGCATGGGGACTTGATTCAGGAACATTTGAATCAAGGTCACGTCGCCCGCCGCGCGAGACATCACGTCGCCGGCCGATAGCCGATCATGTTGCGCGAAGTCGAGCGCGTGCAGATGCCGATGAATGGCCAGGCGCAGATCGTGTTGCAGATCGAGGCTGGTTTTGGCGCTCAAATAGCGACGAAAGTACTGCAGCCAAAAGCTCGCGGCTCCCACCAGGGCGAGGGCAGTCAGCCATGGCCAAAGCGCGCGCCGACGCGCAATTACCGCGTCATCGACGATAATCTTCTGCAGTAGCGGCAAGAGCCCAAGCAACACCTGACCAATCACGGACAGGGCGATGCTGATGAACAGCGGGCGGCGATAGGGGCGAACGTGCGGAGAGAGTCTCGCTTGCCAGTCCTTGCTCGACGGGCTCGACCGAGTATGGCTGGGGCTCAAGGCAATCGCGCCGCGCAAGCTGGAAGGTTCATTCGACGTCTCCCGATAGTGCAACTCCGCCGCCGACAGTGGCTCGGGCAGAGTCCGAGTGCGGCGCGGGCACTGAGATCGACGCTCGACGCGCCAGCGTGTGGCGATTTTCCGGAATGGGCAAGCCGAGGTGTCCGCGGAGGGTCGTCTGTTCATAGTCGCGGCGAATCACGCCGCGTTCACGCAGGATCGGCAGCACGCGCCGCACGAAATCATCGAAGTCCGTTGGGTTCGAAACGCGGAAATTGAAGCCGTCGACGGCACCTTCACGGAACCAGCGCTCCATCTCGTTGGCCACGGTCAGCGGTGAACCGACGAAGGGCGAGCGACGCGCCGCAAAGCGCCACGCCGTTTCGCGCAAGGTCAGCTTTCCTTCGCGAGCGACACGCTTGATGCGCTCGGCGCCGCCACGATAGCCGTTTTGCCCCAAATCACCGAGTTCCGGGAACGGTTCATCCAGCGGGTATTGCGTGAAGTCGTGATAGTTGAAGGGGCGGCCGAGCTGGACCAATGCCTTCTTCAAGTCGAGCTTGCCGTTGATGGCTTCTTCGCGAAGCTTGGCTTGCTCATCCGTGTCCGCGATGATGGGCACGAGACCTGGGAAGATCAAGATCTCGTTCGGGTTGCGCCCGTAGGCGACAGCCCGACGCTTGATGTCTTGGTAGTATTCCTGAGCTTCTTCGAAGGTCTCTTCGTTCGCATAGATCCCGTTGGCGAAGCGCGCGGCTAGATCGCGTCCGTCGTCCGAGGTTCCCGCTTGGAAGATCACCGGCTGACCCTGCTTCGAACGCGAGATGTTCAGTGGCCCTGCCACGGAAAAGAATTCTCCGCGATGATTCAAGGCATGCAGCTTGGATTTGTCCAAAAAGATGCCGTTCTCCTTGTCGCGGGGAAAGGCGTCGTCCTCGTAGGAGTCCCATAGGCCTTGCACGACGGAGAGGTGTTCGGCTGCGCGCCGATAGCGCACGGAATGGTCGATGTGCTCCTCGCGGCCGTAGTTGCCAGCGGCGCCCTCGAGCCCGGTCGTCACGACGTTCCAACCCGCGCGACCCCGGCTGATCAAGTCGAGAGAGCCGAATTGTCGCGCGACGTTGAATGGCTCGGTGTAGGAGGTCGTCAGCGTTGCCACTAGCCCAATGCGTTTGGTCGCGGTGGCGAGCGCCGAGAGCAATGTGAGTGGCTCCAAGCGATTGAGGAAGTGAGGCGCAGAGTCCGGCGTGATGTATGGACTGTCGACGATGAAGACTAGGTCGAACTTCGCGGCTTCCGCCTTGCGTGCATTCTCGATGAACCAGTCGATGTCGACGCTCGCGTCGCCTGGCAGTTCTGGATGTCGCCAGCCATTTTGCGTAGTGCCGACACCGCTCAAGATTGCACCTAGTCTCAACTGTCGTTCGCTCATCGCTTTCCAGCTCTCTTTCGTGTCACGCGCGCGCGCGAACCCCGGCCGCTGCTCGAGGCAGCGGACCGGAGCCATGCGTTTTTCCTCAAAGGTCGGCGTATTGCGCTTCGTCGGCGATCAGGACGCGATCGAGCACGCGAGGAAAGTCGCCGTAGTTGCGGACCGCGATATGCACGGCGGCGCGGTTGTCCCAGAACGCGATTGAGCCTGGGCGCCACGAGAAGCGGACTTGGTATTCGGGCTTCTGGTACTGAGCGAGGACGAGGTTGAGGATCTCGCGGCTCTCGGCCAGGTCGACACCGATGATGTGCGGACGTTGCGTGAAGTTGACCCACAGGATCTTCTTGCCGGTCTCGCGGTGCGTTTTCACGACTGGGTGCGCGACGATCGGGTAGTCGTACCCGACGCGCTGCAACGCGCTGCGGAAGTCGTGAGTCACGTGCAGATTGGCGAGTCGCTCCTTCACGCTATCGGACAAGCCGTCGTATGCAGCTCCTGCGTCGACCCAGATCGTGTCGCCACCGACTTCCGGCAGGTTCACCGCGCGCAGCACTGCGCCCCAAGTCGGCACCAGACGCCAGCTGGTGTCCGAGTGGTATCCGGCCTCGACCGTCGTCGGGTCCTTCACGCGCTCGTACTTCGCGAAATCCTCCGCTGAGATCTTGTGAATATTGGCGATCTTCTCGTCGCGCTTGGTATTCGGGTGTACGTATAGTTTGCCAAAGCGCGCGGCGAATGCGGCGTGTTGGTCGGTGGTCAGCTGTTGATCCCGGAAAAACACGACCTTGTAATCGAGTAGCGTGCGCTTGATTTCATCGCGCACCGCGTCCGAGATGGGCTGGCTCAGGTCGATGCCGGCGATCTCGGCGCCGATGGTCGGCTCGAGCGGACGGATGCTGAGCTCCGCCTCGGGATTTACGAAACGCTTTAGCTGGAGTGCTGTGCTCATGGCGTACCTTTCGACTGATTTTTCTGGCTTGCTATGCTTCCGAACGCTGTGTGACTCGTTGCCGACTGCGCCTCCAATGAGGTCGAAGGACTCAGGCCCCGAGCGAAACGGTGGACGATTTCTGTTTGGGTGCCGACAGCGCGGCCACCGCCGCCAAGATGGGTTCTGCTTCCGTACGCAGTAACCAATCAGGGTGCACATCGGCGAAGCGCACGACGCCGTTCTGACCGATGACGACGGCAGTTGGCTGGGGTAGCTCCCAAGTGCCGGTGCCCGTGACCTCACCGATGGGCTTGCCACTCGCGAGCGAAGATTGCTGTGAGGCTTCGTCGAACGTGTACAGGATGCCAAACTGACGCGCGAGCTGGTTGCCGGGATCGGAAGCCACCGAGTAGCTCAGGGAATGCCGCTGCTTGATCGCGCGCAGACGTTCCGGCACCTGCGGGCTGATCGCGACGAGGGTCGCGCCATGCTCCCGAAGGCCGGGTTGCAGATTGCGCTCGTAATAGGGCAGGGCGAGGTTACACGCAGGGCAACCTTCGAATCGGAAGAAGATCAGCACGAGTGGTCCGCGCTCGAGCAGTTCGCTCGATTTGACGCGACCACCATCGACCTCGGGCAGGTCGAATGGCTTCACCTTGTCTCCGGCCTTTATCCACTTGGAAGGGTCGGCCGTGTCGACCAGCGTCTTTCGCTGGTTGATGTTGATCTGCAATTTTGCAGGGTCCATCGTGCGCACTCGCTCCGCGTGAAGGTCGCGGAAAATTTGATGCAAGGATTCCTTTTGACTCATGACACCTCTCCTTGGAGAAACTCGGGCCGTTGGCTGATGATTGGGTGTTGCCGCGATTTCGCGGAAAAATCGTTAGCTCGCGACGGCGCGCGTCGCGTCGCGCTTGGCCACCAATTCATGGACGAGCGGCAACAAATCACGGCCGTAGCCGATGGCGTCTTGGAGCGGCTCGAATCCGCGAATCAAGAAGTGATCGATGCCCAGATCGTAATAATCGAGGAGGGCGTCGGCGACTTGCTCGGGAGTGCCCACTAGACCGGTCGAGTTGCCTTGCGCGCCGCCCACCGCCGCGAGCCCAGTCCAAAGGCGCTTGTCCGTGCGATAGCCGTGCGCCGCCGTCTGGAGCAAACGCTGTGAACCGACGTTGACGGGTTCGTGCCCGCTGGTCGCGATGCCCTTGCTCTCACGGATCGCGCGAACTCGTTCGACGACTTCGGCTGCGCGTTTCCAGGCGGCTTCTTCGGTGCCGGCGATGATCGGGCGCAGAGACATGCTGAAGCCGGGCTTACGGCCATAGCGAGCCGCAGACGCTCGCACGCGTGCCACGAGCTCGCGAGTCTGCGCGTGGGTCTCGCCCCAATACGCATAGACGTCGGCGTGGCGTCCGGCCACGTCGAGCGCTTCTTCGGAAGCACCACCGAAGAAAATCGGCAGATTGGCGGGCTTTACCGCGCTGTATCCCTGTCGCACGTTGTAGAAGCGACCGCTATGATCGAAGGGTTGCTCGGCGGTCCACTCTTGCTTCAGCACGGCCAAGTACTCGTCCGTGCGCGCGTAACGCTCGACCTTGTTCGAGGTGTCGCCGTCACGAGCCATCTCTGCGTCCGCCCCGCCCGTGATGATGTGCACCGCAACCCGGCCATCGCTCAGTTGGTCCAGCGTTGCGAGTTGTCGGGCAGCCAGCGTGGGTTGGGTGAAGCCCGGTCGATGTGCGATCAAGAACCCGAGCTTGGTCGTGATCGCGGCTGCGTGTGCTGCGACGATCTGACTTTCGGGTGAAGAAGAGCCGAAAGGGATCAGTACGCGATCGAAACCTCCTGCCTCTTGGGCAATGGCCGCGGCTTCGACATGGCGTCGATCGATTTGACGGCCGAAGTCCGGATAGATTTCGGAGCTATTGTTGAAGCCAATGTAGCCGATGAATTTCACGCCCATGGTCGCTATCTCCCGTTGCTCGTCAAACGACGAAGAAACCGTGTGTGCCGTCTCGTCTTAGCTGTTCGACGAGCCCGAACTCCCAGTCCAGGTATGCGCGCATCGCCGAGGCCGGAGAGTCCGTGCCCTCATAAGGACGCTTGTAGCGACCTTTGGTTGCGCGTGGTGGCAGCGCCTGCGGGTCTTGGCCAGTTACGTGTTCGTCGCCGCCGTCGAACACGTAAACATCCCACGCCATCTGGGCGAGCCACGAGGCGGTCATCTCCGCGCGTGTGCCCAGATCATCATGGAGCACGACGCGGGCCCCGCGCACCGGGGCGAAGAAGTCGGTCTCTTGAACCAGTTGGCCGCCGGGCGCACTGCGAAAGCCTGGCAGATGTCCCGCCGCGTATTCCTCGGGCGTGCGTACGTCGAAAAAGTACGAAGACCGCGTAGTATCGCGCTGCAGCTCGCCGAGTTCGCGCCGCCCGATGTGGCGCACTCCACTCTGGTAGGCCACCTCACGCGCTCGCTGGCGCGCTTCCAAAATCCCCGCGCTCGAGGGCGTCGGGGCGCGACGTTGCTGCCCGGTCTCGAGCGTCTGTCCCGCCAATTTCCAGCCGATCGTACCATTCCTCAGCGCGACGACGCGGTTTCTCAGGCCCGCGTTGATCAGCGATTGGGCGCCGATGATGCTGCGTGTTCGCCCGGCACAGTTGACGATCACCGTCGTGCGCGGATTGGGTGCGATCGCCGGCACCCTCAGCACCAACTCCGCGCCGGGCACGCTGGTGCCAGAGGGGATGCTCATGGTGCTGTATTCCTCGAAGCGCCGCGCGTCGACGATGGCGATGTCCGCCTTTTGCGCAATCAACTCCGAGACCTCTTCCGCGGACAGGGACGGCGTGTGGCGGCGCGCTTCGACGAGTTCACCGAATGCCTTGCTGTACGAGTTGACGTCTGCGAATAGCTCGAAGCCGGCGCTGCGCCAGGCATCCAAGCCACCCTGCAAGAGCGCGACACGCGTGTAGCCGAGTCGTCGAAACTCGTCGCGCCCGCGCTCGGCGTCACTCCCGTCGCCGTACAATACGATCTGGACATCGCGACGCGGGACGCGGACCTGTGCTTCGGTAGCGATGCGGTCCAGCGGCAATTGAGCCGCGAACAACGGGTGTCCGAGAGCGAACGAGGCCTCCTCGCGCAGATCGAGCAACGCGAGCTCTCGCCGCAATTGCAGCGCGGCTCGGACTTCATGAACCGTATAGAACGTCGTCATGATGGGGATGACCGGTCCCAGAGATTGGGAATGGTCCGGTTTGCGTAGCCGGAGACGAAGCGTTTGGGGACGCCCTGGGTGTCATAGGTCGCGCGTTCGACGGCGCCGATATTGGCGCCGTACACGTGAATGCTGACAGAGACTCGATCGCGCTCGGCATTGGAGACACGGTGCACATCACCGATGCGCGGAGACAACGCGCTGACGCTGCCCGCTCCGAGGCGCTGGGGAGCTCCAGCGGAGATCAAGCGACCCGCGCTGTCCCGCACGAACCCTTCGTTCAGCTCTGAGCCACGCAGGACGCCCACTAAACCCCAGACACGGTGATCGTGTACGGGCGTCACCTGTCCGATGCCCCACACGAAGCTGACGATAGAAAATCGCTCGCGGCTGTCGCAATGCAGCAAGTACTGCTGGTAGCGGCAGGGGTCGGGTTTCGCGTACTCCGCGGGCAACCAGTCGTCGTGAGCGACCAAGTCGGACAGCAACGTCGCGCCGCGAGTCAGGATCGTGTCCTCGTCAGTGTTCGATTCGAGTAGCTCGGCGAAGCCGACGACTACGACCCGCAGGCGTGCCACGTTGTTTGCCGAAAAGAACGGCGCGACGGCGGTCATGCCACGTTCCGTCAGCCAGCCGCGGAAAGCCGCGGACGGTCGCGTTTTGCGACGGCTTCACGCAAGAGCGGCAGCAAATTGCGGCCGTAGTCGATGGCGTCTTCGAGCGGATCGAAACCGCGGAACAGGAACTTGTTGATGCCCAGGTCGTAGTAATCGAGCAGCGCATCGACGACTTGCTCTGGGGTTCCGACCAGTGACGTCGAGTTACCCTGCGCGCCCGTGAGCTTGGCGATCTCGGTCCAGAGTCGCTTGTCGCGAATCGCGCCCCCGCTGGCAGTCTGTTGCAAGCGTTGCGAGCCGGTCGACTCGTTCTTGGCCGCACGAAAGAGGCTGACGGCACCCCGCTCCTTCAGCGCTTTGGCCTCGAGCAGGATGCGTTGCGCGCGGTTCCAGGCCTCTTCTTCGGTACGGCCGAGGATCGGACGCAACGACAAGCTGAAGCCGATTCGGTCTTGGCGGCCATGTGCAGCGGCGGACGCACGCACCTTGGCGAGTGTCTCGCCGACCCCGGCCAACGTCTCGCCGAACAGCGCGTACACGTCCGCGTGCTTGCCAGCAACGCGAATCGCTTCGTCCGACGCCCCACCGAAGAACACCGGCAGATGCGGTTGCTGCAACGGTTTGACCGCCGCGAAGCTGTCTTTCACCGTGTAATACGGGCCTTGGTGGTCGAACGGGACGCTGCTGGTCCAGGTCTTTTTCAGGACTTCGAGGTAGTCGTCCGTACGCGCGTAGCGATCCGCCTTGGTCAAGAAGTCGCCATCACGGCCCTGCTCGTCGTCCGAGCCACCAGTGATGATGTGCACCGCCAATCGGCCATCACTGAATTGATCGAGGGTGGCTAGTTGGCGGGCCGCGAGGGTCGGCGCAACGAAGCCAGGGCGGTGTGCGAGCAAGAACTTCAAGCGGGTGGTCTTGGTGGCCGCATAGGCCGCCACCTGAAAGCCGTCCGGCGCCGAGCTGTGGTAGCCGATCAGCACGCGGTCGAAGTTGCCGTTCTCGTGAGCGAGCGCGAGCGCGCCGAGGTAGGTCTTGTCGATACCGGCGCCGGTTGGCGCGTGTGTTTCCGACGCATACTGCGTGGAGATCAGGCCGAGCACTTCGAGATCGTTGTCTGTTCGAGTCATTGGTAGCTCCCGAGTGTCAGTTGATCGTCAACACCGACAGTTTGGTGATGCCGGCTCGATCGATGGCGGACATGGTCTTGGCCACGACGCCGTAGTTGCTGGCTTCGTCGGCACTGAGGTGGACGATCAGGTCCGGAGCGACCGCGCGTCGGCCTTTGAGTAACGGCTCCAACGTGGAGAGCGAGACCTCGGTCTTGTCGATGTAGACCTTGCCTTTCGCGTCGACGCTCACCGTCACCGCCGGTTTTGGCTCGGTTGGCGCGCGCGTCGAAGTCTGCGGGAGTTGAACCTTGATCGCGTTGGTGAGCAGCGGGGCGGTGACGATGAACACCACGAGCAACACGAGCATCACGTCTACCAACGGCGTGACGTTGATTTCGCTGACGACTTCCTCACTGTCACCCAAACTCATTGCCATCAGGCGCTCGCTTCCTGGCCGATGGCCAAGCTCGGGTCACTGCGCCGCTCGGTCTCCGGGGCAACACGGATGAAGCTGCGCACGGCATGTCCGATGAACGTGTTGCTGAAGTCTTCGAGATCGCCGACCAAGGTCTTGAGTCGGCGCAGGAAGAAGTTGTAGGCGATGAGTGCCGGCACAGCGACCGCGATGCCGACGGCGGTCGCCTCGAGCGCCTCGCCGATCGGGCCAGCAACGACCTCCAAGCTCGCAGAGCCGGAGCCACCAATGCGCTGTAGGGCGTGGATGATGCCGAGCACGGTGCCGAACAGGCCGACGAACGGCGAGGTGGAACCGATGCTGGCCAAGACCGGCAAGCCGATTTCTACGCCCTTTTTCTCGCGCTGTAGCTGCTGAATCAAGCGACGCTCCAGCAAGTCACGGCGAATCGGCAGTTCGACGGTGCTGCCATCGCTGTCCTTGCCGCTGGTCTGCCAAGAGTCGAGACCGGCCTGCGCCAACCGCGCGACGGGACCCGCGTACTTGGCCAGCTCCTCACTGCGTGGGAGGCCGTTGGTCTTTTCGAACGAGCGATAAAAGCTCTGCGTTTGTCGGCTGAGGCGGAAGTTCTGCAACGTCTTCACGATCACGATCGCCCAAGTGAGCGCCGAGGCCGCGATCAGCAAGACGAACGTAGCTTTTACTATCCATAGCGTAACTGCATCAGACATGTTGAGATTGGCTCCCGTTGCTTATTGGAGTTTGAATTGGACGGGGAAAGTCACCGTGCCTGCGACTGGGTTCCCGCCCTGAGTTGCCGGCACGAAGGACCAGGTCTTCGCAGCGGAAAGGGCCGCGTCGTCCAATACCGAATGGCCAGAGCTCTTTTGGACCGTGACCGACCCGACCTTGCCGCTCGGCAACACCTGCGCACGCAGGATCACGGTGCCCTCCCATTCCTCGCGCCGCGCGAGACGTGGATATTCCAGGTTGGGCTTGCGTGCGAAGTCGGCCCCGACCTTTGCTTGAATCACGGGCGCCGGGGGTGGAGGTGGCGGAGGGGGTGGTGGCGGAGCGGGCGCGAGAACAGGCGCGGGCCCAGGACTCCCCGTTCCTGGTGGTGTTGGCTCGAGCAAGCCGTCATCGCTCGACGGCAACCCGCTGTTGTCGGGCACAGCCGCCGCTGCCTGCGCGACCGGCGCGTGGCTCTGAACGCGCGGGATTGGCTTGTCCGAGGGCGGCGGCGGGTCCGCTGGCGGAGCCGGCTCCTTCACTTTGGGTTCTTCGATCACGGGCGGAGCGAGCTCGATGTCGACCTGTGAGGTGACGAAGCGAGTGACCTGTGGCGTCACGTTGTTGCGAACCTTCACGCAGATCGCCACGTGAACTGCGACAGAAGACGCAAACACCAACCACTCTAGTCCCCAACGTGAAGAGCGGGTGCCAGGATCCAGGCTGATCGCGAAGGACGCCGGGTTCGTGCTGTCTCTCGACGACGAGCTGTTTGGTTCCGAAAGCTCCTCTTCGTGGATTGCCTGGGATTCAGCCATGAATGATTCCTGTCGATGTTCGCGGTGCGCCTGGCTCATTCGATGGAGCCGTTCTGCGCATGCTGCCGTACCTGCGACTCGGGCAAGTATGCAGATGCCGCTAATCCAATGTCAAGGACGATTGTCTTGGAAAGTGGACGCGCGAAAGAGTGCGGCTGGAGCAGCAATGGCAGAGAGTCGTGCGCGTAATATGCCTGATACCGTGACATCAGCGATAGAAGCGCGCGGTTCTGGCGCCTCCCCGAACGCTCGCAATTGCGCAGGGATACATCTGGCGTCTATTTTAATAGACTGCGCGCGTGGTCGAGAGTAGAACCCGTCCCAGATGCGACTCGAGCGGCGATGGATCATCCTAGCTTTTGCCTTGGCAATGGGGCTGAGCGGCTGCAGCAAGCACAGTGGTGAGGCAAGCGCGCGCGAGTCGAGCGCACCGCTCAGGGCTCAGCCCCATGTCGGAGGCGAGCTCGTCTTCGGATTCGATGGCGCTGCGAACACTCAGTTCGCACTCGACCCCCACAAGTCTGCGTTTGCGCCGCACGCGCGGATCATTCGCTCGGTGTTCGACAGTCTAGTGGTGTTGCTGCCCAACCATCGCTTCGGCCCCTGGTTGGCGAAGAGCTGGGAGATTTCAGGTGACGGCCTCAGTTACACGTTCCACTTACGTGATGATGTGAAGTTTCACGACGGGACCCGTTTTGACGCCGCTGCGGTCAAGTACAACCTCGATCGCATCAAGGAACCCAAGAATGCGTTCTACGCGCTTTCGGACATCGGTTCCTATCAGTCGTCAAAAGTGATCGATGATTTCACGGTCCAGGTTCAATTTGCGCGCCCTTATGCCCCTTTTCTCGCAAATCTATCCAAGCCGAGTTTGGGCATCGTCTCGCCGGCAGCCGCCGAGAAGTTTGGCGACACATTCGCGCTGAACCCCGTCGGAACAGGCCCGTTCAAATTCAAGTCACTGAGCCCGGGAACGGAGATCGAGCTCGAGCGCAATGCCGACTACGAGTGGGCACCGGAGGGTGCCCGGCACCCAGGGCCTGCTTGGCTCGAGCGCTTGACGTTCAAGAACGTGCCCGAAGAGGCGACGCGGGTGGCCGTTCTCGAAAATGGCCAGGCCGGCGCGGTGGATCTCATTCCGCCGCAGAACCTCGTGCAGCTGCGGAGCTCGTTGAAGTTCCATTTGGTCGAGCGCGAGCTCTTGAACCACAACTATTCGTTGTATCTGAACGTCAATCGAGCGCCTTGGCAGGACGCGCGGATCCGCGAAGCGTTCAAGCTCTCCTTGGACATCGACACGGCGATCAAGACTATCTACCTCGGTACCGCCGCGCGCGCTTGGGCGCCCTTGTCTCCCTCGATCCTCGGCTACGACAACTCTCTGGAGGGCTCGTGGAAGCCGGATCGCGCAGCGGCGATTCGGGCCCTGGACGAACTCGGCTGGAAACCTGGGAGTGATGGGATCCGCGTCAAGGATGGTCAACGGCTCACGATTTCGTTCCTGGACACGCAGGGCAATCGTGAGAAGCGCCTCGATCTGATCACGATCTTCCGTCGCCAACTGCGCGATACGGGCTTCGAGCTGCGAGTGGATAACGTCCCTATGGGGTCCTACCTGGAGAAGGTCGGCGCGGGGAACTTCGATCTCGTTGGTGGCAGTCTCTTCGCGCCCGATCCCGATGTGCTGCGGCGCATCTATGCGGCGGACAAGTCGTCACTGTTGGCGATCTTCCGGGGCACCGATCCGGAGCTGACACGCCTGCTGGTGGCTGGGTCCGAGGCGCTGCAATCGGAGGAGAGGGTGAAGGCATACGCGCAAGCGCAGCGCCTGATCATCGAAAAGACGTACTCCATTCCGACCTACGTCTTGGTCTACTCCGTGGCCGCCGCAAACCGGGTGCAGGGCCTCGCGATCGACGTGCACGGTTTCCCGGTCTTTAGCGATACCTGGATTCAATAGGCAAACTATCCCATGCTGCGCCGGATCATCGAACGGTTTCTCGTTTCACTGGGTGTCATCTTCGGCGCCGTGACCTTGATCTTCTTGGTGTTGAATTGGCTGCCAGGTGACGCCGCGACCTTGATCGCTGGCGAGGACGCCAGCCCGGAGACGGTCCACCACTTGCGGGTCAAGTTAGGCACCGATCGACCACTCAGCGATCAATATCGGACCTACCTGGTCGGGGTCCTCCATGGCGACCTCGGAACCTCATACGTCACGCGCGAACCGGTCGTGCGGCGGCTTGCGGCGCAGTTGCCGTCGACGTTGACGTTGACGTTCTCGGCTTGCTCGGTCGCGATCGTTCTCGGTGTGTTGCTAGGCGTTCTTTCGGTGTCCTACCGCGGGCGCTGGCTCGACCACGCGATTCAATCGCTCTCGTTGTTCGTGCATTCGATGCCGTCCTTTTGGCTCGGAATGCTGATGATCTTGCTGTTTTCCGTCAAACTCGGCTGGCTACCCGTGATTGGCAACGGCGGCTTGTTACCGCTGATTTTACCGGTCAGCACCTTGGGCATTTGGCTGAGCGTGCCTTTGCAGCGCCTCGTACGCGACGGCATGCTCGAGGGTCTGCACGAGCCATACGTGACCACGTTGCGTGCCAAAGGCTTGGGCGAGCGGCGCATCTTCTACGTTCACGTGCTGCGCAACGCCGTCACGTCGACCATCACCTTGCTCGGCGTACTCGTCGGTGAATCCCTCTCCAACGCCGTGATCATCGAGACGCTTTTTGCGCGGCAAGGCATCGGCCGCACGACAGTCGAGGCGATCGGGCAGAAGGACGTACCAGTGGTGCAGGGCGCGATCCTGATTTCTTCCGTGGCGTACGTCCTCGTCAATCTATTCGTGGATCTTTCCTACACGCTGATCGATCCACGCACCCGCCTTCAGAGCTTGAAAGGAACGCGATGAAGTCTGCTGCCGAGCAACTCGCGCCCGCGCCCGCGCGTGCTCTTCCGGAGATGGTGTTTGATGCTTCCGAGCTCGAATCGCCCGATCGAAGTCTGCAAACGCAAGTCGAGCGCGGCTCGCGTCCCCGCATCAAGGAACTGCCGCGCGAAAGTCGACTGGCTCAGCTGAGCTTGTCGGACGTGCTCGTGCCCGCCTCGCTGCTGCTGCTCACCTTCGTTGCAGCGTGCGCCGCCTTTCCCGCGACCGTTGCGCCCTATCTTCCGACCGACATGCACACCGACGCGATCCTCTCGGCGCCGGGCTGGCCGCATCTGTTTGGTACCGATCAGTTCGGTCGCGACGTGTTCTCGTTGGTCGTGTATGGCGCGCGCCAGTCGGTGTTGATCGGAGTCTTTGCCGTGCTGATTAGTTGCAGCATCGGGGTCTCGCTCGGGCTCGTCGCGGGTTACGCTGGCGGTTGGTTGGACACCGCGTTGATGCGGGTCATCGACACTTGGCTGGCGATCCCAAATATTCTGCTCGCGATTGCGTTATCGACCGTGCTCGGCCCGAGCTTGGTCAACACCATCTTCGCCATCAGCATCACCACTATTCCGCGCTACGCACGTATCTTGCGCGGCCAGGCGCTGTCGGTGCGGAGTCGCCCTTTCATCGAAGCGTCACGAGCTGCTGGCGCGTCGCATTTCGCGATTCTACGAAAACACGTGCTCCCGCATTGCTCGGTCCAAATCATGGTGCTGGCGACGCTGGGTGTGGGCACGTCTATCCTGATTGGTTCTGGGCTCAGCTTCCTCGGTCTCGGTGTCAATGACGAGCGGCCGGACTGGGGATACTTGCTCACTCAGGGGCGCGGCTACTTGACCGTTGCCTGGTGGACGGTGACCTTTCCGGGACTCGCCATCACTTCGCTAGTGGTCTCCATCAACCTGTTGGGTGACGCGCTCCGGCGACGTTTCGACCCCCGCAGCGCGCCGCGCTGAGCTCGTAGGTCCGCCATGACATTGTCCACGATAGAGCCCTTCACGCAAAAGGCCAGGACTGCGCCTGCTTCCGGACCACTCCTACGGGTCAACGGCCTTGCCATCGACTTTGGCGGTCGCAAGACCCCGATGGGCGCGGTCGACGATGCTAGTTTCGATGTCGGGCGTGGCGAGACGGTGTGCTTGGTCGGCGAATCGGGCTGCGGCAAGACCGTAACGGCACTGTCCCTGTTGCGCCTCGAAATCTATCGACACGGCCGGATCGTATCCGGGGAGATCGTATTCGATGGCAAGAAGCTCGTGGATCTCGGACGCCGTGAGCTCGACGAACTGCGCGGTCAGCGCATCGCGATGATCTTCCAGGAGCCAATGACCGCGTTCGATCCGGTGTTCAGCATCGGCGAACAGATCATCGAGACTATCCTGCGGCACGAGCCTGTCACGCGCGCAGAGGCCTGGCAGCGTGCGGTGAAGCTGCTCGAACGGGTGCATATCCCCGACGCCGAACTGCGGATGAAGCAGATCCCCGAGGAGCTCTCCGGTGGCATGCGCCAGCGAGCCATGATCGCCATGGCGCTTGCCTGCAAGCCCGATCTACTGATCGCCGACGAGCCGACGACTGCGCTCGACGTCACGATTCAGGCGCAAATCCTGGCATTACTCAAGGAATTGCAGCGCGAGGAAGGCATGGCCATCCTGCTCATCACGCACGACCTCGGCGTCGCGGCAGAAATGGCCGACCGCGTGGTGGTGATGTATGCCGGGAGGATTGCCGAGCGAGCTTCGGTCACGGATCTCTTCGCCAAACCGTTGCATCCGTATACTCGCGGATTGTTGCGATCCTCGGTGCTCCCGACGTCCGAGACCCGCGGAACGCGGCTTGCTGCCATTCCCGGCTCGATGCCGCGCTTGGACGAAATGCCGAGTGGCTGCCGGTTTCATCCGCGGTGCTCGCTCGCCAACGACCAATGCCGCGAGCACGCGCCGACGCTCCGTAGCCTCGGCAACCGTGATGTCTCGTGCTGGCGCGCGTTCGAGCCGGAACCTGTCGAACGCGTGCGCCTGCCGATCGCTGCCTCGATGCCGACCGTAGAAGGCTCACGTGCGCAGGTGCCAGCAGCGAACGCCCCGCTGGTGGAAGCTTCGCACGTGACCAAGATCTTCGATACGCGCCGCGGACTGTTTGCAGGCCGGCAACGTGTTCATGCAGTGGACGACTTTTCACTGGTGATCCAGCCGGGTGAAACCTTTGGTCTCGTTGGCGAGTCAGGTTGCGGCAAGTCGACGTTCGGACGTCTATTGCTGCAACTGGACACGCCGAGTAGCGGTGAACTTCGTTTCGAGGGCCGCAGCATCCTCGGCCGAGGTCGCGCCGACCGGAAGCGCTTGCGCCGCGACATGCAGATGATCTTCCAGGACCCATACGGTTCGATCGACCCGCGTTGGACCGTAGGCGACGTGATCGCCGAGCCGCTCGTGTCTTTCGACAACCCCGACCGCGCTACCCTCAAGAACCAAGTTGACGAACTATTGACCTTGGTTGGCCTACCACCGACCTACCGAACCCGCTACGCGCACGAGTTTTCGGGTGGTCAACGGCAGCGTATCGGCATTGCGCGCGCGATCGCACTACGCCCGAAGTTCATTTTGGCGGACGAGGCAGTCTCTGCGCTCGATCTGTCGGTTCAGGCGCAGATCATCAACCTGTTCTTGGATCTCAGGGAGCGACTCGGGTTGACTTGTCTATTCATCGGGCATGGTCTGCACCTAGTGCGGCATGTCTCCGATCGCGTGGGCGTTATGTATCTCGGTCGCTTGGTAGAAGCCGCGCCTGCAGAAGCGCTCTTCTCGCATCCCGCACATCACTATAGTCACGCGCTGTTGGCTTCGAATCCCATCCCGGATCCGACGCGGCGGCGCGAATTCGTCGCGCCGCTAGGCGAACTGCCGTCGCCCACCGCGCCCCCGTCGGGTTGCCACTTCCATCCGCGCTGCCCAGCAGCCACCGAGCGTTGTCGTGCCGAGGTGCCGGTGCTGCGCGAGCTCGAGCCGGGGCGGTCAGTGGCGTGCCACTTTCCGCGCTGAGCGCGGGATCCGATTCCGCCGAGTTTCGGCGCACCGCACACGAATCTTGCCAAAGGGAACCGATAGTTATGACCGTCGCTGCCGTCAGCATTCCAGTCTCTCAATCTTCGAATCGAATTCCTGACGCCGAGGTCGATGCTCAGTTCGTCGAGCGCTGGTCGCGTCGCGCTCTCTCGGAGCGACCGCTCTCAGCGGCGCAGATCCAATCGCTGTTCGAAGCTGCACGTTGGGCCCCCTCTCCTGATTCGAGTGATGTCTTGCCTCGTGAGCTGCACGAGAAGGAGCAGCCCAACGCCCGGAAGTCCACGCACGACTTCGCCTTCGAAGGCCGCTATCAATTGCGCTGACCGGTCTCGTATAGTAGACGATTGCTCTGGTCCAGTAATGGCGTCATCATCCGCCAGCTTAGGCATAGATCTCGCGGCCCCACGTGTCCGTGGCACCGGCGCAGAGTTGTTACTGAGCGCGCTACGGGCTCAGCACCGGCCTGCCCTGTTGGGGGTCTCCGCTGGCATCGCATGGAGTCTAGCCAAGCTGACGGCTCCCACGCTCGTGCGGCGCGGAATCGATCTGGGCATTGGCGGCCGCAATAGTCGAGAACTGCAGGCGGTCGTCGTGGCTTTGCTGCTGGTCGGGGCGCTCCAGGCGGCTCTCGCCGGGTTCCGCCGCTACTTCGCCATCTCTTTGGCGGCGCGTGTGGAGGCTCACTTGCGAGCTCGGCTATTCATGCACGTGCTGCGGTTGGACCTCGCGTTTCACGCGCGCAGGCCGGCAGGCGAGTTAGTCTCCCGTTGTGCGTCGGATCTGCAGCAGATCCAGCAGCCCTTCGCCAGCGTGCCGATGACCGTTTCGAACGCCGTCATGCTGCTCGGTTCGGCGATACTACTGGTCCACACCAACCCATTGCTGGCCTTCGTAGCGTTGACCCCGGCGCTACTGGTGTTTCTGGTCGCGCGCAAGTTCACGGTCCGACTCGGACCGCGCGCGCAGGGCCTGCAACGCGCGGTCGCCGATCTTGCCAGTATGATTCAAGAGGGCATCTCGGGGATCCGGGCCATCAAGGGGCTCGGCCTCGAGCGAGTGGAGCGGGAGCGCGTTCGCTTGCAGGCAGAGCACGCGTACCGGGCTGCGCTGCGGATGAACGAGACGCGCTCCACGTTCATGCCGTTGATCGAGTTTCTGCCCGCACTCGGGTTGGTGGCGGTTCTTTGGTTCGGCGGGCGGGCCGTTGCTGCAGGCTCGATGACCGTGGGTCAGTTGGTGCAGTTCAACTATTACCTGTTGATGTTGGTGGGTCCCCTGCGCATTACCGGGATCACCGTGGCCCAGTTTCAGCGCGCGGCCGTATCGGCCGAGCTAATCCAATCGCTGTTGTCGACCAACGCTGCGATTGCGGACACGTCGCATGCGACGTCGACACCGGTCGCCATCAACAACGGCGCGTCCCGAGCGCAGGCACTCACTCCACCGGGTGGTGGAGAGGTCGTCTTCGCGGATGTCGATTTTGGATATGAAGTGGGCGAGCCCTTGCTGCGTAGGCTCGACCTGCATATCCGCGCTGGTGAAACCGTCGCGTTGGTTGGCGCGACTGGTTCGGGGAAAACCACGCTCACCGCACTCATCGCCCGGTTCTATGACGTGAACTCGGGGCGAGTGCTGCTCGATGGCGTTGATGTCCGGCAGCTCCCGTTGCGCAAGCTGCGCGCCAACGTCGGAATGGTGTTCGAAGACGCACTACTGTTCACCGGTTCCATTCGCGACAATATTGCGTTCGGTGCCCCGGAGGCTCGCGATAGTGATATCGAACGCGCGGCCCGCGCGGCCGGCGCGCACGACTTCATCGTCGAGCAGCCTGAAGGCTATCAGTCGCTGGTCGGCGAACGGGGCTTGAGTCTCTCCGGCGGGCAAAGACAACGCATTGCGCTCGCTCGCGCGCTGCTGACCAATCCGCGCGTGTTGATACTGGATGCCGCAACCAGCGCGGTCGACGCAGCCAAGGAGGAAGAAATTCGCGGCGCGCTCGAAATCATGCTTCATGATCGAACCACGATCCTGATCGCCCATCGGGCCGCGACGCTGCGTTTGGCCGACCGTGTGCTGTTGCTCGAAGACGGGCGCATCACTGCGTCCGGAACTCACGACGAGCTACTCCAAGGCAGCGCCAGCTACCGCAAGATCTTGGCTGCCGCCCGCGACTCCGAGCTCGAGCCGTTGCCGCACACGCTTGGGCTGACGCACCCCGATGTCTGATTCGAATCGCAAACCGATTTTGCTGCGCGCGCTCAAGAGGCTGTCGCGCTCACGTCTGGAAGCCACCGCGGCCGTTCTGCTGCTGGTCGGCACCACGCTGTGTGCGCTCTCCGGTCCCTGGATCTTGCGCTATGCAGTCGATCACGGCTTGCGCGCGGGTCACCCGAACTTGGGCGTGGTCATGATTGCCAGCGCGACGTTTCTGGGCCTCGCCCTGGCGGCTCTAGTGATGAGTCGGCTGCACACGCGGCTCAGCGGTGAACTCGGTGAACGCTTCGTGCGGGATCTGCGGCAGGACGTGTTTGCGCATTTGCTCTCGATGTCAGTGCGCTACTTCGATCGGCATCAGCGTGGGCGCTTGGTGGCGCGCTTGACGTCCGACATCGACGCTCTGCAAGACCTGATTCAGCTGGGACTCGTTCAGTTCGTCCAGAGCGTGCTCACGTTGAGTACGCTTTTGATTGCGCTCTTGCTCTTGTCCTGGAAGCTGAGCCTGCTGGCCTTGCTCCCGCTACCGGTGCTCGTCGTACTGACCCGCAGTTTTCAGCGCCGTTCACGGGCGGCGTACTTGGAGGTGCGCGAGCGAGTCAGCGCCACGACTTCCACCTTGGTGGAAAACCTGGCCGGCGCCAAAGTGGTGCAAGCCTTCGGTCAAGAGCAACCGCGCATTGCCCGATTCTTGGGTGAGAACGACGCTCAGCTCGACGCCAACTTGGCCGCTGTGCGCATCCAAGCCCACTACCTGCCAGTCGTGGAGCTCACCACCGCGCTTTCTACGGCGCTGGCGATTGGCGGTGGTGGCTGGCTCGTCTTGCACGGCCAAGCCAGTCTCGGAACGGTGAGCGCGTTCGCGCTCTATCTGCTGATGGCGTTCGAACCGGTGCAGCAATTGAGCTTTCTGTTCAACTCGATTCAGTCCGCCGCCGCAGCATTGCAGAAGCTATTCGCGCTGCTCGATGAACCGATCGACTTGACCGAAGGTGCGCGTGTGCTCGAGCCTCGACAGGCGTTGTCTCTGCAGGACGTCAGCTTCGGCTACGCGCCAACTCTGCCACCGGTGCTCTCGAACGTCGTTTTGAAGCTTGCACACGGCGAAAGGCTCGCGCTGGTCGGTCCCACGGGCGCCGGGAAATCGACGCTCGCGAAGCTGATCGCGCGGCTGTACGATCCTTCGACCGGTACGGTGAGCTACGGAGGAACCAACTTGAAGCACGCTTCAGTCGAGTCGCTGCGACAGCGGATCGTGATGGTCTCCCAAGAAGAACATCTGTTCCAGGGGAGCGTCGCCGACAACGTGCGGGCGGTCCGCCCCGGCGCGAGCTACGACGACGTGGTGGTGGCGCTGCGGCAGATCGGCGCGTACCAGCGTTTCCGAGCGAAACCGGGAGGCCTGGCCGCGCCGGTCGGAGAACGCGGGGCGCTGCTTTCGGCGGGGGAGCGGCAACTCGTGGCGCTAGCGAGGGTCGCGCTCGTATCTGCTGACGTGCTGATTCTCGACGAACCAACCTCGAGCCTGGATCCCGGCACTGAGCAAGAGGTGAATCGCGCTCTCGAAAGTCTGATGCGCGATCGCACGGTGGTGCTCATCGCACATCGGTTATCGACGATGAAACAGGTCGACCGAATCGCGGTCGTCGCTGATGGCCAAATCGCCGAACTCGGTAGTCACACTGAGCTCCTAGCCAGACGAGGCCGCTACGCTGCCCTCTATCAGGGCTGGGAACGCGGCCTGCAATCGGCGGCTGAGCTCGGTTAGAGCCTCGATCAAAGATCTCGATGCAAAACGAATGCATCGATCAGGCCAAGGGACGGGTGTCGGAAGGCCTTGGGAAACGACTTGCTTGGGCTTGGTGTCTATCGTCCAATCCCGCGCGCGGTTCCATCGCGGTGCAAGCGAGGCAGGTGCGGGTCATCGCTGACGCCTACGGCATCGACGCCGATGCACGAGCGCTGCTGCCCGAGGCGATCGCCGAACGAGTCCGTCGAAACGTCGGGCTCTGGTCGGGTCAGCTCGAGCGACCCGATGCCATTTTGACGGCACCGGAGAAGGTCCCCGAGTTGATTGCTTGGTCGATCCGCGAACAACGCTATGTCGAAGCGCACTGCGAAGAGCTGAAATACGCGCTGCGCTAGTCCGAGACCAAGTGCAATTGGGTCCCCTTGACGTCTTGAGCGGGGGTGTTATTTGAAGATTATCAAACTATCAAAATGCGCTACCAAGCCGTCTTCCAAGCGCTCGCCGACCCGACTCGTCGAGAAATTCTAAAGAAGCTCACCGCGGGCTCGCGCAGCGCAGGCGAGCTGGCTGCGTCTTTCGCGATCACGAAGGGTTCGATGTCACACCACTTCAACGTCTTGAAGGCAGCGCAGCTGGTGCGCACCGAGCGTCGCGGTCAGAGCATCGTTTACTCCCTCAACACCAGCGTGTTCGAGGACGTGGCTGCGATGCTGCTCGAACTCTTCCAAGTTCAGCTGACGAAGCCGAAGGCCGGAAAAAAGCTGGAACCGTCGCGCCGTTGAGGCGTTGGGCGAAAATCCTAGGAGGCACTAGCCATGGATCGAAATGTGACGCGGGCTTTGAACTGGGGAATGATTGCGCTGGCGTTTGCGGTCGCAGCGTGGCTTTCGCCGCATATTCCCGACCTCGTCCCGACCCATTGGGATGCACGGGGGCGCGTCAATGGCTACATGCCAAAGCCGCTCGGCGTGTACATCGTTCCGTTGATGATGCTCGCGCTGCACGGCCTTTTTGCCGCATTGCCGCGAATATCGCCACGCAAGTTCGAGGACGAGTCCTATGCTGGCGCGTACCAGGTGATTCACACGGCCACGCTCGCATTCCTGCTCTTCGTCACGATGATTTCTCTGCGAGCCGCCACGGGAGAACATATCCACATCGTGCAGGCGACGTGCATTGCGGTTGGCCTGCTGCTGATCGTGATCGGCAACTTCCTGGGAAAAGTCAGGCGCAACTTTTTGCTCGGCATCCGCACGCCCTGGACTCTCGCGAATGACGAGGTCTGGCTCCGCACGCACCGCTTGGGCGGGAAGACCTTCGTGCTCGGCGGAGCGCTGGTGATTGTGGGCGCCGCCCTGGGCGTCGGCGTCGGTTTCTGTAGCTTCGTGGCGGTGCTTGCCGCTCTCGTTCCGGCCGGCTATTCGTACCTGGTGTATCGCCGCCTGCAGCATTGAAGCCCGGAACGCGGGCGGAGCGCGCACGGTCGATATTCACGTGCGTCGGTTGCGAGCAAAACTCGGGCCGAGCGTTTCGAGACCTTTCGCTGGATTGGCTACGAGCTGCGGCGGCTGCCCTAATTCCGAGTGGTCTCGTGTAAGAGACGTTTGTCCTTGACGCGGGCGGCGTGAGCCGCGAGGATGCGCGCGGTTTTAGAGTTTCTTTAAACGTCCCCTTCGGAGATTGGCTTCGACGAGCAGTCGAGGGTCGATCATTCGTGCGCAAAAGAGTCTTCTTTAATGACGTGGCATCGGCGATCTGTCTTGGGTTTTTGGACTGTAGCTTTCGGAACTTTTACGGGCGTCTTGCTGGTGTCAGGAGCCGTCTCCGCACAGACGCCAGACGCGGCACCACCTCCAGCGCCGCCAGCTCCTCAAACTCCCGCCGCGCCGGCACCAGAGCAACCTGCGGAAGGAACCGCGCCCGCACAGCCGCCCGCTGCAGAAAATCCTGCGCCGCCTTCCGAGCCGCCCGCCCCGCCGGCAGAAAATCCTCCGCTCGCCGACGCCTCTCCAGCGGCGCCCGCAGAACCAGTGGCCCCCGAAGCGGATAGTGCTCCACCCGAGGCGACGCTCGGCGCGGTCACCATCACTGCGCGCCACCGCAAGGAGAACTTGCAAGAGGTGCCGATCGCCGTGACCCACCTTTCAGCAGCCGAGCTCGATGCACAGGGTGCGGTCAATTTGCGGCAAGTTCAGCTGCAAGTACCGAGCTTACAGATCCTCGGCTTCAATCCGCGCAACGTCACGATCCAAATTCGCGGTCTCGGCACGACCGGCGGCGCGGTGAACAGCGGCATCGAACCTGGCGTGGGCGTGTACGTGAACGGTGTCTACTACGCGCGACCAGCCATCGCCGTGTTCGACCAATTCGACGTCGAGAGCATCGACGTACTTCGCGGTCCTCAGGGCACGCTGTTCGGCAAGAACACGGTGGCCGGCGTGATCGATATCCGGACCAACGAGGCGTCTTACACGCCGGAGCTCAACCTCGAGCTCAGTTACGGCAACTTCCAATACACGCAAATCAAGTTCGCGGCGTCCGCGCCGCTCGGTAAGAGCGGCTTCGCCGTTCGCCTCGCGGGCATCAAGACCGATCGCGATGGCACGGTCTACAACACCATCTACCGCGACTATTGGCAGGACCTTCACAACCAAGGCATTCGAGGCGAGATTGCCTACCGCACGGACGACCGCAGCTTCAAGGCGCGTCTGATCGGCGACTACAACAACCAGCAACAGTATGCCGGTTTCCAGATCGGGCGCGGTGCACTACCCAAGACGCGCAATGACGGCAGCACCGCGACGAGTCGCGACTTTTACGACCGCTCGAGGGATCTAAACTACACGCCTTTGCCCTTCGATCCTGCTGGTCGGCAGATCGATCTCAACACGCCTTACACCGTGAATATGCAAACGGGCGGCGTCTCGCTCCAGCTCGATAAGACGCTGCCTGCAGCGCACAACTTGACGTCCATCAGTGCCTATCGCTTCTGGCATTGGGACCCATCGCTCGATGGCGACCGCACGGCGTTGTCGGTGAACATCGCGAGCAATTTGCCCACCAACCAGTCACAGTTCAGCCAGGAATTGCGGGTCGCTTCGGCGAGCGGTAAGCGGTTCGAGTACACCGGCGGCCTTTACTATTTTTGGCAGCGCACCAAAGAGGTGCCGTACAACACCTACGGCAGTGATGCTGGCAAATGGCTGCTCGGGCCAGCATTCCCGGACGAGTCACTGAATAACTGGACGCAAAGCGGCTACCAGCTCCAAATCATGAACAGCTACTCCGCGTTTGCGAACGGCACGTGGCACGCGATCGAGAAGAAGCTCGATGTCAGCGCCGGCCTCCGCTACACCTACGAGACGCGGAAGGGCACGTTCCAATCCTTTCCTATCTCTGACAACGCGACGCCGCTTTCGGATCCCGTTTTTTCCGGCCTGACTGACGCGCAGGTCGCTCAGATCGTGTCACGCCGTAACAGCTTCGCGCCGACCTCGTCGTTCGACGCTCACACGAAAGGCGGCAGGCCGTCCGGCACGGTCAACGCGCTGTACCACGTGACGCCTGACATCAATGTCTACGCTGGCTACTCGCGCGGCTTCAAGTCTGCGGGTATCAACATGGCCGTGCCGGTTCAGCTCGCGAATGGCCCGGCGCCGACGACCTTCAAGCCCGAGATCGTGGACGCCTACGAGATTGGCTTCAAATCCAAACTCTTCAACCAGCGCTTGACCACGAACATTGCGCTATTCCTCTCGGATGACCGAGGCTATCAAGCGAATCAAAGCATCCTGGTTGATACGCCGACCGGGCCGATTGCGCGGTCGTACCTCACGAACGCGGGCGATGTGCGCACCCAAGGTGTTGAACTCGACCTCCGCGCGAAGCCGATTGCCGGTCTGTCGATTGGCGGCGGGGCGACCTACAACGACGCCTACTTCCGCAACTACAAGAACGGAACATGCCCGTATCTCCAGGTCACCGCCGCCAACGGCGGCGTGTGCGATCTCTCGGGGCGACAACTGACCGGTGTGTCGAAGCTCGTGTACAACGTGTCTGCACAGTATGATTTCCCAATCGGCACCACGCCGACGCTCGCGTATGTAGGTGGCACCTGGAGCTACCGCAGCGAGTACTACGGAGCTCTCAACACGGATCCGTACAGCAAGGTCCCCGGCTACGGCATCGCTGGCGCATACCTCGGCGTCCGCGACAAGAACGGCGCGTGGGACCTGAAGTTCTGGGGCCGCAACCTGTTCGACAAGACCTACTACGTCAACGCTTCCGTCGATTCGGCGACCACCTATACCTATGGCGGTACGCTCGGCGATCCGCGGTTTTACGGGACGACGTTCCAGCTCAATCTTTGAGCCGAGCTTCGCATGCAGGGCCGCGGTGCCGCCGCGGCCAAGGGGCGGCGCGCTAGTGTCCGTCGCAGCGCCCGGCATTCCTGTAGAGACCTCGTTCCCGGCGCGCGCGTGAGTCGCCGTGCGAGCTACGCGCCGCGCAGTGACGTCCGCGCCCGCTTACCCCCAAAAAAAGATTGGTTGGTTTGGGTAAGCGGGCTCGGCCGGCGGGCTTCGTCGCGTAGCTCGGATCGCGACGGCGCTCGTAGCTGCGTCCGAGATCCCGAGTTTCAACGGCCAACATGGTCCTCCTGTCTCGTCGCTCATGCAACAAAATCGATCGATCCATCGCGGCGCGCAATCGCTGCTAGGCGATCGACGGCCAAAAAAACAGGCGTGGACTAGCCGGCTTGCCAAGCCAAAATCAGCTCTCGATAGATGTCGACGGCTCGTTCGATGTTGTCGACGAAACAATATTCATCGGTTTGGTGGGCGAGCTGCGGCTCACCGGGGCCGAGCACGACCATGGGCACGTCACGGTACGTTTGACGCAGCACTGCGCCGTCCGTGAAGTAGGTCGCGGCGCGTGGTTCGGGCCGCGCGCCCAGCACCGGCGTGGTCACGTCAAAGATGTGCTGGACCCAGTCCGAATGAGGCGCCGAATAGAGCGCACCCACGTCCGTATGTATTCGAATTTCGGCCGAATCCCCGAGCAGCGCTGCGAATTGCCGAATGAGCGCGGCGTGCTCCTGTCCAGGCACACTGCGGATGTCGACACCGATGACCGCTTCGTCGGGTACGGAGTTGATGTTGAGGCCGCCGCGGATCGTGCCAACATTCAACGTGGGTTTGCCCATCAGCGCGTGCTCGGGTTCGTCGAAGCGAAAGTCACGCAGCTTCAAGACTGTCTCGGCTGCGGAATAGACGGCGTTGACGCCACGTTCGGGCATCGAGCCGTGCGCGGTGACGCCGCGGGTGATCACCTCCAACCACAGCGCGCCCTTGTGACCGAGTAGCGGATAGTTCGCCGTCGGTTCGCCGATCAAAAGCGCGCCCACTTCACCGAGCAACGCCGGCTCTCGCACGAGGTGGAGGGCACCCCTGCATCCAGTTTCTTCGTCGGCCGTGAGCACGAGTGTGATGCCGGGGCCAGTTCTCAAGTGCTCGACGACGCTTAGCGCGGCCACCACGAAGGCCGCGACTCCGCTCTTCATGTCGCTCGATCCTCGTCCGAACAGTTTGCCGCCTTCCAAGCTCGCGCCGAAGGCATGCTTTTTCCAAGGCGCAGCGCCGAGCGGAACGGTGTCAAGGTGGCCAGTGAACCCGAGCGGAGCCTTGCTGCTCGTCGTCTGGCCGATGCGCGCGATCAAGCTCGTGCGCGACGCGGCGAAGGTTGAATAGTCCACCTGAAACCCGGAAGCTTGCAGCAAATCGCCCAAGTAGCGGGCGCACGCTTCCTCGTTGCCAGGTGGGTTGATCGTGTCGAATTCGAGCAGTCGACGCGTCAGCTGAACCGCGTCGGGCAGCTTGGCCATCGCTCTTCACTACTCCCGACGTTTGACTGGAACAAGCTCCTCCCGGGCGAGCGCGATGCGTTGACGACTGGCCGCCCAAGGGCTCGGCGCCAGTGAAATTGTACGACTACCGTGGAGCGAGGCAGTGACTGTCTCTCGAGCAGCAATCAGCCAGACGCTCGAGCAGAGGCCTGAGCTGGTCGCTGCTTCTCGATGAAACGGCTCGCGGTCGAAAACGAGCCCGTCGTCGAGCGCACCATCGAAGCCCGACCGCTCGGGATTCGCGCTGGAGCCGCTTTCCTACCCAGATGAAACAGCTGCTGAAAGATTCGCCCGCCGGCAGCACCAATTCCGTCTCTTTTAGAAGAATGGAGGCGGCTGATGCTCAAGCACCCGCAGCGAGCGCGGCTTCAATATCCTGCAGCAGCGCAGCGTCCTCAGGATCGACCTTGGATGGATAGAACTTCAACACTTTTCCTGACCGAGAAATCAAGTACTTGCCGAAGTTCCAAGTAGGAAGAGCGCCCGCGCCGCGCTCCAATGCCGCGTAAATTTCCGATTGGCCCGGCCCGGTCTTCGTCTGCACTTTCTCGAACATCGGAAAGTCGACACGGTACTTGCTGACGCAGAACTCGCGGATCTGCTGCGGTGAGCCGGGCTCTTGGCGCCCGAAATCATTGCTCGGAAAGCCGAGCACCGCAAAGCGTTTGTCTTTGTACTTGATGTACACGCGCTGAAGGCCTGCGTATTGCGGCGTGTATCCGCAGGCGCTCGCCACGTTGACGAGCAAGGTGACCTGTCCGCGGTATTGCGCGAGTGAGACAGGCTCGCCTTCGAGAGTTTTCGCCGAGAGGTCGTAGATGTTCGTCGCCTGAGCGTTGGTCGTCATGGGTGACTCCTCAATGGCCGCGCGCCGGCACGCACCGAGCAGTGAAGCCACGATACAGATGCCGGTCATAGAACGGGTTGCGCGCATGCATAAAGCCTTGAGCATTGCGCAGGCCGCGTCAAACTTAGCGTCGTACCGTTTGGGCGTCCTGTCCGTACAGTAGCCGCCGTTCTTCCTCAGTCAGAGGCGCAGGGGGTTTGGGGGGATTGATCTGATCAACGAGTGCGTAAGCACGTTCCGTTGCTGGACGACCGGCGATGGCTGCCTGCCAGCGCTTGAGGTTCGGGAACTGTTCGATGTCTTGATTGAGGCGGCTATAATTGCGGGTCCACGGGTAGCTCGCGATGTCGGCAATGCTGTACTCACCGCGACCAGCTCCTGCGACGAAGTCGCGATTGCTCAAGCGTTTGTCGAGCACCGCGAACAAGCGTGCGGTCTCTCGCTCATAGCGGTTGATGGCGTAGGGCAGCTTTTCTGGAGCGGCGTGATTGAAGTGTCCGTTTTGACCCGCCATCGGACCGAGACCCGCCATCTGCCAAAATAGCCACTCGAGCGTCTCGGTGCGGCCACGTAGGTCCGTTGGAATCAGCTTCTTGGTCTTGTCGGCAAGGTACAGCAGGATTGCCCCGGACTCGAAGATCGAGATCGGCTGACCCCCATCCAGCGGTTCGTGATCGACGATCGCAGGAATGCGATTATTCGGCGCGATCTGCAAAAATTCGGGCCTGAATTGGTCGCCCTTGCCGATATTGACCGGCAAGATTCGATAGTCCAATCCGACTTCTTCGAGGAAGATCGTGATCTTGTGACCGTTCGGCGTGGTCCAATAATGCAAGTCGATCATGATCAGAACGGCTCCTTGTACGGGCGCAGATCGAGTTCTTGAGTCCACGCGCTGCGGTGTTGCAGATGCAGCTGGAAGTAGACCTCGGCGATCGCTTCCAGATTGAGTAGTCCGTCGGGGCCAGCTTGAGCCACGCGCTCCGCGGCGCGTGTGCGCAGTCGCTCGCCGTCGATGCCGCCGTCAATCACGACGTGTGCCACGTGAATTCCTTGCGGCCCGAACTCTCGAGCAAAGCTCTGGCTCACCGAACGCAAGCCAGCCTTTGCTGCGGCAAATGCGGCGAAGGGAGGTTTCCCCCGTAATGACGCCGTAGCACCGGTGAAGAACAGCGCGCCACGCTTGCGTGGTAGGAAATTCTTGACCACCTCGCGTCCGAAGACGAAGCCCGCGAATGTGCTGCTCCGCCAGGCTTGCTCGAACGAGTCCCCACTGAGCTCCAAAGACGGTGCGCGATCCGCGTTCCCCGCGTTGAACACACCGACCTCGAGCTGCCCGCGCTCAGCGACCCGCCGCGCGAGCGACACCACGTCCGCTTCGCGGCCGACGTCGCCAGCGAGGGCGAAAGCTTGGCCACCCGAGTTGCGAATCTCGGCGGCGACGCCTTCGAGGCGTTCGGCATTTCGGCCGGTGATCGCGGCGACAAAGCCTGCCTTCGCGAAGCGTCGCGCCAAGGCGGCGCCCAGGCCCGCGCTCGCTCCGACACCCGCTATCCAAACGACTTGCTGAGACTGTGAACTCATGTCTCTTATGGGAGACGCTATGGCGTTGGGATGCTAGAAGTCAAGCTACGCCCAGTCGGATTTTGCTCCGCGCCAAAGCGCGTTATTCAGCCTTCGGAAGCATTCTGCATGAACAGTCAGTCACTCTCGCGGGATTTCACGGATTCGCTGCTCGAGTACCGTCGAGAGCTCGACGTGCTCGATGAAGAGTTCGTCAAGCTGCTCGCCGCTCGCTTCTCCGTCACCCGTCGCATCGGCGCGCTCAAAGCAACCCACGGCGCGGGAGCCGCCGACTCTGCGCGGGAGCAAGCGCAGCTCGATCGCCTGCTATCGCTATCGGAGAATCTCGGATTGCCGACGGAATTGACTCGCGAGGTCTACGAGACCGTGTTTCGGTTCGTTCGCGCCGGCCATCTGGCGCAGGCCAAAGACATGGGTGCAGGCACGGCAAAGGCAGCACCTTAGGCAACGCGCCATTTGATCGCAGGCGGACTACGCGAGTCTCACGACCATCTTGCCCGTGTTTTTTCCCTGAAATAGCCCGATGAAGGCTGGAATGGCTTGCTCGAGGCCGGTCACTTGCGTCTCCGGATTCGTCAGCTTGCCTGCCAGGAGATCGCGCCCGATCTCGCGCTCGAACTGTGCACGCTGGCCGAGGAAGTCGCTGACGATGAAGCCTTTCCAGGTGAGCCGCTTGGTTACGATGTTCATCAAATTGTTGGGTCCTGGTCGCAGACCCTCTGAGTTGTAGCCCGAGATCGAACCGCAGCCGATGATGCGCCCGTGTGGTCGCAAGACGGTGAGCGCGGCTTCTAAAGTTTCACCACCAACGTTGTCGAAATACACGTCGATGCCTTCGGGTGCCGCGTGTTGCAACAGCTCGAGCACGGGACCACTCTTGTAGTCGAACGCGACGTCGAAGCCGAATTGTCGCGTGGCAAGCTCGACCTTGGCGGCGGAACCCGCGGAGCCGATCACGCGGCAACCACGGAGTTTCGCCAATTGGCCTGCAGCGCTGCCAACCGCGCCGGCGGCTCCAGAAATGAAAACGGTGTCCTCGGCTTTGACGTCGACAAGATTGAGCCCGGCCCACGCGGTCATGCCGGTGGCACCGAGAATTCCGAGGTAGACCGAGGGTGGCTGAAACTCAGGGTTCAGCCGATACAGATCCGCTGCTGGAGCGACGAATGCTTCACGAAACCCGTACAGAGACAGCACTCCGTCACCGACCTTGAAGGCACTCGAACGTGACTCGACCACTTCGCCCACGGCACGACCCGTGAGCGCATGCCCAAGCTCGAAGCCCGGCGCGTACGATTTCACGTCGTTCATCCGCCCGCGCATGTACGGATCGACTGAAAGGTAACGGTTGCGAACGAGCACCTGATGCTCAGCTAGCGGCGGCAGCACCGTTTCTGCCAGGCTGAAGTTGTCCGCGGTGGGTAGCCCACGAGGGCGCGAGGCCAGACGGAGTTCACGGCTCGAGATCAATGACATCGGCGTCCTTCTGCTGTCTTTCAGGGTCGGTTGAGCGCAACGTTTTCGCGGGTATTGCCGCCAGCCCTGCGCACGGCCCGTACAGAATCAATTCTGCGCTTGGGCTACCGGTGCGGGCTGATCACCGCGAGCGAGTGCCGCCGCGACGCATTCGTGCAAGATCTCGTGGTAGCGGTGCGCGTTTGCCGTGCCAATCAGGAACGGGTTGGGCTCGCCCGCCTTTCGATTGCGGGCCTGTTCGAGCCGCGCTGCGGTGCCGTCGATGAAGGTGTGAGTATTGAGAATGCCGTCGACCTTCGCCTCGTTGCTGACGGTGTCGAAGTGCTGAACCGAGCGCTCGTAAAGAGCAAGTCCGCCGTTGGCCGGCGTCGGCTCGCGGTTCGGAGGAAACAGCACGCTGCCGAAGAGCGCGAGCTTGTAGCTCTTGCCCTGCTCGATCGCGGGCACGATCGCGGAGACGGTGCCGGGTGTATGTCCAGGGGTGAGGTGTAGCGTCACGCTCGTATCCCCGAGCGAGAGGATTTGCCCGTCACTCACCTCCACATCATGCTTGGGGACTTCACCGCCTTCGACCCCAGGCGAGCGCTTTTCTTGTTCGATGAAGCGCCAATCCGCTGCACCCAAAAGTACGTGCGCGCCGTATGTTTGTTGGAGGTAAGCGGCGCCTCCGAAATGGTCGTAGTGCCCGTGCGTAACTACTACGTCACGGATCTGATGCGGGTCGAGACCGAGCTGCGCCAGTCCCGGTTCCAAGACCGTCTTGACGTCATTCGTGCTGCTGAGCGAATCGAACAGGATGAGACCAGCGCTCGTCTTGAGCACGAAGACGCCGACGAATTGGTTGCCGACGAAGTACAGGTTGTCGAAGAGCTTGGTCGGTGGGATCACGGCGTTTCCGCCGCTCTTCAACCTTGCGAGGACGACCTCCCGGGCCTCTGCCACGGTCTTGCACAAGACCAACGGTTGCGTCAGATCCGTTCCGGCCAGCTGCTTCGCGCGAGCGACGTGCGCCTCCGCTGAAGAGTCGGCTGCGGCCGGCAACGGCGCGGCGGGGCCATCCGAAGGTTGAGACGCGCAGCTGGTGAGCGCGACCGCAAGGCACAATCCCCAAACGTTTCTTTTGGTCACGATGAACTCCTTGGAGGGCGCTGCGGCGCCGCGTGGACGATGGTCTTTTAAAGAAGACTTAGGCGCGTGTCAAAGAGTTCTCAGTCGCATCGACCGGGTGGGCTGGGCTCGCCAGTTCTTGTAAGCGGGACCTCACTCTTGTATTAGAAGCCGGCGTCTTTGGCCGGGCGCTTGGAAGCGAGATCGCCCGATGACCCAAAAATCGCTCTCTGTCTTCGAATTCGTCGCCCTGGTTGCGCTCACGACTTCGCTGGTTGCGATGTCGATCGATACGATGCTCCCCGCGCTCGGTACGATGGCGAGCGAGCTGGGCGCGGCTCATGCCAATGATCGTCAGCTAATCCTGAGCGTCTTCTTTGGCGGTATGTCGCTGGGGCAGCTCGTTTATGGACCGGTGTCTGACAGCACGGGACGAAAACCGGCACTTTACCTGGGCATCGGCCTGTTCGTGCTCGGCGGCATCATCTGTGCGCTGACTCAAAGCTTCACTTGGCTGCTGGTTGGCCGGGCGCTGTCAGGCTTCGGCGCTGCGGGGCCTCGCATTGTGTCAGTGGCGCTGGTTCGCGACGCACACACGGGCGCGGGCATGGCGAGAGTCATGTCATTCGTCCAGACGGTGTTCATTCTGGTTCCTGTCTTGGCGCCTTCAATCGGTCAGGCGGTGCTGCTCATTGGTAGCTGGCGCGCGATCTTTGTGGCTCTCTTGGTCATCGCAACGGTCAATGCGCTTTGGCTCGGTCTGCGACAGCCGGAAACGTTGGCGCGCGAACGGCGAGTGCCCTTCGCGCTGAAGACGATAGCTCGTGGCTGTGTCGAGACGTTTCGAAGTCCGATTGCGCTCGGCTACACGCTGGCGAGCGGATTCGTGTTCGGCGGATTCATCAGCTACCTGTCGATGTCGCAACAGGTCTTTCAGGAGCAGTATCGGCTGGGCAGCAAGTTTCCGCTGTTCTTCGGGTTGCTGGCGAGCTCGATTGGCGTCGCCTCCTTCGTGAACGGTAAGCTCGTGATGCGCTTCGGCATGCGACGACTCGCTCGAACCGCGCTGATTGGCGACTGCGTGCTGTGCGTGTGTGCGCTGCTCGGGACCGTCGCGTTCGCTGGGCATCCGCCGCTATTTGCGTTCGTTGGCTTCATGATGGTTTGCTTTTTCTGCAACGGGCTCCTGTTCGGCAACTTCAGCGCTCGCTCCATGGAACCCGTTGGGCACATCGCGGGTGTCGCCTCAGCGGTGGTCGGCTCGGTCTCGGGGACGATTGGCCTCGTACTCGGTACGTTGTTCGGACGCGCGTATGACGGCACGGTGCTTCCTTTGGTCGGCGGCTTCACCACGGCTGGGCTGCTCGCTCTGACGGCGACGGAGATCGCGGAGCGTGCGGTGTCGATCCCGCGAGCCTCCGAGGCCGTGATTGAAGGCGTTCAGATCGCGGAAGAACGCTAAGAGCCAATCCTAGAACCCCCGACCGCGGTTCTAGGATTGGCCCCGAGCAACCGTACCAACATCGCAAGCTGGGAGATTGCGGGAGCGTGCGTCTCCGCTCAACCCATCGGGTACAAGATCTCACGCGAGATTTCGTCGACCTTGGTGAGCACTTCTTGAGGCAGCTTGACTTCGCTCGCGCGCAAAATTTCTGGCAGTTGTTCGGGGCGCGTAGCTCCAATGATGGTCGACGCCACGAAGTCATGAACGAGGCTCCAAGCCACGGCGAAAGTGACCGGTGAGATCTCGAGCGCCGCAGCGAGCTTGGAAATTCGTTCCGTCGTGGCCAGCGTTTTCTCGTTGACGAAGCGCTTGGTCATGGTTTGCCCGCGCGCGGGATCGTTGCGGTAGCGGGTGAAGCGAGCCGGCTCCGGCCAGTTCCCGTCGTTGTACTTGCCGCTCAGCACCCCACCGCCGATGGGGCTGTATGGAATCAAGCTCACTTTCTCGCGCCGGCACACGTTGGCAAGCTCGTCCTCGAAGCGGCGATTGAGCAGCGAGAAGTTGTTCTGAATCGTTTCGTACTTGGGCAGCCCCTCGTTTTTGGCTGTAAACAAGGCCTTGGTGAGGCCGTACGCGGTCTCGTTGCTCGCGCCGACGTAGCGCACTTTGCCCGCTCGAATCACTCGCTCGAGTCCCTCGAGCGTCACTTCGATCGGCAGATCGGGATCGGGCCAGTGTGTCTGGTAGAGGTCGAGGTAGTCGGTTCCGAGGCGTTTGAGACTGGCTTCGACGGCGCGTTCGATGTGATGCGCATCGAGTGAAGTCCGCCCTTCTCGAACCGGGGGCACGAACCAACCTCCGCCCGGGCCTGCCACCTTGGTTGCGATGACCACGGAGTCACGCCGGCGATCCTTCAACCACTTGCCGATGATCAACTCGCTCTGGCCCGCGTACTCGGGCTTCGGAGGGACGGGATAGACCTCGGCCACGTCCAAGAAGTCGATCCCCGAGTCGAACGCTTGGTCCAAGATCTTGAGGCTCGTTGCCTCGTCTGCGTGGGAGCCGAAGGTCATCGTCCCGAGACAGATTTCCGAAACGGTCAGCCCCGTGGTGCCCAGTCGTCGTCGTCGCATGCGATGTGTCTCCTTTGGTAGACCGAGTACCAGCCGCGCGCTGGGAAACCAAGTGGATTTTATCGGATCATCCCAGGCGCAGCGTG
>Ga0164308_10000103_pt1 | contig 41745 bp, 39 predicted proteins | sample Whisoiple_246_MG_FD_109983 | JGI IMG/M metagenome (GOLD analysis project Ga0164308, IMG submission 109983) | Soil microbial communities amended with fresh organic matter from upstate New York, USA - Whitman soil sample_246_MG | ecosystem: Environmental > Terrestrial > Soil > Unclassified >... | reverse complement strand
CCTGGTCGTAAGCTCAAACCGTGGATTTTCACGATCGCTCTGAATCTGAAGCGCGAGTACTTCCGGCGCAGCAAGCGGCGCCACGAGACTTCGCTCGACGATGATCGAGTCGCGGAGCCGTTCGAAGGGCCGCGCGGGCAAGAGCGCTCCGACGCCTCGCGAGAAACAGCACGCGCGCTCCTTTCGCTCCCGCCTGAGCAGCGTGAAGTGATCGAGCTGCATTGGTTTGGTGGGCTGAGCTTTCCGGAGGTGGCCGAAGCCGTGGGCTCGACGGTTGCGGCAGTCAAGGTGCGTGCGCATCGCGGCTATGTCGCGTTGCGCGCGCGCTTGGGTGAGGTCGCCCCCGATCCCGACAGCGTACACGCGGGCAAACCGAGCGTAGCGGAGAGCAAGTGATGGACTGCTCGCAAATTCGTGATGCGTTCGTGAGCGGCGCTCGGCTGCCGGACGAGCAACGCGACGCGCATCTGGCCAATTGTCCACAGTGCCAAGCACTGTTCGAGCGTGATGCCGAGCTGGGCCGCAGCCTGGCCGTACAGGCCAGCGTCGCGCTGCCCGTTGCCGAGCTCTCGTTTGCGCGGTTCGAACGAGAGCTCGCCCATGAAACCGGGCTTCGCGCCTGGCTTCGGTCGCGGCCATCGCGGCTGCGTTTCACGCTCGTCCTTTTGCCGGTGCTGTTGGCGGTGGTTGCGGGCGGTCTATTCCGGCAGCGCGCGGACTTCGCCGAGTATCCCGCGCTGCGCATCGTGCTGCTGCTGTCTGTATACTTCGTGGCGATCGCCCTGGCGTTCGCCAAGGAGTTCTCTGAGCTGCCGCGCCCGGCTCCGCTTCAAGATTACCTGGGCCTGCTGTGCTTCGCTCTCGCCGTGCCGACTCTGGCGGGGTTTGCGCCCGCCACAGAAGCGAGTCGTCACGCATACCCGGGAGGTGCGCTCGGGTGCTTTGGTTATGGTGCCGCGCTGACGCTGCCGATCGCGCTCTCGTTGTGGGCGTTCGATCGCGACGATCAGCCATCGCTCCGCACGGTTTGTCTGAGCGCAGCTGCTCTCGGGCTCTCCGCCAACCTACTGCTCGAGCTGCACTGCGCGAACGGCAATCCAACGCACGTCTTGCTCGGCCACGCGAGCTTGGGGCTCGCGTGGCTCCTGATCTGGGCGACCGTGCGCGGGCTGAGCCGCGCATAAACCTCTACTTGCGAAAGTGGGCTGCGAACGGATTGTTCGTGAAGCCCTGCGCGGTCGCTTGCGGCTTACCTCCGCCTTGCGGGCGTCCTTGATTTTGGGGGCGCCGATCGCGGTTTTGATCGGCCCGTCCGCCGCCGGGGCCCGGCGCTGAGCGAGCCCCGCTTGCGCCGCCCACCTGCGCGTCAGTGCCGCGCTTGGCAGAGAGCGCGATGCGCTTGCGCACGAGATCGACCTCCAACACCCGCACGCTCAGCTTGTCGCCGACTTTCACGACCTCATTCGGATCTTTGACGAAGCGGTCAGCGAGCTGTGAGACGTGGACCAGTCCGTCTTGATGTACGCCGATGTCCACGAACGCGCCGAAAGCGGTCACGTTGGTGACCACACCTTCCAAAATCATCTCTGTTTTGAGGTCTTCCATCGTGCGCACGTCGTCGCGGAACTTGGGCGGCTCGAACGTGGCGCGCGGGTCGCGCCCCGGCTTCTTGAGCTCGCTCAAGATATCGTTGAGCGTGAAAGAGCCGACGTCGCCGGCCTGGTAGCGTTTCGGATCCAAACGCTCCAACAACTCACGATTACCGATCAGCGAGACCACGGGCACGCCCAAATCCGCGGCCATTTTCTCGACCAAGGCATAGCGCTCCGGATGGACCGCGCTGGCATCGAGGGGGTGTTCGCCGCCGCGCACACGCAAGAAGCCTGCGGCCTGCTCGAACGTGCGCGGACCAAAGCCCGGTACGTCCAGCAACTTGCTGCGGCTGGTGAAGGCGCCCTTTTCGTTGCGGTAAGCGACGATCTTTTTGGCCAGTGTGGGACCAATGCCGGCGACGCGCGAGAGCAGCGGGGCACTGGCCAGGTTCACTTCGACGCCCACGCTGTTCACGCAGCTTTCCACCACTTCATCCAGCTTCTTGGCCAAGAATGGCTGGAAGACGTCGTGCTGGTATTGGCCGACGCCGATGCTCTTGGGGTCGACCTTGACCAGCTCGGCGAGCGGATCTTGCAAGCGCCGGGCGATGCTGATCGCGCCGCGCACCGTCAGATCGAGTTCCGGGAACTCTTCACGCGCGACGTCGCTCGCGGAGTAAATGCTCGCGCCCGCTTCACTGACCGGGACGCACAGCGGTTTCGGATTTGCGGTCAGGCCTTCTTCCTTCAATAGCTCGCGCACGAAGGCTTCTGTCTCGCGACCATGCGTGCCGTTGCCCACCGCGACGGCGACAATCGGATACTTCTTACACAAAGCGCGCAGTGATTGCCGCGCTCGCTCCAGCGCCGCGTCACCCTGCACGAGATAGATCGTCTCGTGCTCGAGCAATTTGCCCGTCTCGTCGACGACCGCGCACTTGCAACCCGTGCGCTGCCCCGGGTCGATGCCGAGCACCGTCTTCGTTCCGAACGGCGCAGCGAGCAGCAGTTCACGCAGGTTCTGCGCGAATACTTCAATCGCGCCCTTGTCCGCCTGCAGCTTGAGTTCGACCCGCACGTCCACTTGCACCGAGTGCAACAGCAAGCGCTCGACGCCGTCCTTGATCGCGCTCGATAGCTCACCGGCCCAAGGCGAAGCCACGTCCAATTTCACGTGTTTTTCGATGAACGGCAGCACGTTGCTCTGGTCCACGTCCAGGCCGGCGCGGAGCACGCCCTCACTTTCACCACGCCGGATCGCCAAATAACGATGCGAGGGGATCTTGGCGATCGGCTCTTCGAACGAAGCGTAGCTGTCGAACTTGGTGGTCTTGTCTTCGAAATCCTTGGTCTTGCCGACGCGAATGGAGCCGTCGCGCACGTACGCCTCGCGCGTGTGCTTGCGCACTTCCGGATCTTCGGCGATGCGTTCGGCGCAGATGTCGCGCGCGCCCGCGAGCGCGGCGTTCACGTCCGCTACTTCCTTCTCGGGGTTGACGAAGCTTTGGGCACTGGCGCTCGGGGTGCCTTCTCGGCCTTGGGCCCAAATCAGGTTTGCGAGCGGTTCGAGCCCTCGCTCCTTGGCGATCGTCGCTCGGGTGCGGCGTTTGGGTTTGAACGGCAGGTACAAGTCCTCCAGCTCGGCCTTGGTCGCGGCGTTGACCAGCTTCTTTTCGAGCTCGGGAGTGAGCTTGCCCTGGCTGCGAATCTCGCCGAGGATCGACTTGCGGCGGGCTTCCATCTCCACCAAATAAGTCCGACGCTCTTCGATATTTCGAATTTGCACTTCATCGAGCCCGCCCGTCGCTTCTTTGCGGTAGCGCGCGATGAAGGGCACCGTGGCGCTCTCGGCGAGCAACTGAACGACCGCGCTGACGGCTGCCCGAGGCAAGTTGAGCTCGGCTGCCAAGACAGGAACGGGATCGAAGGGCGTATCGGTGGGCTCGGTCGCGGACTGGGTCATCGCCCGGGTTTGTTAGGCCCTAGCTAGACTTTTGTCCAGTAGCACGCCTTTCTTGTGTCAAAGAGCTCGCAACTCAGTTACGCCCGGCGTCGCCATGTCCCCCCGGGGCTTACTGTTCATCACGCTCTTCAACAGCATCCTGGGGCTGAGCGTCTTATTTCCGATCCTCGCACCGCTCGGGCGCGAGCTCGGCTTGAGCGAGCTGCAGGTTGGGTCGCTGTCGGCGAGCTACGCGTTGATGCAGGTGCTGGTCAGCCCTTCGTGGGGTCGCGTGAGCGAACGCATCGGGCGCAAGCCGGTACTGTTGATGGGGGTGCTCGGTTTCGGCGTGAGCTTCCTCGGCTTTGCGTTGCTCGCTGATTGGGGCGGGCGCGCGCACTGGCCCACACCGGTGCTGTTCGGTGCGCTGCTCGCCGCACGTTTGCTGGGCGGCGGATTTTCGTCCGCTACGCTACCCACGGCCCAAGCCTACATGGCTGACATGACCGGTCGCCGCGATCGAACGGCTGGAATGGCGATGATCGGCGCTGCGTTTGGACTGGGCGTGATCTTCGGGCCGCTGATCGGCGCAGCTTTCTCGCTGATCAGCCTACTTTCGGCGGTGTATTTCTCCGCTGCAATCGCCTTCCTCAACTTCGCATTCATTTGGTTTTTTCTGCCGGAGTCAGAGCGCCAAGCTGGGGAAGAGCCGCCCAAATCTACAGCGCACGTGGCGCGCCTGGTTTGGCCTTTGTTGGCCGTCGGCTTTACGCTGAGTTTGGCTTCGGTCGCCATGGAGCAGACGATCAGCTTCTATTTTCAGGATCGTTTGCAGCTCTCGAACCAAGCCACGCCTCGCACGGTTGGCATGGCGCTGGGCGTGTATGGCTTGGTCGCTGTCTTCACTCAAGGCTTCTTGGTGCGTCGCTACAAGTGGTCGCCGCTGCGCTTGATGGCGATTGGCATGCCCGTTGCGTTGGTTGGCTATGCGTTGCTGGTGATCTCGGACCGGTTCGGCATGCTCACCTTTGCGCTTGCCGCGCAGGCGTTCGGACAGAGTCTCGCGGTGCCGGGGGTGACCGCGGGAATGTCTCTTGGAGTCAGCGAGGACGAGCAAGGGGTCGTGGCTGGCCTCAATAGTTCCGCGCTCGGTTTCGGCCGCATGCTCGGTCCGCTCGCAGGGACGGGCCTGTACGAGATCCGCGCTGAATATCCGTATATTTTGAGCTCGGTGCTGATCGTGGTCGTGATGCTTTCCGTGATCGCCAATCGCGGCCTGAGGCACTCCCTGCGTAGCGACGCGGCGTGACGACGCCTCCGCCGCTGCTGCTTGCGCTGCTCTCCGGCACTGCTTTCGTGGCGGGCCTGGTGGACGCCGTTGCCGGCGGCGGTGGGTTGTTCACGGTCCCGGCGCTGCTCGCCGCTGGCCTGCCGCCGGGCGTCGCGTTGGCGACCAACAAAGGCCAAGCCGCGCCGGGCGCGCTCGCTTCGTTCTTCACGTTCTTTCGCCGTGGGGGCATCGACCGTCGGCGTGCCCCATTGGGCTTTGCGCTGGGGTTCGCGGGCTCCCTGTGCGGGGCGCGCTTGCTGCTCTCGATGCGCCCCGAGCCGCTCCGCCCAATCATCGCAGTGCTGCTGCTATTTGCGCTGACGTTCATGCTGTTTCGCTCACGGATTCACGTGCGAGAAAAGCCTCTGCGGCACCCCAAGGGCACGCTGGCGCTGGTCGCGTTGACGCTCGGCACGTACGACGGCTTCTTCGGTCCGGGTACCGGCTCGCTGTTGATCGTCGCGTTCGTTACGCTGTTCGGTGACTCCCCGTTGTTCGCCTCCGGCAACGCGAAGGTCGTCAACTTGGGCTCGAATTTGGCGGCATTTCTCTTGTTTGCTTGGCGTTCGGCAATCTGGTGGCACGTGGCGTTGCCGATGGCGGTGGCCAACATCGTCGGCGCACGTTTGGGAGCGCACTTGGCGCTTCGTCGAGGCGATCGCTTCGTGCAGGTGGTGGTGACGGTCGTCGTCTTGGCGGTCGTTTCGAAGTTACTCTTCGACATGTTCAGAGCGGCTCATCTGAGTTGAGCCATCGGCTCGAGCGGTGAGGGCTTCGAGCCGATAGTGCAAGTTCAAAACTCGCATCCCCCAAAAACGGACTTGGTGATCGCAGCGTAGCGTCCCCTCTCCATCCAAGTACAAGCGGAATTGCTCTTTCAAACTGCGAACGTGCCACACCCGCCAGTTGCCGTCAGGTCTGCGATCGACGCGATAGAAGCCGACATCGCCGAAGGTCTCGCCGTCAGAGGTCAGCTCGAATTCACCGCTTGCGCTCAGTTGGGGCCGGAGCAGCACCGTGGCGTTGCCGTGTGGCATCGGGAACACGACCTTGACCGCCGCTCGATCATCGAACGGTGCACGCGCAACCATGTAGAAACCAGTATAAATGGAGCGACCAGTAGCCACGATCCGGCGATACCAGCCCACGTAGCGGATACTGCCCCGTGGCTCGCGAAGCAGCACGATCTCGCTATCGACTCCCTTGGCTGTCTCCAATACTCGCAGCGGGAAGTTCAATTGATTGACCTTGCGACTGATGGTCGTGACCAGCAAAGAGAGCCCGAGGCTCGCCGGGAAGATCGTCTCTGCCCAAACGTCCATGCGATAGCGGGCGGTGTGTTCGTAGAAATGCCGCACGCGCGGGTCAACGCGCGCGACGTCGAACCGCTCGCTCGCTAGCAATTCGAAGTTCGGGATCAAGCCGCCCTCCGTGGAGCGACGCTCGACCGTCAAGTTTTCATTTCGGGCGCATTCTTCGTAGGGCTTGTCTCCAATGTAGTCGCTACCGAACGGACCGTGTAGCCACGGCACTTCGCTCGGGTGGACGGTACGACCGAAAATGCGGATCAGCAGATAGATGAACCGGGCGCCGATCTCCGCGATCACTGCACGAATTGGTCCGAGCTTCTCCTCGACCGCCTTCTCCACGCTCTCCACCCGCCGAGTGTACACGTCGCGCGATGGCCCGCGCATTGCAGTGCATGGGCTAGATGAGTGGTTGGCGTCGGTTGGGAATCATCGCGAGCGGGGTTGCACTCGTTGCTTGGAGCTCGTGGCAGTATTTGACGGCGCGACCTTACCGGCGGCCGCTACTTTCGCCCATTCCGCCAGTTTCAAGCGCGATTCACGCGATCGCAGCAGCGCCGCCGAGCGTTTCGCCCAGCGCGTCCGCATCAGCCGCCGCGACGATAGCGAGTTCTGAGCCAATTCCGGCGCCGATCGCGGCCGCTTCGGTCAGCACGCCGCCCTTCGAATACACCGACAACTACTTGCTCGTAGGTCTCGATCGGCGACCATTTGGCGGTGGCGCCGGACTTTCGGACACGATCGTGGTGGCAGTGTTCGACGAGCCCAGCAATGCACTCGGTTTGGTGAGTATCCCGCGCGATCTATGGGTAGAAATTCCGGGCCACGCAGAAGACCGAATCAATACCGTGATGAATGTCGCGCGCCACTCGGGCGAGGACCCGTTGGCGCTCCTCGGGCGTGTGGTGGAGAACACACTCGGGTTGCCGATTAGCCACAGCATTGCCATCGATCTCGGTGTCTTCGAGCGAGCGATCGATACCCTGGGTGGCATCACGGTCGACGTGCCTTGCCCGATCATCGATCGCTTCCTCGACCCGCGCGACCCGAGCGGCTATCGCAAGCTCGATCTCGCCGCGGGGGCGCTGCGTCTGGACGGCGTGACGGCAGCAATGTACGCGCGCTCTCGTCATGGTCGCTCCGATTTCAGCCGTGCACGCCGTCAACAAGCGATCTTGCTCGGCCTCAAGCGCGAACTGTCGAAGTCCGGCTCGCTCGTGCGCGCGACAACCCTGTTCGATTCACTCGAAGGCTCGCTCGAGACCGATCTGAGTCGCGGCGAGGTGCTCACGCTCGTTCAACGGTTGTTTCGCGTGTCACCCACGCACCTGCACGGTTTGGTGCTGGGCGCGGAACAAGTCAGTGCCATGCAGGCCAGCGGCGGTCGGGCCGTGTTGCGGGCCAAGCCGGAAGCGATCAACGACGCGCTCAGGAACCTCTTTTCCGCGCCATCGCCCGGCCTGCAAACGGCGGGCTCGGTCTGCCCGAAGGCGGACGTTGCCCTCGGCTCGGGCTGACGCAGCGTCGCAAAATGAGTTCGCACACGAAATAACGCGCCGCACTGCAGCGGTCCCGCACTTGTGCGGCTCGGGCTCGCATGCTGAACTTGGTTCGTGCGCATTGCGTTGATCTACCCACCGCCCTGGAAAATTCCGGCGCCGGGTCAGGCCCCCGACACGGCCGGCAACGGGCCGCCAGCGGACTATCGCGCAGGCGACCTCGACGCCGATTTCTTTCAGACCCCGTACGGCTTGTTCTCGCTCGGCGCACAAGCGCTGCGAGCGGGACATCAGGTCAAGCTCCTCAACCTTTCCGCGTTTGCGTGGAGCAAAGTCGAAGAGGTGATCGCTTCGCTGGACGCCGAGCTCTTCGGCATGTCGTGTTGGACGTCCAATCGCCGCGGAGTGGCCCTGGTCGCCGACGCAATCAAACGACACCATCCGACGGCGCACGTGTTGATCGGTGGGCCACATGCGACGCCCTTGGGCCGTGAGATGCTCGAACATTACCCGGCGATCGATACGGTCTCGGTCGGTGAGAGCGAGGCGACGTTCATGGAACTCGTCGCGCGCTTGGCCGAGGGGCAGAGTCCAAGCGGCATCCGCGGAACGCTCTATCGCGGTGAAACGGGCGTACAGGCCGCACCGGCACGAAGCTCGATCGAAGATCTCGACACGTTGGCTTCACCGCACGAGTACTTCGACACTCACATCGTGATGACCTCACGCGGTTGCCCGTGGCAATGCACGTTCTGCGGCGCGGAGTCCAGCTGGGGGCGCGGCTTCCGCGGCCAGTCCGTGCCCTACGTGCTCGACGCACTTGAAAAAGCCGTCTCGCGACTCAGCGTCAAGATGGTTCAAATCAAAGACGATACCTTCACGACCAACAAGAAGCGCGTGCTCGAGTTGTGTCGGGGAATCCGTGAGCGCAACTTGCAGTTCTTGTGGAGCTGCGACACACGCGTGGACGTGCTGAGTGACGAGCTCTTGCGTGAGATGCGCCTAGCGGGCTGTCAGCGCCTGAGCCTCGGCGTAGAGACCGGTTCGCCCACGATTTTAGGCAAGATCAACAAGCGGATCACGATCCAGAAGATTGAAGATGCCGCCGCCATGGCGAAACGGGTCGGCATTCAGGTCCGCTTCTACATGATGCTCGGTAACCGTGGCGAAACCGCCGAGACGTTCCGAGAGACGCTCGACTTTCTGGCGCGGGTCAAACCTCACCAATACATCTTCTCGTGCCTGACCATCTATCCAGGCACCGAGGACTTCCAAGATGCCGAGCGCGAGGGCTGGCTGGACCGCAAAGTCTATTTCGACGGGGACTTCCAGGAGTTCAAAGTCCCATTCGATGCCACTGACGAGGTGACCGCCCTGCTCAACTCCTGGTTCGAACAGAACAAAGGACTACAAGATTACTATCGCGAAGGGGTGGCTGAGTACCAAGACATCTTGGCAACACTCGGTGATTACCACGCGGCTCACCTGGATTTGGCAGGTGCGCATTTTCGCGCCGGCGCGTTGGATCTTGCCGAACTCCATGCCCGTCGTGCGCTCGAGCTCGGCATTCCCGTGCCGGGCCTGGCGCTCAACTACCTGGCTTGCATTGCATTTTTGAAAGGTGACGTCAGCGGGATGCAAGACCATTTCCTGGCCGCCGCTCGTCTCGATCCGCAACACTTGGTCCTGATCGAGAACGTGCAGGCGGCTCGAGCGTGGTTCAAAGCTGACGGCCCGAAGCGGGGCTTGCCCTTGAACTTGGTCGGACGCCACGATTTTCAGCTATTCGAACGCACGGTTCAACCGGCCTTGCCGGGCCCGTTGCCGGACGACTATGCGACCTGGGATGCAGCCCATGAGCACGCTTCGACGCACGAACACGCCGAAATATCAGGCGTTCAGGGCAGCGTCGTCGACCGGCAACGTCAGCCGATCAACTTCCGTTCGCGCCGCTTGCCCGTCGTTTGACGGGACTCGCTTCGCTCGGGCCTTTTCCGGTTTCGTTCGGCCGACGGCGCCGAGCACCACTCTCGAGGGTGATCGGACGAGGGCTGAAAGAATCGGACACGTTTCCCTAGGCAGGCGTGTTTGTTGCGCTCTGTGACAGAATGCCTCGGGTCCGCCGCGCAACTTGCAAATAGACCGGCTTCAGAGATTGACATTCTCGCCCGTCATCGCATAGGAAACGCCATCATGGCGAATATCAATGACACGATTCGAGCTGCGCTCGATGCGTTCGTGACCGACCTCTCGAATTTGATTCAAGAGGCAGCCCTCGAGTCTGTCGAGCAGGCTTTGGCCGATGCCAGCACCATCCCGGGTCGGGCTGGTCGTGGCGCGCGCGGCGCGCGGGCAGCCGTGCCTGCGTTCACGTCGCTCTCCCAGAATCGCAAGAAGGGCGCCAAGCGCACTCCGGAGGAGCTGGAGCAGTTGATCAAGAAGCTGCACGGCTACATTGCCAAAAACCCTGGTCAGCGTATCGAGCAAATCGCGCAAGGCTTGGATATCAGCACCAAAGAGCTGAACTTGCCGGCCAAGAAGCTAATCAGCGAAAAGAAGCTTTCGACCAAAGGCCAGAAGCGCGCAACCACCTACTTTGCCAAGTGAGCCAACGCGCGGCGCTCTCGAAGCAGCCTACTCGCCAAAAATCAGCGGGTAGGCGGGATCGTTCGGAAGTTTGCCGTTGACGCGAATCGCGCGCACGTCGCCCGCGAGCTGAGCTGGCCGCGCATAGCCGATGGCGCCCGGTAGGCGGGCGATGAGGCGCAGCAATAGCGAGAGTGAGTCGACCGAGCGCGGTGGGCCGGGCATGCCGCGAATCTTGCGTTCGATCCAGAACTGGCTCACCTCATCCGCGGACATCCCGAGCACGAGTTTGTCGAAGGCCACGCGGTCGGTCGTGTGCGGCGGATGGTTGAAGGGCACGTAGCGTCGATCGGACGGGTCCGTGTCACCCTCGTTCGTGAAGATGCGCCGCAGGGCGGACAGGCTCAAATCCTGCACGCTGGAGCCGCGAGCTACGACCACGGCCAAAATCGCGCGATTCGAAGCGCGCGCACTTCGCTCGACGCTGGGCAACAGGCACAGCAGCGCGCCGCCCAGGCTCAAGGCGAGCCAAGCTGCGAGCTTGGCGAAACTCCGCGGAAGACGAACGCGCTTCATTTCAAAATGCCCAGGCCACCTGCGTGGCGAGGAACCTGAGCGGGTGGTTTCCGAGCCCCGTACTGCCGGGCCCATTGAAGTGCGTCAGGGAGAGTTCCAGCTTCAGTACGACTGCGGGCGTAGGCCGAACATTCAAACCCACCTGACCGCCAAGCACCGGCGGCACCACTGGGTCATTGGGCGCGTACACGTACTGAACGACGGCATAGGGCATCGTCTGTAAGAAGTGAGTGCGGTATCCGACCAAGCCGTACGCCCCCCAACGACGATAGTCGGGTTGAAAGCCTTGAGGTGGTTTCAAGGCGTCCACGCGCGGTCGGCCGTCTTTCTCGAACGCAGCCGAGTTCATGATGTATTCGCCCTGCACGAGCCAGCGCTTCCACTGCCACTTGAGATCGGTGCCGAACGAGAACTCCTGATACTTCGAAATGGTAGCGTATTCTTGGTCGACCGAACCGCTGTTCGTGACTACGTATTTCGCGGAGCGATCGTAGTATCCGCCGCGATACGCCGAGGTTCCGAGGGTGAGCGAGCCAACCGAGTCCGTCTTGACGTATAGACGACCGCCGATCGCCTTGTCCTCGTCGAAGTCTTCGTACTCGACCGGCCCGCGGCCGTTGGAGAGCGTGACGTGATAGCCGACCTCGATGGGATCGAAGAAGGCATTTCCGTACAGTTGTAGCCCGGTTTGGTGAGCGGGGAACAATTCGCTGACGACCGCCAGAGGCGCACGGATACCGACGATGGCTGGAGAGCCGTGGTCCACGTTCCATATGCCGTAGGGAGTGAGGAACGCGCCCACCTGCAATTTGAAGAGGGTGCTGAACTCGTGTTCGACCCAGATTCGTTCGATGCGAATGGAGCCCCAGTGGATGGGTTGTTCGAAACCCGCGTAGTCGAGGACAGTGGTGTCCGTGCGCGTGACCTGGCCCGTGGCGGTGTCGGTGGTGGTCGCTCCGTTCGGCAGGTACATGAAGCGCACCTCGCCGAGTGCGCGCCAACTGTCACCCAGGTTGGCGCTGAGATAGAGATTGAAGTTACCGACCGCGAAAGAGTTGCTCGGAAAGTAGATGCGGTTCCAGGGGTTCGATTCTGGAATCAACAGCTTCGTGTAGGTGAGGTCGGCAAAACCGTACAAGTCGAGGCGGCGTTGCTGTTCGGTCTCGACCGGGTCTTCGTTGGAAAAGCTGTCTGAGCTCGACACTTCGAGCGCCTCGGTGTTCGCCGCTCGCGTCCCGGGAGGCTCGCTTGGGAGCGCGGCGGCGGCCGACGCCGGTGCAGTTGCGGTTGGGTCCTCACTCGTCGCGGCCGCGCTCGATGAGGTCGACGCAGTGTCGGGCTCTGTAGACTCCGCGAGCGATTCCGATGACGGAGGAGTCGCAGCACCAAGTCGTGGGCAAAGCACCCCGCACAGAAAGACCAGCGCGCATCCGGCGACGCGAGGCTTCACGCTCGACCCTGGAGTCCGAAAGAGAGCATCCTGTCCCTCAACGGCGCACTCTGGTCCAAAGTTGAGCCGATCCGGGCAGCTCATGCGACCCGGCCCGACACTCGCGGGGCCCGAAGCCCTCGGCTCAAGCCGCTTTCGGGGTCCGCTAGCCGCGCTTGCTTGCTCTCGGTCGATACAAATCGCGATGCGTCTCGCTCAGCAACCGACGCAGCGGAAAACCGGCGGGCGCGCGCGCCTCGTCGACCTTGGCGACGTTCTCGGGTGTTGCAAAAGCGCCAGGTACCCAATCATCGTCCGGGCTAAACATGTTGTAGCGGTAGAGACCGAAGGTCTTCATGTCGTAGCATTTGAGCATGCGTCGAAAACGCAGGACTTCCGGGATGTTGATGCCGGAGCGGTCGTCTTCGAGCTCCCAGCCTTCATAGGCGGCGAAGGGATCGGCCAGCACGCGGGCATCGAGGCGTTGCTGAATCGCTAGGTCTTCCACGGACGGAGGCAAAGAGACCGGAAAAATTCCCGGGATCCCCGCAAAGTGCTGCGGCTCATGCATGCCGAAGCTGAGCGTGTGCACGTACGGTGTCCGCAGGCAGAAGCGGGCATTGAATTGGATGGGCGTCAGTGGCGCGGTCAGTTGCTGCAGCAGCGCGGGCGGATCGAACAGCTGCCCGCCCTTGTCGTTGGGTGAAATGATGAAGACACCCATGTCGTGCGCCGCCGCAAGCTCGACCGCTCCAAAGTTGCGCTGCCGAAAGTAGTAATAGTGAAGGTTGACGAAATCGAACAGGTCCGTGCCGATGGCCTCGCAAATGATGCGATACGGCGCGTGCGTGCTGAAGCCGACGTGGCCTATTACCCCTTGTTCCTGGTAGCGTTTGAGCACCTCTACTGGGCCGCCCTTTGCCAGGGCGAGCTCGAGTTTTTCTCGATTGTTGATGCCGTGCCAGGCGTAAAAGTCGAAGTAGCTCATGCGCAGCGTGGTCAGCTGCTCTTCGATCAGACGCTTGGTGTCGTCAGCGGTCTTGGGCGCGCCTTTGGTCATGAAGAAGTAGCTATCGCGCGGGACGCGTAGCTCCTCGTTCAGCACCCGACCGTAGCAGTGCTCGCTCTTCATGTAGCCGTGGGCGGTCTCGATGTGATTGATCCCGAGCGCGAAGGCTCGCTGCACGCTGTCACGGCAGACATCGATGGTCGCCGCAGGCAGCTCGCTGCGCGGCGCGTCCCACCCGTGCGGAAAGCGCATTCCGCCGAGCGTGATGACGCTGAGCGCCTTTTGGGTGCGGCCGAAACGGCGATACTGCATGGGCGCGCGTTCACCGCGCCTCTCGAGTGATACGAGCTGGGACATTCGAGCACGAGTGTTAGCGCGAACGTCCGCTTTCGCGAAGGGTTCAGGGCGCGAGGCGTTCCAAGAGCGCGCTGGCTTCGGCCTTTCGGTAGGCGCCATAGGCGCCATTTGCAAACGGTTCGAGCGCGCTGCGCGCTTCTTGATTGCGCCCGAGACGCACCAAGCTGAGCGCGCGATTGTAGCGGGCCTCGGGCGCAAATTGGCCGCTGGGCGCAGCGCTGAGGTAGGCGTCCCAGGCGGCCAGCGCACGCGCTGGATCACGATCGACGAAGTGCGCTGCGTGCGCAACGCGGTACAGGCTCAGCGTCGGATCTGGCCGTTCCGCGCGTGCCGATGAAGCGCTGGCGCTCGCCGATGCGCGCGCCGGCACAGCTTCCGGCGCAGCAACTGGTGCGGGCAGGGTTGGTTCAGCATCTTGCATCGGCGTGCGCGCGGTGGGTTCCTGGCTGGGAACCGGGCGGGCTGGCGCCGCCGCGGGCTTCCGCGGATTCACTTTCGCCGGCGTCGGGGAGGGGGCCGCGACACCGACGAAGCGTTCGAGCTTTTCGAGCACCACCCGCGCCTGACCGCTCGCCGCCCCCCAGGCACTAACAGCCACGAAGCTGGCGGCGATCGGCAGCAAAAAGGCCAACCGCGTTCGGCGACGGACGCGCGTTTGATGCAAACCGTTCATCACGCGAGCACGAGTGGCGCGCGCCTCGAACTCGCTGACGGGTTCGGCCTCGCGCAGCGCGCGGGTCGCCTCGGCCAAGAGATCTTTGCTCATCCGACGCCCTCCGTTTCGAGCGCTTGCCTGAGCTTCTTCTTGGCGTGGAACAGCCGAGTGCGAACCGTCGCTTCGGGCGCGCCCACGATCTCGGCGGCTTCACGCGAGCTACGTTCTTCGACCTCACATAGCACGAAGGCGACTCGTTGCTCGAGCGGCAGCGCGTCGAGCGCGCGGGTGAGGAGATCGGCCAGCTCTTTCCGGCGGGCTTCGTGTTCCGGATCGCGCGTCTCGTGCGTCGTCGTCTCACCATAGGCGCTGATCGCGCGCCGGCGTCGCTGTGCAGCGCGTACGAAATGCCGCGCATGATTGACGGCGATCGAAATCAAGAACGTACGCAGCGACGAGTCGCCACGGAACTTGCGGATCGCCTGCGGCAACGACACGAACACTTCATGGACGAGGTCCTCCGCGCTGGTTGCGTCACCCAGTAACCGCTTGGCGAACGCGCGAACCGCTGCATGGTGCGCATCATACGCCTCAGCCACGGCGCTGGGCTCGGCGCGCTGCAGTCGCAGCACGAGCTCATCCCCGAGCTCTGCATTGCTTGCGAGCGCTTGCTCGTTCACCATCGTTAGCCCGAAGATCGTCATAGCAAATTCGCGCGCTCGGGGATGAGTGCCCAGCCGTTCGAAAATCGTTCAATGCTCACGCTGTTGTTTGTAAAAATCTAATAGATTCAAAGTGTTAGGCTAGAAGAAGGCGACGCCGCCAAAAAACTCGGCGCTGATCGGGACTGAGTCGGGCGCGTCCACACTGTGGGCAAAACGCTGCAATACGCCGGCACCCCCAAACGGCGAGACCCGGCCCAGGTCCATACCGACCGCAACGCGATAGTGACCGTACTCGATCAACTCTTGATCGAACGGATGATCGCTGCTGCGCATCTCCGAATAGTGCACTCCGGGCTCCACGAAGAAGCGGCCGATTGACACGTGCCCACCGAGGCCGATCTCGTAGGTGTAGGTCTGCTCGCCTGGTGCGTAGCCCAGACCGGCTTGGGTATAGAGCGGCCCGACCGTGAACTTGGCCGCGGCGTTGAGCAACTGGGCGCTGCTCGCCCACAGCACGGGCTGGATGCGACCGTTTTCGGCAACACTGACCAGCCCGATCGAGGTGCCCTTGACGCGTTTGGCAACATTGACCACCCCGAGCTGTACCCCGTGGACCTCTTCTGCCACGTTCACGACGCCGAGCTGAAGACCGGAGATCGCCTTGGCGACGTTGACGCCGCCCACGGCCTGCAGACCTTCGAAGTTTTCGGCGACATTGGCGCCGCCTGCGATCTGCAGGCCCTGAGATGCGCCAGCCCAGTTCATGAATCCCGCTGTCTGCACGCCCTCGAGGTCGTTGGCGCGGTTCATGAGTCCGGCTGTTTGCACGCCTTGAAACGTCGCCGTCCAATTCATCAAGCCGCCAGCTTGCACACCGACGAAATCACCGCTGAAATTTGCGAGGCCTGCCGCTGAGGCGCCGCGCGCGGCGCTGGAGCCGAGATTCAACAGGCCGCCGACCTCGAGGCCGCGCAGCCGCTGCCGGCGGTTCACGAGCGCCGAGCTGCTCACGCCCGTGACCTTGCCTCCGGCGGAGTTGTAGAACGCCGCGAAGCTCACGCCGCGCACGTCACGCTCCGTGTGCAGCACGAACACATTCAGCCCGAGACCGTGAAGTTCACCGATGCGGCTGTAGAACAACCCCAATTCAGCGGCGAAGATTCGCCGCTCGCTCTGCGGATAAAGGGCCACGGGCGCAAACAAGGACAGGTTGACCGATGGGAAAGGCGTTTGAATGAGTGGGGGTGGGGCGCTCGGCTGCGCCTGTTTCGTCGGCGGGGGTGGAGGCGGCTCGGCTCGCGCTGGCGGCTCCGGCGCAGGTGGTGGCGTGTTTTTGCCCTCCGCGCTGGCAGCGGATTCCGGCGTACCCTCGCTCGCGCCGGCGATCGTCGCAGGCGGAGCCGCTTTCGCGGCGAGCTCGGCGAGCAGCTCGGCTGCTTCGTCGCGCGTCAGGTTGCCGGACAAGAGGGCGATGATCTCTGCGCCGCGCGTACTATCTTCGGGAATGCCGACCGAGCGCGTCCGCGTCTCACCGGTGCTGGTCCGGTATGAAACCGTGACGGTGTGGTTTTCGTGAACCGTGACGCTCAAGCGAGCCGAGTCTTTGGGCGCCTCCGAGAGAACCACGGGTCGCTTGAGCTCGAGTTCGATGGCCTTGCGTACGGCTTCGGCGTCTAGTTTGGAGCGTCCGAGCTCGAGTTCGAGCGGCATGGCCGCGCTCGTCGTAGCCGGTGTGCTCGGTTCGGTTTGCGCGCGCGTCTCGACAGCGAAGCTCAACGCTAGTGCTGCGCAAACGAGACCCGTCGCAAGCCTGTGGACCTTCATTGGTCGACCTCGAAGTGGCAGGTGTAGACGATTTCGGTGGCTACGGCGCTGCCGTTTTTGTCGCGCGGCGCCGACCAACGCGAGCCGAGCACCGTGCGCCGGCAGGCCGCCCCGAATCCGGCCGCGCTTTCGGACAGCATTTGCGCGCTACGAATCACGCCGTCGGCGTCGATGCGCGCGCGCAAGCTCGCCTTGCCTCGCAGGCCGCGTTGTCTCGCGTCTTCAGGATAGTTCTGTCGCAGCAGACCGGTCAGTGACGGGGGCCTCGGGCGCTCGGAAAGATCGCTCGCAGCGACGAGGGCAGGGCCCTTGGCGACGCTCGCGACCGTTGCCGACGCGTTCACCGCGTGGACGCGCTCCTTGCTCGAGCCAATCGGTCCGTGCAGCGCGCTGCCGTCGCCGACGGGCATCGCAAAGCCCGCGCCGGAGTCATTAGTTAGAGTAACCCCGCTCAGATCGAGCGCTGGAGCGGGGCCCACTGCGGTATTGGGGGCTGCGGGTGTGTCCTTCACGGGTGGACTCGGCACTGGCGCGCGTGCCGCGAGGGAGGGTCGCGGAGGCGCAGGCACCGAGGCCGGAGTCGGTGGTTCCGGTTGCGGCTCTGGTTCGGTGGCTGGTAGCGGTGGCAACTCGAAGTTCATTTCACTGACTTCGTTCGCGGAAAGCGGCGGCCGGCGTTCCGCGGAGAGCGCTGCGTACGCCACGCCGTGCACGCCGACGCTGGTGCAAAATGCCAATAATAGGCCGAGTTTTGCGCGCGAGTTCATCGCGTCCTCACGGCTTGGGGCTGACGGCGTCGGGGTCGACATTGAGCGCGAAGCGGGTGACTCGTTCTTGCCGGAGGAGATCGATCACGTGCACGACGCTGCGATGCGCAGAGCCGCCATCGGCCGCGATCACGGCGCGCAGATCGTGATTGGCGTCGTATGCGCTGCGCACGCGCTCCCGGAACTCACGATCGCTCGTCGCCTTGCCGTCGAGGAAGAGCGCGCCGTCGCGGGTGACCGACACGCTCAGGATGCTTGCCGTGCTCTCGCCCGTGGCGGCTTTGGGGAGGTCGACCGGAATCCCTTGCGATGCAAGGTAAGATGACGTCACCATCAGGACCACCAACAGCACCAGCACCACATCAACCAGAGGGGTGATGTTGATGCCCGAGATCATCTCGTCCGCGTCACTCGCTTGCGTTGCCATGGTTCACTCCGCAGCGCCAGCGGCGCTCGATTTGAGGTGGGCCAGCACTTCACCCGAGAGCGCGTCGGCACGGCTCAGGCGAGCGCGGATCGTGCGCTGAAATACGTTGAAAAGGGCGATCGCCGGCAGCGCGACGAGGAGTCCGACCGCGGTTGCCACCAGTGCCTCGCCGATCTCTGCCATCAGCGCGGCCGACATTTGCCCCTTGGAGTGGGATAGCTCGCGGAACGCGCGTACGATGCCGATCACGGTGCCGAGCAGCCCGATGAACGGCGCGTTGTTGCCGAGCGTCCCGAGGAACGCCAAATGGCGCTCCATGGCCAAGCGTGCAACCTGATGTTCGCCGCGCATACGCTCTTCGGCGCTGGCGGCGTTCTCAGAATCGAGCCCGGCCGCGGCCACTCGCGCTTCGAAGCTCGGCGAATGTTCGAGCCGCTTGCGCGCTAGCCCCACGTTTCCGTCGCTGAGCAGCCCGCGCACCTCGCGTCTTAAGCCGAGCACATCGTCGCGCGATGAAAAAAAAAGCACCGCCCGCTCGATCGCGACCGTCAGCGCAAGCACCGACAGCCCGACCAAGAGCCACAGCACCCAAAGCGATCCAAATTGCGTCAATCCCGACAATCGTTCGAACAAATCCATGATGATTCTCCAGTTTTCTCGTGAGCGATGAGTAAAAACGTCCTAGGGCACGACGCACAACGCGCGACTCGTAAAGTCTTCCCCACTGCGCGCGTCGCGAACGACGAAGTAGAAACGCACCAGCGTGGGCGTCCCGTCAGTGAGCGCGGGAGCGACCCAGTCCACGCGACGCTGCTCGGCAGGCGTGTCCGCGCTCAGCGCAAGGAATCCGTGATCCAATTTGCCCGCCGTCACGAAGTTCGACACGAGCAATGTCTCTCGCGCAGGTTCGATCGAGTTCGCCTGCTCCAGGAACTCGAAGTCCGACTCGGGCAGCGTGACCCGAAGCCCGTGGAGGCTCTTCGCTGTGACTCGCGGTAGCGCGCTCGAGTCACAAGACGTCTCCGTGCTGGCTGGCCACGGCTCGCCATCGAGTAGGAATGCATCGGCGACAAAGCCGGGGTTCCGATTGGCTTCTTTGGCCCCGCCGAGCGGGAACTCGAAAGCGACTTCCTTGCCGCTGCCGATGGCGCAGCTCTGGCTGCCATCGGGTCCGAGAATCAAGCTGGAATCAGGGCACACGAGCCCACGCGCGAAGGCATGTGGTGTGTGTTGCAAATCGACGTCGTCGGGCACCGAAAACTCGACTCGGGCATCGACCGCGCCCGGGTCGACCTGCACGGCCGACGCAAAGGGAGCGTTCTCGCACGGGGGGAATCCCAGGTTCGTCTCTTGCACCGCGCACAGCGACAGTGCGTAGGAAAAGTTCGGTTCACCGTTGGTGGCGGCCACGAACAAGCGCAGCGATGCCGGCTCGCCTGGCGCAGGAGTCGCTTGCGCCGGGTCTGCATCCGACTCGACTCGAGCCCCCAGGACGCGCGTCTCTTCGATCAGTGTCACGTCCTTCAGTGAATCATCGCAGCCGATGCTGCACAGGCTGACGGCTAGCGAAAGTGGCAGGAAAAGCGAGTGGCGCGCGCTCATAGTTCACCTTTGAGGCCGAGGTTGGGGAACAAGCCGAGTCCGGGAACCGCCTCTTTCCTCGAGAAATCGTAGCTGTAGCGATACCCTTGCGGGTTCTTGGCGTTGTACACGTTGAGCACATCCAGATAGACGGAGAGCCCGCCCGTGCCGATGGTCCATTTCTTCTCCACGCGCAGATCGAGTTGTTGGAATGGAGGGTCGCGTTCGGCATTCACCGGCCCGTACTGCGGCACGTAGATCCCCGTGCGCGCGTCGAACACGCTGCCAACGACCGCGGTCGTCGGGTCACCGCTCACGAACCGGAAGCGACCGCCCACACTCCAACCTCGTCCCAAGTTCTGTCCCGCCGCAATCGATAAGATGTGCGGCTGATCGTGATCGAACAAGCGATACGCGCCATCCCGATCGCGCCGCTCACTGCGCGAGATCGTGTACGCCAAGAAACCGAAGGTATTGGGTGTGGGGCGGAACTCGGTCGAGAGCTCGGCGCCGTAGATGCGCCCCTCGCCGTCGTTGATGAAGTGCGGCTCGCTACCGTTCGGCGTGCCGACGATGCGATTGTCGAGCCATTTGTAAAAGCCCTCGGCGCCGAATTTGAGCGTGTTTTCGAGGCGCGCCTCGAAACCGAGGCTGCTTTGCAGCGCGTGATACGGCTCGATACGCGGGTTGCCGACAACGGCCAATGCTTGCCAATATTGCGGCGCTTGACTGTAGTAACCCACGCCGGCCTTGAGCGTGAGGCTGGGGTTGACTTCGTAGCGGGCAGCTAGGCGTGGGTCGATCGAGGAGTGATCGACGTCGCCGTAGTAGTCTGCGCGCACGCCGGGAACGAGCAATAGGCGCCGCGTGGGGCGGACCCCGAACTCGAGGTAGGCGCCGGGCCGAACCACGTTGAGCGTCGGAACGACGGTGGAAATGTTACGGCGCGTCAGGCTCGAGTTCTCGTCGCTCGGGTTGCCTTCGTATTGGTCGGGCGCGGGGCCGTAGTAGTGACCGCTCAGGAACTGGCCGTAGAAATCGACGCCAAAGGTCGCGCTGAGTGCCGGAGCGAACTCGACGTGCCACTCGTTGCGACCGTGAAGCTCGGCACCCGAGATCTGCTGCTCGAATTGGCCGATCTGCTGGTTGGCCGAGAGATAGCCGGCGGTCACACTCAGGTTCTGTCGCGCGCTGTCGCCGAGTTTGTCGTCGAGCTCCACTTGGAGCCGATGGAACGCGATGGTTCCAGCTATTTTTCCAGTCAACGACGGATCCTCGTCGTTCGGGTGAGAGAACATGAGTTGCAGTGAATCGCGGGAGCCGTAGCCGACGATGCGCAGCGTATTGCGTGCGTCGATGCGATACGTCCCGAGCGCCTGGTAGTCGTAGTACACGGGCGCCGCGACGACCGAATACGCATCCTTCGGCACCAGCTTGGAGAAGACTAGATCGATATTGCTGCGTCGCGCCGAGACGGCAAAGCTCGCCTGCTTGCCGACGTTCGAGCTCACGAACGCAGAGCTATCAATCAAGTTGAGGTCGAAGCCCGCGTGGAACCCGTCGGTTCGCGGGTCTTTGCTGCGCACTTCGATCACGCCGCCGGACACGCGACCGTAGCGGCTGCTGAAGTTGCCTGGATAGAGATCGACTCGCTCGATGTAACGCGAATTGAAGAAGCTGGTCAGACCGCCGAAGTGATACAAGAACGGTACGGGCGCACCGTTCAAGTAGGTCTGGCTCTCGTCTTGACCTGCGCCACGCAGGATTGGATCACCGTTGTTCAACGAGGTTCGCCCGACGCCAGGAAGCACCTCGATGGCGCGCAGCGCATCTCCGCGAGTCCCCGGCATTTCGGCCAAAAGTTCGCCGGAAATACTGCGCCGCGTGGGCTCGCGTGGTGGGGCTTCGACCGTGGCGACGGCAGAGAATTCCTCTGGCTCGGTCGCCGCGCTAGGCTTCGCCGGCTCGCTCTGGCTCGGAACGGTGGCCGCCGTCGCAGGGCTGGGCGCGGCCGCTTCGGGCAGCGGCACGGGCGCTTGTGCTGGGAAGACATAGCGGTAGCGGATCTTCGCCGCGACCGCTGCGCCACCGCGTCGCGCTGGTTCGAATTCGAACTCTCGAACCGCGTCGCGCGCGCTTTGGTCGAAGTGCTCGCCACCCGACTCGACAATCTCGCTTTCACTCACGCGCCCCGATTCATCGATGGTCAACGCCAGGGTGACCGCCACCGGCTGCTCGAGCTTCTCACCCTCTGGGATGATGGCAGGCTGGGCGCGAACGAGTCGCGGTGGGGTGACGCTTGCGGCGCTCTCCTCGGCGGCTTTCGGCGGCGCTGCCTGTGCCAGCGCGCGCGACGCGCACAACACGACCGAACTCACTACTGCAAATCGCAACACACGCAGCCTCAAGGCGCACCTCTCTCGTCGGTAGCCGGCCGCTCGTCCGCAGGGCTCGCGAGAATGGGCGCGAAAATCGCGTCCGTAGCTCGAACGGGTCCCGATTCAGGGCTCGACTAGGATTCGGCAGTCAGTGCCCGGCTGCCCCGGGATCGTTCAAAGCCGAATGACGAAATGTGGGCGGCCCGTTCGGCCAGGTGTCAGGCGCTGCGTAGTTTGCCGAGCAGCGAGGTTGGGCGAACTCGGACGATGCTGTGGCGCTCTTCGCTGCCGAACGGCCCGATGTCGGCATCCGACACCGGACGCCGCGAAGAACGCAGTGCAGGGGCCGACGATTGCCAAGCGACCAGCTCTTCTTCCACGATGCGTTCGGCGTGCATGGTCTCGAGTTCGAGCTCGGCGCTACCGAAGTCTGCTCGCCCGAGGCGGGTCTCTTCCCAGACTCGGGCGGCCGTATGCTCGGCCATGCGGACGAGGGCAGAAAGCTCGCTGCTCAAGCTCCCGCAAGCCCGCGAATTCTCGGCGGCGGCCCGCAAGTCGTGGCGAAAACCGAGCATGTGTCGCAAAGCGCACAGCTCCGACAGGCCCAGCTTCAACAGCTCGCGCCCGGCGTCGCTGCCGCTCGCGATGCGGACAGGCACCGTACGCCACCCGGCAACTCCCAGTAGATCTTCCCGAATGACCGCCAGGAGCGGCCGAAACGCACGGACATGGTGCTGGCGGGTCGAAATCAAGGTGAGGCTCGTTTGTGACGAAATCACCAACAGGGCTGCCGAAGCCCGCCCGGCTTCGCACAGCAGGTCGCGGAGCTCATCCGACGCGCGCGAGCGCTGCGCAAGAACCGCACACACGGGTTCGGGCGCATGCGCGAAGTCGATGGTAAGGCAGTGCAAGCAGTCGGGCGAAAACATCGGTCTGACTCCGACAACCTGAACGGTCGCCCGGCGCTCCGGCTTAATCGTGTCAAGACCTTGTCAGTACTGGACTTTCCGGCCTGTGCCTGCGTTCTAGCGGACAATCGAGGCCTCTTTGCTGGCAGCTGATTATTTTCGGCATTTGCCGGCAGAGGCGCGCTACGGTCCGAGTCGCTCGATGAATTACTACAAGAAAAAGACGGAAGCCGCAGAACGCGCGCAAGCTCGGCGTGAGCTGGAGAACTCGGCTCCGCGCTTAGCCGCGGAAATCCCGACGCTGGCGACGCTCAAGCTCGAATTGGAGGAGCACGAAGGCACCTCGCGTCGACCGGAGCAAAATCACATCCGGCACATCGTCGTGGGCAGCGCTCCCGCGCTGTTCATGGTTCCGTGCGGCGACTCTCGCTGTAAAGACGGAGGACACGACATCACCCGTGAAGTGATGCGATCGCTCCGCAGTGGCGAGACCAAGTTCCAAGGCAACGACGCCTGTCAGGGCTCGCAAGGCTCAGGCCTGTGCGTGCGCGTTCTGCACTACACAGGCCTGGCCACGTACAAGTAACTTCAGCGCGCAGTCGCCTTCTTACCGTCGGCGGCGGCGACCTTGAGTCCCACGGGCGTACCCGAGGTCAAGTCCTCCTCAGTCAGCTCGCTTTCGAGGATCTCGTCCTCACTCACGACTTCGTCGCCGCTGCTCGCTGGGGCAGGGTTCGCGGGCGGATTCGTGTTGCGTGAGCCCCAGTCGGCCTCGTCACCAGCGGGCTTCGCGTCGCCGCCAAGCTTGCTGCCGGCGAGTAGAACGACGGGCTTGGGAGCGTAGTCGTGTGCTTCCGCGATGAGCGGGGTGACGACCTTTTCCCATAGATAATCGAGCGCGACGTACTCGACCAGATCGCGCGGGGGCACCGCACCGAGCAGGTCTTGCTCCGTGAACTTCTCGCTGGTCTTGAGGCTGGCCTCGATGATCGAGCCGAGCTTCTCCTTCGGGAGGCATTGAGCGAGCTTGGTCACGGTGATCGCGTGCACGACCTCTTCGTGCGAGACCAAGAGATTTTCGAGGGCGCGCTCCATGATGTACGCCACGTACGACTTCGCTCGCTCGTGGGTGCTCTTGGTCGCGGGCGTGGTCTTCCACGGTTGGCCCTCGATATCGAACGCCCAGAGCGCGTGGCGCTCCAAGTAGCGTTGCTTGTCGTCGGGCTGAAAGAGCTTGACGATCGCGGCGGCCGTGGTGACCCCCTCGTCGAGGGCGATCTGCAGCGACTCACCGGAAGCATCCGGCGACATCTTGTGCGCGACCTTCTCGTGCACGCCCGTCGATTGACTGACGATGCGCGCGCGCTCCATCGGGCGCGCTTCCAGCGAGCGCATGATGGAGCGACAGGGAAAGTGACGCAGAAAATCTTCTGGCGTGCGCTCACCGATGCGCAACGCAAACTCGGTCACTTCCGCGTGAAACGCTTCGCGACCTTTGCCCAAACCCGACACGAAAGGAACCGACACTGCACCGCTCGACTCAGACATGTTTTCCTCCAAGACGGCGCGATGCTGCGCATCGCTAACGCCTAACTCCAAATATTAGCGCGAAAGTTGCCGGCCCGTTGGCTCAAGAAGCGCCCTCCCCGTGCCGCGCGGTCCGGCGCGTTTCACTCTCACGCATACGCACGCATACGCTCTCGTCGCGGCGCTGAGCGTCGGGTCACCACTCGGGCGGGTGTCGCGCGGCCAGCCTTCAGGGTACGATGTGCGTGTTGTCCAGCACAGAAACCACCTTGTCAGTCGTGTCCGAGATTGTCGGTAGGTTGATTACCGGCAAGAGCGGTCAAACCTCGATTTCACTCGATGAAGTGGCTGAAGCTATCGGCGCCGCCGCGGTGACCCTGCCGGAGATCGAGGCAATCTTCGATGCGCTCGAGGCCGCGGGGCATCCCGTCACGGCAGAGAAAAGAGATCCGCCCGCGGCGCTCGCACGAGTGCTCTCGACCGTCCGCTCATTTTCGGCGATCAGCGGACGCAAGCCGAACCTCGCAGAAATCGCTCAGCACTCGGGGCTCAGCTTGGCTGAAGTGCGGTTTGCGCTGCTGTACGCCCGTGTACTCGTGCGCTGAACGTTCGGCGCTTATTTAACGGGCAGCGGACCGGCCCCGCTGGGATTCGTATGCACGGTGACGGGCGCGAGTGACGCGAGCGTGAACGGCTTCTTGTTCTGGACGGCCAGGTCCCACCATTTGAAGGCCATCGCCACCGCGACGTCGAGCTCACGCGTGTCACGGTTGGGCTCGAGTGATGGCGGCGGGAGACACGCGGCGGCGATCGGGCAGCCCGCGAGCATGTGCAGAATGCCGTCGGAAAAACCGCTGCCGGCGTAGGCCAAACACACCGACATGCCCATCGCCTGCATGTCTTGGATCGCGTACGGGATCTTTTCATCGACCGTGCCGGCGCTGTCTTGATACTTGCATTCGATGGCGAGCGCGTGGTCCGACTCCGCGTGCAAAACGAAGATGTCCACGTGCCGGTTCTTGCCGATGATGGTCTTGCCCAGTGAAACCTCGCGGTACACGGTGACGCCGCGTGCCGAGAAGTTCTTGACCAAATAAGAAGCGATCAGATCTGCGTATTCATTCCCGGTCATGGCAAGACCAAGGCGAGGTGTCGTTGTGCCCCGGCCGCTGACAGCACGGTGCCTTCATGACCCCCCAGCTGGGCGAAGCGCGCGCGAGCATAGGCCAACGCGGAGTCCGAAACGTCATTGCCGAGGAAACGGCGTGACAGTTTCAAGGCGGCGGCGCCCACCGAGCCAGAACCCATGAACGGGTCGGCCACGATGTCACCGGGCGCGCTACTCTGCAAAATCAAGATTTCGCTCAGCGCCGAGGGCTTCTCGGCAGGGTAGCCGCCGCGTACCCGGGGTACGTTGAGCACGTCCGCGATGCCGAGATCGTTGAGCTTACGTTTGCCCTTTTCGAAGAAGAGCACGAACTCGTAGCGGGCGCGATAATGGTATCCCATTCCAATCGTCGCTTTGTCCCAAACCAGCGGTTTCCAAAATTTGAAACCCGCCGCCTCCGCGAGCGGCTTGGCGACGAACGCGGTCTCCTGATCGCACATCAGGTAGAAGTGGCTGTTCCGCTTCAGCACGCGGTACACCTCCGCGAACAACTCCGGAAAACGCGCGTTGGGGAAGACCGTGAACCACGGGTTGCTCGAGCCCGCGCTCACCTTCAAACGGGTCGTCGTTCCGACCGCGCGATGCTTCTCCAGCGACTCGTAGGGCGGATCGGTGACGACTAGATCGAGCGAATCACTCGGCAGAGTGCGCAGCCACTGGACGGCGTCCAGTTGGGCGAGTTCGACGTTGGCCTCGGTCTCCACGCCCTTTGGAGTACCTCGGTCGACCGCCGAAATCTAGACGGTTGTTCAGTGCTTGGCCAATCAATGTCCGCGCGGCTGCTGCCGACGCAGCTTGCGTGCACGCAACGGCGGCGTTGCGCAGCTCGGGACTTCCGGATCGCCCTGCTCGGCCAAAGGCTCCCAAAACTCAAGATTGTACAGGAGATTTTTTCATCATGCGCGCAATCCCCGCTCTGCTTGCCACCCTGCTCTTCGCCACCGCTGCCAGCGCTGACTCCGCGGAATGGGCGCTCGACACCTCGCACTCGCACGTGGGTTTCAGCATTTCGCATTTGGTCGTGAGCAGCGTCAGCGGTCGCTTCAAGGACTTCAGCGGCAAGACCACGTTGGACGAAGCCGACCTGACCAAGAGCGCGATCGATCTGACGATCAAGGTCAACTCGATCAACACCGACGACGAGAAACGCGACGCACACCTGAAGGGCCCGGACTTCTTCGACACCGCCAAATACCCCGAGATCAAATTTCACTCGACGAAGATCGTTCGCGGCGGCAAGCAATTCAAGGTGACCGGTGATCTCACCATCCGCGACGTCACCAAGAGCGTCACGCTCGATGGCACCCTGAGCAAGCCGATCAAGTCCCCGTGGGGCAAAGACGTCCGCGGCGCCAAGTTCAACGGCAGCATCAAGCGCGGCGACTTCGGCCTCAAATGGAACAAGGCGCTCGAAGCCGGCGGCGTGGTCATCGGTGAAGACGTCGCCCTCGACGTCGCCATCGAACTCAACAAGTAAAACCCCAGCAACTCGTAAACCCGCGGTGCCCGCCCATTCGTGGGCGGGCGGGCGCGTGGTCTCGAAGCCTGTCGCGGAACCGACGCATCGATTTTGAAGAGTGGGCGGTCCGGATCCAGCAACGCACCTCAGAGGACGCAGGGTTTCCCGACGCACAGCGACCCACGCGCAGCGGGCGCGCCGAGCAGCTTGTGACCGTCGTGCGCATTCCCGCTTTCTCGCTTCCCCGACCGCGCATTTCCCGCGTCCGAACGTGCAGACCCACGCCGAACGGCGAGTTCGAAAGGTTTGGTGACCGAGCCAGAGCTCGAGCGCCGACGCGTGCTTGGCGCCGTTCAACGCTTCGGCCGGGCAGCTCCCGCGCTCAACGCCGACACTGAGCGGTGACCGAGACTCGTCGGTCGTTCACTTGCAAATCCAACGTCAGCCCGACTTCGTGCGAGACCCTCGCAAGTCCCAGCATTGGCCGCGGAATGCCACCGGTGACCGAACGGCGGAGCTCTTCCAAGAAGGTTTGTTCGGCGTTGGTTTTGAGCTTGAGCAGGTGCTCGGTCAGCATGGAAATGCGGGCGGCGATGGCGTCATTCGAGACGCGCACGCCGACCATGTTGTCGGATTCGATCAGCTCGATCACGATGTCGCTCGAGACGGAACCGAAGTTCAGCGCGTTCGACAGGAGTTCGTAGGCGCCGACGCTCAGCCGCTGCGCGACGGCTCCGCGCAGGTGATCCGCCGTGTATGCGGTGATGAACGCGTGCGTGTATTCGAGCGCTCCCGAGCCGGCGGTGCAGATCACGCGCAGCAACGTGCGTCCGTTCAGCACGGCGCCATCGCCCGGCCGCTGCGCGCCCACGGCGCTTGCGACGGCGAGCCTGGAGGCCGACGACGGGGTCGAAGGATTGCGGGAGCTCACGTCACATGCTCGATAGCGAGCACTTCTTTCGCGAGCGACATCAGCGCCATGAAGCTCGTTTTCTGCCACGTAACGTTGCGGCTGGTGACGAAGCGCAGAGTGTAGCGATGGCCGCGCTCGTTCTTCACCCAGGTTGCCCAATCCACGAACAGGCGAATGGCCGAGGAGTTCACGAACGTGAGCCCCGAGACATCGGCGCGGACTTCGCTCAGACGGTCGGACACCGCTGCGGTGTGAAGCGCTTTGAAAAATCCAGCCAAGTCGTTGGCTGGGTCTTTTTGGGTGATGGTGCCGGACAGCTTGACCTGATTCGGTGCCGTCACCTGGATGGCGATCGTCTCGGTCTTCGGAACTTGCACGCCGGAAAACTGACTCATAGTTTGCCTGTCGCGGTAATGCGGATACGACCGCCCGTCTCTTCTTTCATGGACAACTCGACGCCCCCCTCGTAGCGAATTCGTGCCAAACCCAAGCGCGCGGAAGATTCCGGCTCGTTCGACGCGCGGATGAACGCGGCCAAGTATGCTTGCTCGGGATCGAGCGTTTGGATGCCGTTCAACTCCTCGCGCAGACTGCTGAGGTGCGCGGCGTCCGGCAGACTCGAGACAGAAAACTCGATGTTCGAGCCGTCACTCTCGATCGACAACTCGAGCTCGCTGTCGGCCGAGTTGCTCGAGTACTTCACCGCATTTTCGAGGGTCTCTTGCAACACCACGCAGGCGCGGTCGGCGAGCTCCTGAGTGCCAAACGTGGTTTGACAAAAGAACCGCCCAAACTCGCGGATCCCGTCGATATAAGCCCAAGCCGGCCGGAAGCGCATGAATACCAGCGGGTACGGGGCTAGCTTTCTGGAAAGAGGCGAATTTTCGGCGATCTCCACGTCGGCTCCTCGGTCTAGATGATCGTTACGGCCGCAGCTACGGCGGATTCAGAGCCCCTGTCGTTTCCTCGTTTCTATTATGACCGAGGTGGAACTATGTTTGTGCAAATTCTTGTCTCCGAACGCCGATCGCAGCGTGGTTCTCGGGGGCCTAGCCACTGGGCTAGGGGGGACGTCCCTTGGCCATTTTCGCCCGCTTTTCGCGAGGGTTAGGAGTTCCTGAGTGCTAGTCATTGGGGGCGTCGAGTGAACCTGTCGATCCGACATAAACTGGCGTTACTCGCCGGAATCCCGATCGTCGGGGCGCTCCTGCTGGCTCTTCAAATCATCAGCAGCGTCCGCCTACAGGCGCGGAAAGCGGACGCGCTGGGTTCGATCGACAGCCTCGCCGAGCTGTCTGCCCAGATGACGAGCACGGTTCATGCTTTGCAACTCGAGCGTGCCTCCGAGGCGCTCGTGCTCGGCATTCACCTCAAGCTGCAAAAGGATGCAGCGAGCGGGGATGAGGAGCCAAGTACGGCGAAGGCCGAAAGCGCAGCGGCACGCGAGAGTGACGAACACGTTCGGGCGACCGATCGGGCGTTGACTGACCTGGGCGCGTTCTTGAAAGCGCGCGACGTCTCGCGCTTGCCGCCGCGCCTCGCGGGACCATTGGTCGAGGCTCAGCAGCGGCTCAAACAGCTCCCCGCGCTGCGCGCCCAGGTGACGGGTGGCAAGGCGAGCATCACCGAAGTGTTCGAGCTGCATCGCGCGGCGATTCAAGCTTTCCTGCGCGCGATCGCGGGTTTGACCGACTTGAGCGACGACGGCGAGCTATTGCGTAGCATTACCTCGCTCGGGTCGTTGCTGCAGTTGGAAGAGCGCATGAGCCGTGAACACGCGCTCTTGGCTCATGTCTTTGCGCAGGGGGAGTTTCCGCCGGGTAGCTACCGTGACCTCGTCTCGCTGATTTCCGAGCTGGATATCTACGCCGACGTTTTCCGGACGACCGCCGCCGTCGAGCATCAAAAGAGCTACGACCGCGCGATGGCGACCGACGCGACTCGACGCTTGCTCGAGCTGCGCCGCACGGCGTTGGAAACGACCGAGGAAGATCTGACGGTGAGCGCCGACGAGTGGTTCGAGCTCGGTGTTCGCAAGCTATCGCTGATGGCGAGCATCGAGCGCACGCTCAACGACGAAGTACGCAGCGCGGCCTTGGCGAAGTACAACGCGACCCGGCGTGCGCTGACGGTCAGCTCGGCGCTGGTCGGCGGTGTCGTGCTGTTCAGCGTGGCCTTCGCCTGGATTTTGGGCAGTCGCGTGACACGGCGGGTTGAGGTATTGCGCGACGCGTCTCGGCGCATCGCCGCGGGTGACTTGGAAGGGCGCGTGAGCATCACCGAGGGGGACGAGCTCGGGCAGCTGGGTGGCGCGTTCAACGAGATGACGGGTGAGCTCGGACGCGCGCGGGCCGCGCTCAGCAATCAAGCTCGCATGGCCCGCGAGTTGGAAATTGCCGCGCAAATTCAGCGCGCGCTGTTGCCCCCCGCACCGAGTCACGCCGACTTCGAATTTGCCGGCCGCATGGTGCCAGCCGACGAAGTGGGCGGCGATTTCTACGACGTACTCGCCGATCCGAACCGCGGCACGCTCTGGATCAGCATCGGTGACGTCTCAGGGCATGGAGTCGGCGCGGGGCTCGTGATGTTGATGGCCCAAGCCGCCTTTGCGTCGCACTTCCTCAACAATTCGGCGGAAGCGCCTGCGCGCGTGCTGCGCGAAGTGAACGCGCTCTTGTGCGAGAACATCACCACGCGACTGCGCGACAACAAGTACGTCACGGCGCAGCTATTGACCTATCAAGGGGACGGGAGTTTCGTGTGCGTCGGCGCGCACGAGTGGCCCATCGTGTATCGGGCGAAAACCGGACGCTGCGAGATCATCGAGGCACCCGGGCCTTGGCTGGGCATTGCTTCCGAGCTGCCGGACGTGCCTCTGACGGCGCTCAGCGTCGATCCCGGTGACGTCCTGTGTTTGTACTCCGACGGCATCACCGAAGCGCAAAACGCCGACGGCGAGCTGTTCGACATGGCGCGGATGAGCGCCGTGATCGAAGCCGCCCTGGCTGAAGGAAAGGCGCTCGACGACGTGACGCGCGCCGTGTTCGACGCGGTCGAAGCGTTCTCCGGTCGCCACGAGGACGATTGGACGATGCTGTTGGTCAAGCGCCGCTAGCGAACACTCGCTGGCTCAGCCGTACTTGGCGGCGAGTTTGTCGACCAGCGCCACGTAGGCGGTCATCGCTCGTTCTGCGCTGACGCCTTTGCGCGCTGCCCAAGCATCGAACTTGGCGCGGCCTTTGAAATCGAGCATGCCGGGGCGCTCACCGCTCACGTCGCCCGAAGTGCCTTGCTTGTACAGGGCGTACAGCTCGAGCAACTCGTCGCTCGCGGGCGTCCGCGAGAGTTTTTTGACACGCACTTGTGCGGCGGAGAAATCGTCGACCAGGGCCATGGCAGAGAGCGTATCAGGCCTGCAGGGCGGGCAAGATCTTCGAGCGATGCCCGCCAGAAACCAGCCACAATTGCCCGGCTGCGCGGGTGACGGCCACGTGCAATCGGCGCCGGGCTTCGTCGTTCAGCGGATAGGTCGCTTCGCTTACTTGGGGCAAAAGGACATAGTCGAACTCCAGGCCCTTCACGCTATCCAGATCCGTCACGTCGATGCCGGGGTCGAACGTGAATTCGCCAGCGAGCACCAAGCGCGCGTGGGCGCGCTCGGGCAAAAGCGCGTGAAACCGTTGTGCCGCGTCCGCGTCGTGCGCGATGATGGCGATCGAAGCCTCGGGCTCCCGCTCGGCCAGATCGACGACTTCGTTCACTGAAAACACGGTCGCGAGTTCGGCCGTGGGGAACGCAAAATGTCCGACTGGTGCGCCCTCGCGGGCGGCGCGCGTGGTCGAAGGCGCGGCGAGCTGGCCGAGGATCTGCTGAGCCAACTCGAAGATTGGACGCGGGCAACGATAGGACACCGCGAGCCGGCAGATCTCCGCGTCGCGCGCGCCGAACTCCAACAGCGAAGCGTCGAAGCCCGCGAAGCTCGACGAGGTCTGCTGCGCCTCATCGCCTGCCAGGGTGATACTCTTTTCTGTCGCCTGCAGCCGACCGAGCACGTGCAGCTCGAAGAGCGAAAAATCCTCCGCCTCGTCCAGCACCAAGTGCGCGGCCGGCTCCGGCTGGAGCTGCTGCTGCCAAGCCAAAATCGCCAGAAAAATCGGCAAATCTTCGCTGTCTACGGTGCCGGCCAATGCTTCCGGAGTACCTTCGGCGATGTCGCGTCCGTCTACCGTGCGCAGTCGACTGCGGTCGACCACTGCGGCCAGCTGTCGTTCGACGCTGTCGGCGAGCTGCAGCATCGTGTGTCGGACGGTGGCTTCGACCGAGGCCCGCGAGAGCGAGCCTTGCGCTGCGCTCACCACGCCATTCAAGAACTCGCGATCGCTGAATAGTTCGGCTGTGAGGCGTCGGAGACGCTTGAAGCTCGCGGAACTGGACTTCTTTGTGCGTACCGCCCAGCGGGCGCGCAGCGCCGAGTACAGGGCCGGATGACGCTTGAGGCTCGAGACCAACGCCGGGGTCTCCGTGCACAGCGGCGGCAATCGCGTTCCGAACACGCGCCGCGCCAGGTCCGATGCCCAATCATCGAGGGTTTGTACGCGTGCTCCGGCCAAGCCGAGCGGCGCGAGCAAGCGGCGTGACAAGCGCGCGAGGCCTTCCTCTGGCACGATCACTTGCAGGCGAACGAGCGCGTAGCGCTCGGGGTCCAGCGCGCCGATGCGCGCCAGGCGATGCAAGGCGACGGTCGTCTTGCCGCTGCCTGCGCTGCCCAAGACCAAGAGCGGTTGCTCGGGCGGCGCCGAAATTGCGGCGAATTGCTGCGCATCCAACAGCGCGGTCACGTTTGGACCGTGCTTCCCGCCGCTCGCCAAAGCGTCCGCGCGCACCGCGCTGCCCGCGCTACCGCGGCTGATGGCGTAGCTTTCGCGCGACTGAGCTCGCCATTTTCCAGAATCAGCGCGTGTCAACAGCAAGCGATCGGTGACGACTTGCCGCAGTTCGCCCCCGTCGAACACCAGAATGCGTCGCGCGACGAGTGTGCCTTCGGCGACGCGTCCAGGGAACTCTTCTTCGTACTCGTCACCCTCGCGGTAGCCGTAAAAGATGCGCGCGATCGGTGCGATGCGCCAGTCGAGGACGCGCACGCCCGCGCCGCTGTCCAAGTGGCTGTGCTGGCCGAGAAAGTAGTCCTTGTGAAGACCACCTTCCAGCACGCGCAGGTGCGCGAGGTACGGGCTGTCCGGGTCTGGCAGCGCGCTCGTCTGCGCGCGTTCGAGCAAGGTTTGGCGCACGCTCAGCTCGTGCAACAGAGCAGGCAAGTCGTCCTCGGCGGCGGACGCTGCCTCGCTGCGCAACGCGCGGACCACCTCCACGGCATCGGGGCGCAAGCGCGCTTGCTCGTTCGCGCGCGCTTGCGCCGCTCGAGCCGCAGCGAGGGACGCTCGAACGCGCGAAAGCCAGCCCAATTCTTCGTCCAAGAGTTCTCGCTCCTGGTCGGTCAGCGCGCGCACTTCTTCCTCCATCGGCACTCCTTTCGCTGGCGGAAGCGACACCGCGGGGTGAGGACCTCCGCCGAGCCGCACGCGAATCTGAGTGCCGGCTTGCGGACCGTCAAGCGCTTGAAAAATGCGCCAAATTTGTTAACGTACTCGAGTCGGGTGGGGGCATGCTAAACGCTGCTTTCGACCATGCCGGCAGCGATCGACAAGCGAGAAATTCTGAGCCTGGTGCGCGATCGCGTCAGCGCCGACCTCGAGACCATGAGCGCTGCGCAACGCCTCGTCGTGGACGGCGCGACTCACGAAGAGAATCGCCCCGAGAACGACAAGGACACGCGCGCGCTCGAGCAATCCTACCTGGCGCGAGGTCAAGCGCAGCGCGTCGTCGAGCTGCAAGACGCGCTCAATCAGCTCAAAGCGCTGGAGTTGCGCGCGTTCACGGCCGAAGCTCGGATCGCGCTCGGCGCGCTCGTCGCGCTCGATGATGGCAAAGAGATCGTGCACTACTTCATCGCGCCTGCGGGCGGTGGCGTTCGAGTCACGGTTGCGGCGGGCGAGGTGCGAGTCGTGACGCCCCAATCACCGATTGCGCGTGCGTTGCTCGGTAAGCAAGAAGGGGATGAGTTCGAGCTGCAGACGCCGCAGGGCGTGCGCGAGTGCAGTATCGCCTCGGTCAGCTAGCGGTGTTCTCGGCGTTGTCTAACACCTCGCGCATCGCACGCCTTTACAAGGCAAGTTTCGGGCGTCACCTTTCAGGGATGGAAGCTTCGCCGACGCTGCTGCCGAACGAGCTGACTCGTTACGCATATCGCGCCCGCCAAGCCGCGATACGCTTGCCCCTGGTCGCGGCGCATTTGGGGCTCCGCCCCTTCAGCAAGCGCCGCGTCGTGACGCCGACGCCAGCCGAAATCAAGGCGCTGCACGCGCAACTCGTGGCCCTACAAGATCGCGACTGCGAGAACGCGGAGCTTGGCCTCTATCCCGCGCGGTTGTTGTTCGACATGCCGGTGGCGGAGTACATCAAACAACTGCCCTCGCTCGCCACCGAGGTCGTGCGCGTGTTGCGACGCTCCAAGCGGCGGCTGGTCCGTGATCTACCGCAGGGGATCGACCTCGGCGCTTATCCGGACTATTTCCGCCGCAATTTTCATTGGCAGACGGACGGCTATTTCAGTGAGCGCTCCGCGGCCGTGTACGACATTGGCGTCGAGTTCTTGTTCTTCGGTACGGCGGACGTGATGCGTCGGCAAATCGTGCCGCCGGTGACTCGCTACCTGCGCTCGCGCGACGCCACGGCCGGGCCGGCTCGGATTTTGGACGTGGCCTGTGGGACGGGCTCTGCGCTCAATCAGTTAGCGCTGTCGCATCCAGCCGAGCGGTATTGGGGGCTGGATTTGAGTCCGTACTATTTGCAGCACGCGCGCCGTCGGCTCAGCCACGTGCAGAATCTGTCACTCGTAAGCGACAACGCAGAGAGCATGCCGCTTGCGGATGCCTCGTTCGATGTCGTGACCAGCGTGTTCCTCTTTCACGAGCTGCCAGCGCGCGCGCGCCAGAACGTGCTGGCGGAAATGCGACGCGTGCTCAAGCCGGGCGGCTTACTGGTGATCGAGGACGCGGCCCAGTTGAGTGAAGCGGCTGATCTGAGCGCGTTCCTGCGGAACTTCGCGCTGACGATGAACGAGCCGTTTTTTGCCGACTACATCGCCACCGACCTGGCAGGCGCGATGACGGAAGCGGGCTTCGACGTGCGCTCCGTAGAACGTGCTTTCTTGTCGAAAGTCGTCACCGCGACGCGCGTTTAGGCCCTTTGGGCCAGCTGGTAAGTAGGCATCGCGGTGAGTCGCCCATTGACCGTCGGGCAGGCCTTCTCTTTCGGCTGACCGGAGCGACGCAGGCTGTCCGTGTTACAGCTCGAGCCAGCGGAGCCGGAACCGACGCCGAAGATTGGGGCGACCGCGGGCCGACCAACGGCAAGCCCGGACGAGCCCCGCGTGGGTCGTTTGGGGGGAGGCGCCCATAACCCTGGCGCGATCGGCCGCGCCGAAGCTACACTCGGGCGATGGCTTGCGACGCAAGGGCGGTGCTGCTCGTCACTCGGCAGATTGAAGGCACCTCGACCAACGTTGCGCGGCAACGCATCGAGCTGCATTGCTCGCTCCCTCCCGAACACGGCGGCGCGCACCGCGACGAGAAACACGCGCAGGAGTGGGTAGTCGTCAAAGGTCGCGCGAGCATGGTCGTCCTCGACGAGGAGGAAGACGGCCGAGTGCCGTAGGCCTACCTGATCCCGAGCTGACCGATCCCGACGCCGACTCCAAACGACTTCGAGAAGGAGAGCCCGGCCACGAAGTGGCCGCCTTTGTCGACGACCGCGAACATACCCAACTCCGGCACTGCGAAGGCGTTGGGATACAGATTGAATTGCAGGAAGTAGTCCTGCACGTTGGTCACCTTCAGCGACGCCAAGAGCGAATTGTTGCGGTCAACGAAGATGCCTGCAGCGGGCGCGAACTCGACTTCGTTGTCGGCGTTCTTGTCCGACGTGCGGATCAAACGCGAGGCCATCGTCCCGGCACCCGCGGAGATCGAATATTGGCTGTCGATTTGATAGGACAGGCCGACCAAGGTCCCGAGCCCCATCGTCGCGAACAGGCGCATCTGCGGGGCAAATGGCAGCGGCCACTTGATCGAGAAATAGTTGCCTTGGTTGTGCAGGTCGAAGCCGGGGAACGTGAACGCCGGCTGAGACGACCAGTCAGCGACGATCAGGTGCTTGCTGAAGAGCTCGTTCGGCCAATCGAAGCTGAACAAGATGATGCCGCCGATATCGAAAAAGAAGAAGTCGGCGACCGCGTCGGTGTTGTACGGGTGAACGCCCTTGTTCTCGAGCGTTTCGTTCACGAACGCGGTCACGAGCACGGTAGCGGCCGAGAACGCGCGCGGCGCGGGAAAGCGGTTTTGGCGGAACCACTCGGTGAGCCCGGTGTACGTCACACCACCGCCGATCAGGTGGAGCGTGTAGTTCGGCACCCAGCGCGCGGTACCCTGTGTGAAACTCAGCGGGAAGATTTCTTCGCGAAAGAACCGCCCCCAGCCGCGCTGTGAAATCCCCGGAAAGGGGTTCAGCAAGTTGCGTCCGACGTTCTCGCCGTTGTGCAAGTATTCTTGTTGGAAAATGCTGCGACTGTCGTTGCGATCCTGAAGCACGTCGAAGCCGCGATTCAGGAAGACCCACAGCGGGCTATAGAGTGCCTGCGAACCGTAGTTGTAACCCTTGTAGAAGTAGGGTTCTGGCTGGGGATCGCGCGTCTGTTGCGCTTCGGCGGGTCGCGGGACCGACAACGCGGCCCAGCACAAAATACCTAACAATAGCGTGCGCGGCGAGCTCATGAAGCGACGAGGCCAAGAACGAAAAAGCTTGCGGGAGTGCTATCAGAACGACAAGGATCTGGCCAATCGGCAGTTTCGTGTACACTCCGGCCGTGACTTTCCCGGTATTGCCCGGCGCCGAGCCGTGGTCCTCCAACGGTTCAGGTGAGCGCTCTCGAATCGGGGTCTTGTTGTCGCATGGTTTCACGGGTAGCCCCGCGTCACTGCGTCCTTTGGCCGAATCGCTGGCGCAACGTGGTTTTGCGATCGAGCTCGTGCGCTTGCCCGGTCACGGCACCCACTTTCGGGACATGATGAGTACGCGCTACGAGGATTGGCGCGGCGAAGTCTCGGATGGGATCACGCGGCTTTCGGCGCGCACCGAGCGGGTGATCGCTCTCGGGCTCTCGATGGGCGGCACCCTGGTGCTCGATCTCGTCTCGCAAGACCCCAAGCGGGTCGCGGGTGCCGTGGTGATCAATACGCCGGTGCTCGATCGCAAGGGGATCTTGGTCAAGCTCGCACCGTTCCTGGAGCACGTGTTGCCGCTCGTGCCCGCCAGCGCTGCCGGCCTCGCGCGCAACGACATTGCCAAACCTGGCATGAACGAGCTCGCTTACAGCTGGGTGCCTGCCAAATCCGGCAACTCGCTCGTGCGTGAATTCCCGCGCATCCGCAAGCAACTGCCAAACCTCGACTGCCCGATCTTGGTCGCCTACTCGCGCGCCGATCACAGCGTTTCCCCGGAAAACTCGCAAGCGATCTTGCGCGCCGTGCGCAGCAAAGACGTGACCGAGCTTCCCTTGGAGCGCTCGTACCACGTCGCGACCCTCGACTATGATTTGGAGCTCATCGAGGAACGCGTCGCGGCGTTCGCCGATCGCGTTGCTGCGCGGGCGTGAATGGCTTCATTTCCGAGCCGCGTGTCGTCGTTGGTCGAGTGAGGGCACTCACTCACTCCAGTTGATGTCCGAGCGCCAACGCTCGGCCCGGGCGTACTTGGACGAACTCGACAGGTCGCGGTAGGTCGGGAAGGTCGCCGAGCCATGAGCTGCGATGCTGGGCTGGGACCACCCCATTCCATCAGCGATCGGCGACGATGCGGGCGACGCGGACGGGCGAGGGGAGGCCCTTGAGGCGGGCTTCGAAATGCTCGCTGATGGTGAAGTCGTCGAGCCAACCGGCGCGCTCGGCAGCGTCCGCGAATTGGCCGTCGAGGACGACCTCACCCGGGCCGGAGGCGCCTTGTAGGCGGGCCGCGATGTTGACGGTTTGGCCGAAATAATCGAGTACGCCGTTGGCGGTGACCACGTAGCAAGGACCGGCATAGACGCCGATCTTGAGGAAGGTGCGCGATGCGTCCGAGTTGCCGGCGCGGAACGCAGGAAAAGCGCGATGCATCGCGAAAGAAGCGTTCAGCGCGTCGCGTTCTTCGACGAAGGCGGCCATCACCGCATCGCCGATGGTTTTGACGATGGTGCCTCGGTGTTCGGCGATGATCGCCGAGAGCACGTCGAAGTGCTCTTGCACGACCTTGAACGCTTTGGCATCGCCCACGCTGTGATAGAGCGCGGTGGAGTCGGTGAGATCGGTGAACAGTAACGCAACGCGAGCGACGCGTAGCGATACTCCGGGACGTAAGAGGTCACCCGAGAATTGGCGGCGAAATTCGGGTAAGGTGCTGACGAGGTGCGCGGTCGCTGCGCGGCTTGCCCACTCGAGTCGTTCGAGTTTCACGTGGCGTTCGAGGTCGTCGCTCTGGCTGATTTCCAGACGGGCGCCGGGACGCACGGCGGTGAGCTTGCCCGCGCTCGCTTCGGAGTCGAGTCGCGCGAGCGCTTGCCCATCGACCCGAAAGTTTGCGGATTCGTCGCCTTCGGCTCTTACTTCGAGCGCGGCGCTCGCGCCTCCGCGGACGAAGAGCCGATACCGGCCCGGCTTTGCTGGCGCACTGAACGCAGCCGTGCCGCGCGCAGGTATGATCGCTTGCGCGACGACGTGCGGCGTGCGCATGGGGCCGCCGACGCAAAACGGCCCGGGTTCGGGCGTGCGCAACGCCGGTGCCGGTAAGAAGGTCGCCTCGATCGCCCGATCCAACTCGATTTCGTACGAGATGTCGCACAGCTGGCAATGCGCGGCCGCGGGCAAGTCGGCCAATGAAGTTTGCCGATCGGTGGCGGTGCGACAACTGGGGCAAACCAAATCCCAACGCAGTTCGAGCAAGCCGACGACGACGGCGGACAGACATACGGCGAGCAATTCGCGACCGTCGACCTGCCATTCGAGCGCGAGATCGAGCGGGCGAATGCGCGTGACGTCGGCGTCGCTGCCCGTTTCCACCAGGGCCGCGAGTCGCTCGGCCAGCGCTTGGCGGCTGGCAGTGACGCTTTCGAACAGAGCAGTTCGAGCGCGTTCGAGCGCGCTCGGATCGGCAGGCGTGGTCGTCTTGCGGAAGCACGCGCTCTTGCCTGCTAAAATCTCGCGATCCGCGCCGCGCAACTCTGCTTCGATGCGGTCCACCATGCGTGAGGTTTGCAAGCGCAGGACCGGATTGATCAGCGCATAGCGCGGCTCGATGCGGATTCGCACCTGGACACGAGTGCCGCCGTTCGCCAGCGACTCGAGCGCGAAGCTGGTCTCGATGCTCTTCATCACCCCGCCGTGCAGCACGCGCAGCACGCTGAAGCGTTCGCCCTCGACCCACTCGAAGGGGCGCTCTTCGTACTCCATCGGAAAGCCCGCGGAGATCGTGCGCACCACGAAGCGCGCGGCGCTGTCGTCCGTGTTCGGGGTAAGCTCGAGCCGGCCCAGTCCGATGGCACGGTTCAGGCGCTCGGTGTCGCCGACGGCGCACCAGAGGGGCGCGCGCTGCGACTGGAGGTCGATGTGTCGTTCGACGACGACCTGGCTCATTGACCGAGAATCTAGCAAGATGGCCAAATAAAAGCTCAACCAGACCGGAAATTCTGGCTCTGGCCAGCGAAGAAGTGAGAAATGGCCCCGCAGGTCGGCGCACGAGGCTTGCGTTTGCCGACTCCGGACTACACTGCGCCCGCGATGAGGTTTCGAGCGATAGCCATGGCCAGCGAACGCAGCAATGCGGTCGGTACCGTGGAGCTCGAGTGCGCGCCGAGCGGGCTGTCATTGCTGTACTTGGGCGTGGCTGGTTTCAGCGAGGGCTACGTGCCCGTGATGCAGACCGAGAGCGAGAAGCTGTTCGTGCCTTGGCCGCAGCTCTCGGAAGCGTCGCTCGATGGCGAGCAGCTGTTTCTGGCGCTCGATCCCAAGCTGAGCCCACTCAATCGCTTGTGCCTGGTGAACTTCTCGAGCGGCAACACCGCGCATCATCACAAACTCTATCGGCGCCGGCTCCTGGTTCGCTTGGCGACCGTCGGTGCCGCGTTGAGCGGCGCGTTGATCGCGAGTGCCGCAGCGTTTCGCTTGGCACCGGGGACGACCGCGCTCGGCGCGCTCGGCATCGCGCTCGCCACGGCCGTCGTTTTGTGCGGGCTGGGTGTGTTTGCCGATCAGTTGTTGAAAGGCGGCGGTCTCGAGGGCGCGCTCGCGCGCGAGGCCTTCGTCGCTGATCTGTCTGGTTTTTTGCCGAATTTGGTGAAGTCACCGCTCTCGCCGCCTTCTTCGTCGCCGAAGCTTTCGCCGATGGCGCTGTTTCAGGGGCTCTTGCCGCGCACGACCGCGGCGATCGTGATGAGCTTGACGGCTGCGACATTGAGCTTCGTGCTGATGATGCAGTGGCTGTTGACGACCGATCACGCTCACGAGCTCGCGGCACACGCGCCGCGTCTCGCCGATCAGCGACAAGTCGCCGTGCGTGAACCCGCCGCGGTGGTTCCGGCGGCGACCACCGCAGTCGCGCCGGTCGCCAAAGCGGCGGCATCAGCCGCTGCGCCCGCCGCCGTGGTTGCAGACGCAGCGAGCGCTTGCCGATGTCGTCGCTCCGACTCGTTGCTCTGGCAAGATCCAATCCCGCAGCTGAGCGTGCTCACCATGTCGAAACACACGCGCCGCGGGCGTGAAGAGGACGAGCGCAAAGACAAGAACTACACCGAGGCCGTGATCGGCATCGTCAACAACTCGAGCGATCCTTTACGCGACGTCGCGCTTTCGGTCGAGTTCTTCGAGCGTGATCCGCCTCCCTCGTCCAAGCGCTATTCGACCGCTATTCGCCCGCTATTTTTCGAAGGTCCGCTGCTCCCCGGTCAGGCGATCAAGTGGGATGTCGAAGCGCGCGGTAGCGAGTTCGACGTCCACAATGCGCTCACGGGAAACGTCGGTGTGGAAGGGGAGAACGCAGCTCCGACCAACCTGCTCGCGGAGCTGCTGCACGCGCACAACCGCCCAGTGCGCATGCACGGTGCGATGCTGCTTTCGTTCTTCGGCGATCCTCGCGCCAAGGATGCGATCTTGGAGTTGCGTGAAGCGCTGCGCGAAGACGAAGCACCGTACCTCGATCGGTTGTTGCAAGCGGTTTCGCCGATCCACGTCTGCTCGCTCAAGGTGAGTGAGTTCGGCGACTCGCGCACGGCATCGGCATGCGTGTTCAACGCCAGCAAAGAGCCGCAACGGGATCTCGGCTTGCGCCTGCGCGCGCTCGACGGCGGCGCCTTGACCGAAAATCCGTCCGGTTCGCCGCCGACGGTGCTCGCGGAAGCGACCATTCCGGTGCCCGGTACACTCGCGCCGGACACCGGTACGCGCATCAATACGGAGTTCGAGCTGGCAGGCACGAAACCGGTCGCGTTCGAGGCATTTTCGGACCGAATCGATCTGTTGCCCCGCTAGCTCTTCAGCTCGACTTGGATCTACTGAGGCCCTTGGGGCCTGCGACGGCTCAGTCGATCGCTGACGCATCCCTTCGTTGCTCCGCAGTACGTACCAGCAGTATGCGCCTTCGTCGCGTCTCGCCAGCTGGGCGCCTCGACCGCGATCATCGACCGACTGAGCCATTCGAGGGCTCT
>Ga0164308_10000102_pt1 | contig 41847 bp, 34 predicted proteins | sample Whisoiple_246_MG_FD_109983 | JGI IMG/M metagenome (GOLD analysis project Ga0164308, IMG submission 109983) | Soil microbial communities amended with fresh organic matter from upstate New York, USA - Whitman soil sample_246_MG | ecosystem: Environmental > Terrestrial > Soil > Unclassified >... | reverse complement strand
CACCACGTAACCATCAAGAAAGTCCCTTGGGCATGACATCGCTCGAAACGCCGAGTCGGTCGAGCACGCCTTTGACGACGCGATCGCAGCGCGTGAGGTGAAAGTCGAAGGCGCGCGTGGAGTGAGCATCCAGCGCGTGCACGACCACCTCTTGCAGACGCAGCCGCGCGCGATGGAGCCGGGTTTTCACCGTTTCTTCGGGGATGTCCAAGCAGGCGGCCGTTTCGGCGCCCGTCATTTGCTCCACCGCGCGCAGCACGAACACGGCTCGAAAATCGTCCGGTAGCGCGTCGATGGCGCGTTCCAAAACAGCGCGCAGCTGTTGGTCGTTCACTTCTTGTTCGGGGCTGCGTGGAGACTCGAGCGGCATGACGGTGGCTTGCTGAGGCGCGGAGTCGAGCGGATCGAAGCGCCGCTCGCGGCGCTTGCGCGCGAGCGCCTCGTGGATTGCAATGCGCGTGATCCAGGTCGCAAAGCTGGCGTCCCCGCGGAATTCGCCGAGGTGCTCGTAGGCACGCACGTAGGCCTCCTGCATCACGTCTTCGGCTTCGTCGTCGCGCTTCAAGATGGCGCGCGTGGCGCGAAAGACGCGCCGATTGTGACGGCGCATCAAGATCTCGAAACACCAATGCTCGCCGCTACGAATGCGCGCGATCACCGCTTGGTCACTGAGGCCCAGGGACTCGCCCGAAGATGCAAGGATGCTGTTTTCCAACGTGCTCCCCCCATTTGAGTCGGCCACGGGCAAAGGGTTCCCACAAATCGACGCCTCGCCTAGCCAATTCCGCGAGCAGTTGGGTCAATCCCTCGGAATCGTTAAACTAGCGGCTAAGTTTGCGTCGAGCTTCTGCTCCAAATCGATGCCGTTGGCGTGCAGATCGAAGGCCAGAATCGACCAATAATCATCTGCACTCAAGGTGCCCGGCGCGTCACCCGGCATGTTCTTGGTCACGAACGTCGCCACGTCGGCGACCGTCACGAACTGCGACTTGCGAACCTTCGCACCGCTCGGGGGATCCAAAGGCAGCGCCGTCGGGCCCACGACGGCGGGTGCCTGCGCGGTGCCTTCTCCCGTGTCGCCGTGGCACGAGGCGCAATGCTCGACGTATGCGCTTTGGCCACGAGTGACCTGCTGCGCGAAGGTGGCCGGCGAAGACTCGGTATTTTCGGGCTGGTCGTCGGATCCGCCACACCCCGTGGCCAGTGCGAGCGAACCCAAGACGATGGCGAGGTCGATGTGCTTCATGTCCCAATTGAGTAAGCAGCGCGCGAAGGGTTCCCGAAAAGTCACAGTCATCCTTCGCGCTCGAAGATCACGCGGTAACGTTCGGTAACGTTCGGAATACACGCTCACGATTCGAAGTGGACTCCCACCGACTCACCGTGGCGACACTGCGAGTCTGTGCCATCTTGCCTCGCGCCACCGTGCGCGGCTTAAAGCCAAATGCGGCCATGTTTCCGCAGGGCACAGGGTATGCATGTGTTCGTGCAGCAAAAATGACCAAACACCTCAGCTTCGGATTGCACTCGGAGCAGCTCATCGTTCAGGAGCACCGCTCGCCCGAGGCGTTTAAGGAGCTCGAGAGTGAATGGCGCGTGCTGGAGTCCTTCGCTTCAACGCCGTTCGTCACTTGGGATTGGGCGGTCGCCTGGTGGGCGCAGCTTCGCGAAGAAAAGCTAGGCGTCACGGACTCGCTGAGCATCCGCACCATTCGCACCCCCGAGGGGCGCTTGGTAGCGGTCGCCCCGATGTTGATCAGCCGCCGGCCTTCGCTCGGGCCGATCTGCGTGCGCCAGCTGCAGTTCTTCGGGGCTGACCCGAACATCACCGAGCAGCGTGGCCTGCTCGCTCTCCCCGGGTGGGAAACCGAGGCCTATCGCGCGCTGATCGACCACGCGCTCGAGCACGCCGGGGATTGGGATTCGATGTTGCTCAACGGCGTGCCGGTAGACGCGAGTTTCGGCTCGCTCGAGCGTTCACCTGACTTCGAATGGCGCGGTCAAACCGCGGACTACACACTGACGTTGCCCGCGTCCTGGGATGAGTTCCGCGGCGCCCTGCCGCGCAACATCAAGGAGTCGCTGCGCAAGTGCTACAATTCGCTCAAGCGCGATAAGCTCGACTTTCGCATCGAAATCGCGGAGCGCGCGGAGCAAGTGGAACCGGTACTGCAGCGCTTCTTCGAGCTGCACGCCGCCAGAGCCAAGCTGAAGGATACGGTTGCCCACAACGATGCCTTCGCCACGCCGGAAGCGCGCGAGTTTTTGAAGGACGTCTGCCGGCGCTTCGCTGAGCGTGACGCGCTTCGAATCTTCCAAATGGTGATCGGCCAGAAAGTGGTCGCGATCCGCATCGGCTTCGTCGCGGGCGATACGCTGTATTTGTACTATTCGGGGTACGATCCTGAATTCGCCCAGTACAGCGTGATGACGACGACCGTCGCCGAAGCCATCCAATATGGCATCAAACAGCGGTTTTCTCGGATTAACCTCTCGACGGGCAAAGACGTCTCGAAAGCCCGTTGGGCGCCCAGTGAACGCGTCACGCGCCAAGCGTTGCTGACGTCGAGCTCACGACGCGCAAAGATCACCCATCACATGTATCGCCAAGCGCTGCACGCGATCGACTCGATGCCGGCTTTGCGCCGGGCAACGACGTTCTTGGCGCGCCGCTCGACGCCCCCACCGCAGATCCACCGCTAGGCAGCGAGCGCAACGCAAACTGCACTCGGCCGACGATCGCCAACAAGTCGGTCTGGGTAATGATGCCCAGCAACTTCGATTCGTCGTCCACGACCAGAGCGGCTCGGACCTGACCGCGTGATAGCAGCGGGAACAGCTGGCTGATGGGCGTATCGGGCTTTGCCACTTCGAAAGAAATCGACGGCAAATCGCGGATCCGTTTGGGCGGTGTGGCGGCCGCGGTCGCCAGATCGAGCAGGCCGTGCAACACGCCTCGTTCGTCGACGATGGGCAACACGCGCAGCGCGTGCTCGCGCAAGCGCGCTTCGGCGAGCTCACTCGAGTCATCAGGGTGAATCGTGCGCAGGTCGCGCGACATGATTTCCGAACAGAAAATCTCGCCGCGCAAACGCCGATGCGCCGCTTCTTCGACGTGCCGAAACAGCGCGACTAGATCGGCTTGTTCGACGTCGAGCGGGGTGCCGAGCCGCTCCTGCGCGGAGGCAATGTCGGCCTCGGTGAAGCCGACACGAAACTCCGGCGGCGCGTCGGCCGTGCCGTGGGTCGACGCCGGCAACGCGGGGACGTGCGGGTAGCTCCGGCGAGCCAGCGCGTTGAAAATCAGCCCAATCCCCACGAGCAACAGCGAATTCAGCAACACGGGCATGAACGCAAAGCGATAGCCCGCGTGGCTCACGGCAGAGCCTCCAATCACCGCCGTCAACGCGACTGCGCCCGCGGGCGGATGCAGGCAGCGAAAGAGGCTGGTGAGCGCGATCGTGCCAGCGACGGCCAGGGCTGCGGCGCTCGTGAGATCTGGAACCGCGCGGGCCGCGGTCACGCCCACCAGCGCCGCGATGAAGTTCCCCCCGATCACCGACCAGGGCTGCGCGAGTGGGCTCGCCGGCACGCCAAAGACGAGCACGGTCGACGCCCCGATGGGCGCGATCAAGAGCGGCACTTGGGCATTCGAACCGAGCCAGGTGCGCATCACGAGTCCCGTCGTAAACAGTCCCACGAAGCCACCCAACGCGGAGTAGACGCGCTCGCGGAGCGGTAAGCGGGAACGCGCCGGCTTGAACCGCGCCACATAGCGGCGAGAGGCCGCGACCAACTTCATCGCGCGCGGATATATCGATCGTCACGGACATTGTCCATGACCGTCAGTCACTCTTTTTGCCGTTATTCGCTGGGCTTGAAGCCGCGCTCGATGGCACGCGCGAGCGCGCTCTCGAGCGGCGCTTCTTTGCGATTCACGACCGGCAAAGTTTTCGCGCGTTCGGCGTTGATCGCGAGAAAGTGCGCTTCTTCCGCGGGCACGCTGCCCTCGTCGTAGATGGCTTCGACCGGACATTCGGGCACGCACGCGCCGCAGTCGATGCACACGTCGGGGTCGATATAGAGCATCGTCGCGTCGCCGTGAAAGCAGTCGACTGGGCATACGGCGACGCAATCGGTGTAGCGACAGCGCAAACAATTGCCGGTCACTACGAAGGTCATCGCTCAGTGCTTGAAGGCGCGGACGATTTTGACCAACTCCGTCACCACGTCGGGCTTGTCCGCGAGGTCGGGATTGGCGGCCATGGCGGGGCTCTTGCCGACCGACGCTCCACCTTCGACGATCGTCTTCTTGATGTGCTCGTCCGTCACACTCGCCTGCCACGTGGCGTCCGCGAACGCGCGCGGCTTGGGGTTGAGCGCGGCTGCGCCCGGGCCGTCACCCGCACCGTGATCGCCGTGACAGACGATGCACTTGGTCGAAAACACTTTGCGCGCGTCGGCGGCCGGGTCCGGCGGAGGCTCGGGGGCTTCCGGCGCGGCCACGGGCGCGCTCGTAACAGCCGGCGCTTCGGAAGAAGAGTGCTTGCTGCAAGCCGAGGCCAACGACAGCGCCAACGATAGAACCAGTCCAACGCGAGCAGGCGTACAGATCATGAGTTGTCTCCTCATCAGGTGGAATGTGGGACGACGATATTCGAATTCAAACACGAACGATGCGAACGAAGGGAATTTTCAGGCGCGGTTCGGTCCGGTCATTCTCGTTGAGCCGTCGTGCGTGCGCCGCCAGTAAATCACTGCGAGTCAGCATGCCGATCACCTGAGTTTGCGCGGTCTTCGAGACCACCGGGAGCCGCCCGATGCTCAGGCTTACCATGAGGTCGGCGGCTTCACGCAGCGAGCTGTCTTCGAACACGACGGCCGGCGCGCGCTTCAAGAGCTGTTCGACGCGCAACTCACGGGCACCGTCGGCGTTGCTCGCGTCGACGATTTCATGGCGAGTGACCACGCCGAGTAGGCGCCCCGCGTCGTTCACGACTGGAAAGCCGTGATGCCGACTGCCGTGCGCGCCCGATTCGAGCCACTGCCGCAAGTGAGCCACGGTATCGGTCGCCGAGAATGCGGTCACGTCGCGCGTTGCAAAATCCCCCACGCGCACCTGATCCAGGAAATCAGCCGCATACTCACTGGGCACACGGATGCCGCGGCGTGCGATCTTTTCGGTCATGATCGTGTTGCGCATCAGCAGGCACGAGACCAAGAACGCCGCGCTGCAACCGCCGAGCAATGGCAACAGGCCGAGCGGCTGCAAGGTGGTTTCGAAAGCGAAGACGACGGAAGCCAGGAGGGCGCGTGACGCTCCGGCGAAAATCGCCGCCATGCCGACCAGCCCGGCGATCCGCGGATCGATGCCGAGGCTGGGCCAAGCGGACGCGGCCAAGGCGCCGAGCGTCGCGCCCAAGCCACCGCCGATGGTGAACAGCGGCGCGAGCGTGCCGCCCGAAGTGCCGCTACCGAGGGCGATCACCCAAGAAACGAACTTCAACGTGAAGAGCAGGAAAAGCGCCTGTCCGGTGAGCGAACCCGCCAGGACGTGCTCGATGTTGTCGTAGCCCACGCCCATCGTGCGCGGCGAAAAATAGCCCACGATGCCAACGGCCAGGCCACCGATCGCGGGCCACCACATCCAATGAATGGGCAGCTTCTCGAAGGCGTCCTCCACCGCATATACCGCGCGGGTGACAGCGGTGGCCACGACACCAATCACCGCGCCGAGTGAAATATAGAACGCGAGCGCCTCGCCGCTCGGGTGATCGAGTTGCGGCATCGCGAACACCGGCGCCGGACCGACGATCGCCATCCGCACGCCCGCGGCCGTCGCGCTGGCCAGCGCGACGGGGATGATCGAGCGCGGACGAAACTCGAAGAGCAGCAGTTCGACCGCCAAGAGCACGGCTGAGACCGGGCTGCCGAAGGTGGCGGCCATGCCTGCCGCGGCGCCAGCGGCGAGCAACGTTTTCCGCTCGACCGCGGAGGTCTTCACCAGTTGACCCAAGAGCGAGCCGAGCGCACCGCCGGTAGCGATGATCGGACCCTCGGCGCCGAATGGCCCTCCGGTACCGATGGCGATCGCCGCGGAGAGCGGCTTGAGGAAGGTGAGCCGCGGCGGGATGCGGCTCTCGTTGGTGAGCACTTGCTCCATCGCCTCCGGGATGCCGTGACCGCGGATCGCTTTGGAGCCGTAGCGAGCCATGAAGCCCACGATCACGCCGCCCACCACCGGCACGAAGATCACGAGCCAGCCCAGGTGATTGTCGGCGGGCGCGACGGTAGCGGTGGAGATGCGCCCGAGAAAGGCCGCGTTCGTGACCAGCGCGATCATCGACACCAACACGCGCGCGACGATACCTGCGACGAAGGCCACACCGATGGCGAGCGCGCTGATGACGATGACGCGGGGGCTGATCACGCTGGCCGCGCGCGGAACGTGCGCCGCAGCGAGCGTCGGCGCCAATGACGGTGAAACGGGCAGCAAACCGGTAGCAGAAATCGGCGTGCGACGATCCAGCTCAGACATTGCGCGAGCGACCTTTCGCGACCAGCGCCGGGCCTTCCTCGAAGAACAGGCTCGGGACCTGCTGCGCGACGTCCGCGCCTTCGACCACTTTGGCGAGCAGGCGCGAGAGCGTCTGAAGCTCGGCATTCTTCAGCTGCGAGAGTGAGGCGATCAAGCGGTCCTGCGCGGCCTCCGGGGCGCTCTCGAGCAACGCTTGGCCGGAACGCGTCAGGCTCAGCTCGACGCTGCGGCGATCGGTCTTCGATTTGGCGCGCCGCACGTGTCCGAGCGCCACCAAACGACTCACCACCACCGAAACCGAGCTCTGGTCGGTGGCGGTGCGGGTCGCGAGCTCGTTCACCGAGCAAGGGCTCTGACGCGCCAGGCACGACAAGACGAACAGCTGGGCCCCGGACAAACCGACACGCTGCTCGGCGGCGCGCGACGAGACGCGCAACGAGCGCACGATTTGGCGCAGCGAGTTGAGCACCTCGCGCACTTCCACCGCGGGTTTTCCGCGGGTTTCAACGGCGTCGCTCGCGCCGGAGTGCTTTCGAATTGTCTTGGATCCCATATATGGGTCCCAATACAGCTGGCGACCGGCTCGCGCAAGGAACTTCACGATCTTCCAGTCGAGCGCGAAGAGCAGCCGCCAAACCGCCGCACCACAGCGACAATCGTGTAAAAACGGAATTCAGCGGGTCCGAGCTGGGCGGCTGGTGGGCGCGAGCACCCAGCACTAGGTTCAGGGCATGAACCAAGAACGAACCCAGAAACTCGGGGGAAAGTTCACTTTCCCCGGCACCTCCCTGACGGTCAATCGCGTCGGTTACGGCGCAATGCAGCTCGCAGGTCCTGGGGTTTGGGGGCCCCCGCGCGACGTCGAAGCCGCGCTCTCCGTGCTCCGAGAGGCGCTCGCAGCGGGCGTCAATCACATCGACACCAGTGACTTCTATGGCCCACACGTGACCAACCAAATCATCAAGCAAGCGCTCCATCCTTACCCGAAGGATTTGGTGATCGTGAGCAAGCTCGGTGCGCGGCGGCCTGCGGACAAGTCGTGGCAACCTGCGTTCTCGCGCCAGGAGCTGATCGACGGCCTGCACGACAACCTGCGCCACCTGGGCCTCGAAGCGATGGATATCGTGAATTACCGCGTGGTCGGCTCGGTGCACGGCCCCGCGGAGGGCTCGATCGCGGAACAGGTCGGGGTGCTGGCCGATTTGAAGAAGCAGGGCCTGATCCGGCACATCGGCCTGAGCAACGTCACTTCGAAGCAAGTCGCCGAAGCGCAAACCATCACGCCCATCGTCTGCGTGCAAAACAACTACAACTTGGCGCACCGTGAGGACGACGCGCTGCTCGACGAGCTGGCTCGGCAAGGCATCGCCTATGTGCCGTTCTTCCCTCTGGGCGGCTTTTCACCGCTGCAGTCGTCGACGCTGTCGTCGGTCGCCGAAGAGCTCGGCGTGACGGCGCTGCAAGTGGCGCTGGCTTGGCTACTGCATCGCTCGCCGAACATTTTGCTCATCCCGGGCACTTCATCGCTGGCTCACTTGCGCGAAAATTTGGCCGTGGGTCAGCTGACCCTCTCAGCGCAAGTGTTGGCGCAGTTGGACGGAATCGCGAAAGCCGCGCCCGGCGGTGGACACTGAGCTGCCGCGACGCCACGCCGCGTCAGCCAGCGCTCACGGACGAGAAGCGCTCGCGATACGCGGCGGGGGTCACTCCCAAGTGCTGCGTGAATGCGCGCCACATCGTGGTGGCGTCGCCGAGGCCGGTGCGGTTCGTGATGTCTTTGAGCGGCAACTCGGTCTCGGCCAACAAGCGCTGGGCTTCTTCCAAACGAAGACGCCGAACGACTTCAGCCGGCGATTCCGCGAGGTGCTCGCGGCACCAGCGGCTGAGCGTGCGCTGGCTCATGCCGACACCGCGAGCCAAGCGCGCGACCGGCAATGCCTGATCCAAATGTTCGAGCACGAACGCCGATAGATCGCGCAGCTTTTCGGGTTCTTTTTCTTGGCGCTGCAGGGCAGTGCTGAATTGGGCTTGTTTGCCGGATCGGCGCAGAAACAGCACCAATCGCTTGGCCACGGCCATGGCGATGGCGTGCCCGTGGTCCTCTTCGACCAAGGCGAGCGTCAGATCCACGCCTGCGGTGAGACCGGCCGAGGTCCACACCTTTCCGGACTTGACGAACACGCCTTCATCCACGACGTCGACGGATGGAAAGCGACTTCGGAGCTCGGCTAGGTGCTGCCAATGGGTGGTGGCGCGCTGCCCGTCCAGCACGCCGGCTTCTGCCAACGTGAACGCGCCGGTGCAGGTCGACACCAGCGTCGGCACGCGGGTGTGATGGCGACGCAGCCAAGCCGCGATACGCGCTCCGCCTTCAGGCAAGGGAACGCGCGGTGACCCGCCCGCGACGATCGCAATGTCCGGCAAACGCTTGGCAGCGCTCGGCAATGCGCGAACTCCGCTCACGGCGAGACCATGTCGCGTGTGCAACGTGGAACCGCCAGGGCCGACCAACTCGAGCCGGTACGCGGGGCGACCGAGCAGGTCATTCGCGTGGCCGAGCACCTCCCAGGGCCCGGCGATGTTGAGCACGCCAGTTCCGGGCGCGACCAGAAACCACACGGATTTCGAGGCTAAATTCGCGGTGCGGGCCATCACTCGCCAGCATGACGCCTTTGGCCTAAAATGCAATATTGTTGTCCTTTGGGCCACGCCCCGCGCGCGCTACGAAAAGGACATGATCAAAGTCGGCATCAACGGGTTCGGCAGAATTGGCAGAATGGCGTTCCGCGCGGCGCTCGAACGCACGGACATGAAGGTCGTCGCGGTGAACGACTTGCTCGAGCTGCCGCACCTCGCGTACCTCCTGAAACACGACTCGGTTCACGGCAAGCTGAAGCAATCCCTGAGCCACGAGGATGGCGCGCTGATCGTCGATGGGCAGCGCGTGCGCGCCACGGCCAGCAAAGATCCGGCAGCGTGCGCCTGGGGTGACGTCGAGGTCGACGTCGTCATCGACGCGACCGGCATCTTCCTGACCCGCGAAGGCAACGAGTCGCACCTGCGAGCGGGAGCGAAACGCGTGATCATCTCGGCGCCGGTCAAGGACGACACGCCCATGTTCGTATATGGGGTGAACAGTGACCGCTACGCCGGCGAGCCCATTATTTCCGCGGCTTCGTGCACCACGAATTGCCTCGCGCCGCTCGCCAAAGTGGTCGACGACGAGTTCGGCCTCAAACGCGGACTGATGACCACCGTGCACGCCACGACCGCGACGCAAAAGACGGTCGACGGTGTTTCGGGCAAGGATTGGCGGTTCGGACGCGGCATCCTGGAGAACATCATTCCTTCGTCCACCGGCGCGGCCAAAGCAGTGACCAAGGTTCTGCCGAACCTGAAGGGAAGACTCACCGGCATGTCGTTCCGCGTGCCGACCTCGGATGTGTCGGTGGTCGATTTGACGTGCGAGCTGGTGAAGGGCGCAAGCTACGACGAGATCTGCCGAGCCATGCGCAACGCGGCCGAGGGCTCACTCAAGGGCGTGCTCGGCTACAGCGAGGAGGAGCTGGTATCGACGGATTTGCGTGGTGAAGCGTGCACCTCCGTGTTCGACGCCAAAGCGGGGATTCAGCTCGATCCGACGTTCGTCAAATTGGTGGCCTGGTACGACAACGAGTGGGGCTATTCGAGCAAGCTGCTCGATCTAGCGCGGACGATGGCCGCGCACTGAGCCCCGCGCAGGCAGGGCAGTCGCGACGCGCCGCCGAAGGCTGCGACGGGCTTCGGCGCCGCGCGTGACCATCAAAAATTCCAGCCTACTTGGGCCGGAGGACGCGTTAATTTTGAGTGAAATAGCGTGGCAATGTCGTTTGGAAGCCTGACGCCGAGCGCGATCGGTGACAACTGAATGACGAGATGAAGAACCCGAGCTTGGCCCGCTATTCGGCCCTTTGCGTCAGCCTTGGTTTGAGCGTGATTTGCGGCTGCGGCAGCAGCGACGGCGGCCTGTCGAACGCGACCGCAGGCGCCACGGCCGGAGGGGGTGCGCCAGGTACGGCCGGCTCGTCTTCGACTGCTGCTCAGGGCGGCGCGGGCGCCAGCGCGGGCGCCGGTCCGTCTGCAGCGGGTTCTCTCGGAGCGAGTGGAGCAACTGGAGCTGCCGGAAGCTCGAGCAGTGCTGGCTCGACGAGCGCTGGAGGCGCGGGTCAAGCGGGCAGCGCGCCGCAAGCCGGTGCGGCAGGGAGCGTTGCGACTGCGGGCTCGGGCGCAGGCGGCGGCGCATCGACCACCGCGCACTTCAGCTTCTTCGTGACGAGCCTGGAAGCCATCCGTCGCGAATCGAAGAATGAAAACGGCTACGGCGGTAACCTCGGTGGGCTCGCGGGTGCCGACGCGATTTGCACGCGCATCGCCGAGGCCTCGATGCCGGGCTCGGGCGCCAAAGGTTGGAAAGCATTCCTCAGCACCTCGAAAGAGAACGCGATCGAGCGCATTGGCTCGGGGCCCTGGTACGACCGCAACGACAAGTTGGTGGCCAACGACACTGCGGGCCTCTTGCAAGAGCGTCCGGCGGGCATGACCACCGTCGCTGATCTGCCGAACGAACTGGGCGTGCCCAACCGAGCTGGCACGGGTACCGGCATGGACGACAATCACGACACCGTGACGGCTTCGAATACGCAGGGTAAGTGGGACGGTGGCTCGACGTGCGAAGACTGGACGAGCACGACCGGCAGCGGTGGACCGCGCGTCGGTCATTCCTGGCCGGCCAATAGCGGCAAGTCCTGGATCCAGGCGCACAACGCGCCCGGTTGTGAGCCGAGCGTGGCCTTGGTCCAAATGGGCGGCGGCAGCGGGAGTGGGATCGGCAACGGCGGCGGCTACGGCGGTTTCTACTGCTTCGCGCTGAAACCGTGAGCTCAATGCGCCACGGGTGACGCCGCAGGCGAAAGTGCCGAAAACGTGCGCCAGCGCCCCGTGCGCCAGCGCAGGTAATTCACGACGCCGCGCGTGGTTTCGTCCAAGGCCATGCCGAGCCAAACGCCGGTCAAGCCCAAGCCGAGCAGCGTTCCGAAGACGAACGCGCCACTCACGCCGATCAGCCACATCAGGCTGCCGCCGACGACCGCGGAGAAGCGCGCGTCCCCCGACGAGCGCAAGGCGCCGCCCGCCACGATGTTCACCGCGCGGCTCATTTCACTGAAGATAGCGATGCTGAACAGCGGCGCCGCCAGCTGAAAGATGTGCGCGTCGGCGGTCAAGAAGCCGAGCAGCTGGCGCTGCAGTGAGGCCAAGCCAATCGCGATCAGCAGATTGCCGCCCACCGCGAGCATGAGCGCACGGTTGAGCACGCGGTTGGCTTCCTCGAATTGCCCCGCGCCCACTCGGTGCGCGATCGCGATTTGTGTGCCGATGCCGAGCGCGATCGACCACAGGATGGTGCTGACGCTGATGAAGCTCGAAACATAGGTGCGCGCGGCCAGCGCGCTCGCGCCGTACGAGATGACGAACAGATTGATGACGATTTGCGAGGTTTGATAGGAAATCGGCTCGCTCGCCGCGGGTAGCCCAATGTGCAAAATCGGCCGCAAACACGCGCGCAATCCCGGCACTGAAATGCGCAGCGGAAAGCGGATGCCGAGTTTCAAGTGCACGACTGCAATCGTGAACAGCATGCCGAAGCCGAGTGAAATGACGGTCGCGCCGGTCACCGCGGCGACGCTCGGCTGAGGCAAACCCCAGAGCCCCTTGGCCATGGCTGCGTTGAGCGAAATATTGGTCACGTTCGTGGCGACCGCTTCGATCATCACCCAGCGTGTTTCACCGCGCGAATTGAGGATGTTGCCGTACGCGATCTGAACGGCTTTCAAAAATTGAAAGCCACCGAGCACGCCCAAATACGTCTTGCCGTAGCTCTCACTCGCTCCTCGCAGGCCGAGCCAACCGGGCAAGTACGGGTGCAGCAAAAATAACAGCGCGCTCACCGCCAAGCCGACGACCAAGTTGAAGGCGAAGAGCGCGAGGTAGGTGGCCGGAAGCTCACCGTACCGGCGCGCGCCGAGCAGGCGACCTGCAACGCTCGCCCCTGCTTGGCCAACGGAAGAAAACAGCACCACCGTCGCGCCGAGCAGTGGATTGAGCGCGCCCGCGGCGCCCGCTGCCGCGTCCGAAATCCGGCTCAGGAAGAAAGCGTCCGCGAAGATCAGCGAAAACGACAGTGACAGGCTGACGAACAGCGGCCAAGTCAAGCGCCATAAGCCCGGCAATTCGGGTTCGACGGAAGGGGGCGAAAGCGACGCGAGGGGATTGCTGCCCGAAGGCTGCTCGAGAGGGGCTTGCATGAGTGCCCGACCAGGGGGCTCGGCCTAATAGTGACGGGTTTTCTTCGCGTCACGCACAATTCTGGGATCGATCCCCGGGCGAGGGGCGATTACTCAAACGAGATGGGTGAGTTTAGCCTGGCACTGGACGGCGCGCCGGCGGCTGACGAGCGAATCGCCGAGGGGAGGCCGGAGGTGCGCGCTCGGAGCTTGGTCAACGACCATTTCGACTTCGTGTGGCGGCTGTTGCGCCGGCTGGGCGTCCCCGAGGCGGACGCGGATGACGCCGCGCAACAGGTGTTCATCGTCGGAACGCGCCGGTTGGCCGATATTCCCGCCGGCAACGAGCGCACGTTCTTGTACGGGTCGGCGCTGCGCGTGGCGTCCACCATGCGCCGCAACTCGGCACGCCGCGAGCGCTTCATTCGCAGCGTCCCTGCCGAAGGTGAAGCAGCCGTGCGCACCCCGCAAGAAGAGGTCGAGCGACGCGAAGCCTTGGCTTTTCTCGACCAGGTCCTGAGCGCCATGGACAGCGACCAACGCGAAGTCTTCGTGTTGTGTGAAATCGAGGAGCTGAGCGCTCCAGAAGTCGCCTCGATCGTCGCCGTACCCGTCGGTACGGTGGCTTCGCGCTTGCGGCGCGCACGCCGCACGTTCAGTGAAGAACTCGAGCGCCTGAGAGCGCAAGGAACATGACCATCATGCGAGGCTCCGAAAATTTTCTCAACAAGCCCGCGGATGAGCTGCAAGAGTTCCTGCTCGGAATTGCTCGCGCCGATGCGGCACCGGCTGGCGCGCGCGAGCGCTCCCTGGAAAAGGTCGCCGCGGCCGCGCTCGGGGTGAGCGTGGCGTCGGGCACGGCCGTGCTCGGGTCGCAGAGCGCGCTGCTCAAAGGCACGACTTGGCTGGTGCTCAAATGGCTCACGATCGGGGCGAGTTCTGGCTTGCTCGCGCTCGGCGTCGCACAGGGCATTCAAGAGCTCACGACCAGGTCGGCACCGGTCGCGAGCGCGCCGCAAACGCTTTCGCTGCAGCCCAGTCTGCCAGCTCCGACCGCCACCGCGCCGCTCGCGGCCGAGCCGGTCCCGGTGCCGGAGGCCGAGGGCGCAACCGCGCGGACTCCGCCCATGCCAACCGCGCCGGCCGCTGCGGCTTCGTCGGCGCCAGCGCTCGATCCTGAGCCGAGCGCGCCACGGGCGCCCGGTAAGCCCAGCGTGGGCGTCTTTCCGCCGCCCAACACTCGGAGCTCGCTCACGCACGAGCTCACGTTGATCGAGCAAACGCGCGGCGCGTTGAAGCGAGGTGCCATCCCCACCGCGCTGAAGCTCCTCGACCAATATCGGGTAGAATTTCCGCACGGTTCCATGGAGTCACAGGCGGACGCGCTGCGCGTGCAGGCGCTCGCGGAAGAATCTGTCGTCAAAGATCAAAAACCGTGATCGTAAGCCGCGTCCGCGGAGATTAATAAGGTGCAGGACCTACCAGTGGAAACCAAGAAACGGGTCCGAGCCTGCGCGATCTCGACCAGCGCTGCTGGCTGATTGCGTTGAATGGGGGGGTGCTGCGCGCTCGCATCGGTGCCAAAGCGGGGGGAGAGCAGCGCCAGTACCTCAGACGGAGGGGGGGCGGCGTCGAACTGAGGGGGGACATGCCGCTTTCGTGCGCCCCGACCGAAAGCGCGCGCGCGACACATGGAGGAGCCTCTGGTAGCTTTCGCGCGCCGTGCGGACCCCTCTTCGAATCTTCTCGTTGCTTGCCCTTTCGCTGTCCGCCTGTGCGGAAACGCCGCCCCCTGCGCCCCCGGCCCACCCGACAATCATGCCTCGGCCGCAGGGGCTGAGGGTTGCGGCGCTCGGCCCGAGCGTGCCGCATCCTTCGTCCTCATCGATCGCGCGCGTGCCAGCGGGCACCTTTGGTCCGTATTTGGGCATGCGCGGCAATGGCGGCCTCGCGGTCTGGGCCAGCACCTCGGATGATGCTCGCTATTGGTACGCGCGCCCGCTCGGCGCAAACGGCGAAGCCAGCGGCGATCCCGTGCTCGTCGGTGAAGCGGCGAGCGATCTGGGCTTGGTCACCGTGCGTCCCCTGCACGACGGCTTTGCGTTGCTCAGCAGCCACAAGACCAGCGACGGTGAAGTGATCTCGCTGTCGATCGTCTCGAATGGCGGCGCGTTACGCGCGGGGCCGACCTCGCTCGGACGAGTCGGAAAATCGGTGCTCTGGGTCGAAGCCATCCCGAATGCGCGGGGCGCGAGCGTGCTGTGGGCCTCGAGTGGCGCCGGGCGAGCCGAAGTTTGGAGCGCCGAAGTTTCGCTCAAAGCGGAGCTGTTGGGCCCGCCCAGGCTCGTCGCGCGAGACGCGGGCGCGTGGCAAGCCGTCTCCTTCGGCAAGGGCCTGGCGCTCGCCGTCACCCACGTGGGTAAGGGCAACACGCATGGGCCGATCGAGCTGAGCTTGATGAGCGGTGCCGACGCGGTCGCTCCCATCGTGATCAACGGCGAAATCAGCGCAGATCTCGACTTGGATATGGCCTCGCTCGGCGACCGCGTGGTGCTGGCTTGGTCCGACCATCGCGGAGGTGAAACGCGCGTGTACAGCGCGGCGGTGGACGATCACGGCAAGCTCATCGCGCCCGCGGCGCCCGCGACACCGCCGCTCGGCGAACAGGCGCTGCTGCGCGTGATTGCGCCCGCCGAAGGCAGCCATCGCGGCTACCTGGCGTGGGAAACGCTCGACGCACAGAGCGCTACGTATCGCAGCTTTCAGGTCGCGGAGTTCCAAGCCAATGGTCGGGTCACGACCCCGCGCGGCCTGTTCGAGTATTGGAAGATGGACGGCTCGATGCCCGAGGTCGCCGCCAGCGCTAAAGGCGTCGCCGTGCTCACACTCGCCCCGGTGTGCGAACGCGACGCCGAGTGCAACAAGGCGTCGCCGATCGCGCCCGAATATCTGGAATTCGACGCCAATTTCGCGATTCGCAGCACCGAACCTTTGTGGTCCGCGCAAACGGCCGCCCCCAGCAGCTTGGCCTGGAACTTGACGTGCCCGGACACCAAGTGTTTCGCGCTCACGGCCGAGAGCCGCGTTCCCTCCCCGGTCGCATTGACGCGGCTCGAGCACCTCTCCGACACATACCGCGCGCCCGCGCAGCGCGTCGAGTTGCCACCTCCGCCGCGCATCGTCGGTGATGAGGCGCTCGCGCAAACCGAGCCGCTCTCGCAGATCGCATTGAGCGAAACCAGCGCGGGCACGCTCCTCGGTTGGATCACCGATTTCGATCCGACGACGCCTTGGGTCAAGTTGAAGAAGCCCACCGCAGATGGTCGCCTCGAGCCACTGCGCGCGCGGCTCGATCTGCAAGGATTTTCCGCGAGCGCGCCGTTTGCTTCGCTCGGCGCGGCAGAAACTTTGTCGCTGCGCGCGCATTCGCTGGGCGGCCTCGCGCTCAGCGGGAGCGCCGGACAGAAGGACACCCTGGTTGCTTGGGCGGGCCTCGACGGCGGACAACCGCAAGTCTTTCTGACCTTGGTCGACTCCCTCGGAAAGAAGCTGTCGCAACGCATGCTCACCCGCAAAAAGGGGGACTTGAGCGACATCGCGCTGGCCGCTGCCGGGACCGACTACCTCGTCGCCTGGATCGATGAACGCAACGGCGATCCGGAGTTGTACGCGACCCGCGTCAACCACGCGTTGAACCACGTTTCGCCCGAGCAGCGCATCACGCAAGCGCCCGGCGCGGCGACGGATGTTTCGCTCGTCGCCACCAAGGCGGGCGCCATCGCGGTTTGGGCGGACGCGCGCGACAGCGAACAAGCCGGCGCGGCCGACATCTACACGACCGCCCTCGTCGGCAGCGACGCCAGCCGCAAGACGCCGGACGCGCCGTTGCTGAAGACGCGCACGCATTCCTTCGCGCCGATCGCGCGCGCGTACGGTTCGGGCGCGCTGGTCGCCTGGCTAGAGGCCGCTTCGGAACGCTCGGATGCGGAGCCCGCTCACGTCAACTTCGCCGTGCTCGACGAAACCGGGCGGGTCACAGGCGAAGTGCAGAGCGCAAATTTCAGTGAAGGGACGCCGATCACCGTCGGCCTCGAATGCTCGCAGCAAACCTGCCACGCGGTCGTTTCGGTCGCTGCTGGCGCGCGCGGGGACCTGTATGCGCTGACATTTCGCGACGGAAAGCTCGACCGCCCGGTACGCATTCGCTCGAGCAATGGCGCGCCGTCGAGCGTTGCACCCATCATCCACGGGGCGGACGTGTACGTCACCGACGGGCAGCAAGGTGTGGTGCGCTTGCGCCGGCTTCAGCTCGAGTGGTGAGCGTGAATGAAGGCGTGACCGCAAGCGCGTACGACCGCTACCTCGCGCAACGTCATTTCGGATCGCTCGACGGCCTGCGCTGCCTCGCCATTTTACCCGTCATTTGGCACCATTCCACGCCTCGACCCTTGCCGGGGATCTGGGGCAAAGGGCCGGCGGGTGTCGATCTCTTCTTTTGCATCAGTGGCTTTCTGATCACGACCCTGCTGCTGCGCGAGAAAGCCCGCACCGACAGCATTGCGCTCGGCGCTTTTTACGCCCGCCGCGCGCTCCGTATCTTGCCGCTCTATTATGCGGCGCTGCTCGGGCACGTGGGTTTCGCGCTCTGTTTGCCAGAAACTGCGCCGCAACGCGCGCATTTCTTTCACACGCTGCCGTTCTACGCGACCTTCACGGCCAACTGGTTCGCCGACTTCGGGGTGCCGCACGCGATCCTGTTTTCGTTCGCGTGGTCGCTATGCATCGAAGAGCAATTTTATGCCTTTTGGCCGTGGATCGTGCGTTTTCTCGGGGCTCGCTCGGCATTCGTGGCCATGTGCGCGCTGTTGCTCGTGGACTATGGCACGGAGCAAAGCGCCCTTGGCGGCTACGCGCAGCGCATCATCACCAGCTTTGCGGCGCCGATCGGCTTCGGTGCGCTGCTCGCGTTGTTGCTCGACGAGCGACGCGCGTTCGACGTCCTGTTTCGGCTCTTCGGCGGCGTGTGGAGCGCGCCAATCGCGCTCGCAGTCGTCGTCGCGCTCTTGTTCCGACAAGCGCCGATCATCGCGTTTCAAGCGGCACTCACCGTCCTCGTTTGTAGCTGCGTAGTCAGCGAGGAAAATGGTCTTGCCGGCCTACTCTGCCTACGCGCCGTTCGCTACGTGGGAGTCATCAGCTATGGTTTGTATCTCTTGAATTCAACGGCAATTGGCTTGGTGCGTCGCGCATTCCCAGAGCACGCGGCGGCCTCTGGCTTCGTATTCTTCTGCTCATTGCCGCTCGCGCTCGCGCTCGCCGCGTTGAGTCATCGTTACTTCGAAGCGTGGTTTCTGCGTTTTCGCGAGCACTTCCCCTCGCAAAAACAAGCGCGTTCCTAGCGGTCCCGGTGCGACCGCGCCGTGCTCTCGTTCGCACTGAGCCGGGAACATCCACGAAAGCGAGGTGCGATGCAGCCGGGCGCCGCGATCGCGATCATCGACCGACTTCGCCCATTCGCGGGCCCTTACCGACGAGGGTTCTCCTCGATCGAAAGATACTGTGCACGCACAGTACCCTGCTTCGCGCGGTGACCGTGCTCCGTGACGAGTCGCAGGAGCCGTTTTCTTTGCGGCGGGTTCTCGTCGATCGATGCGCGCAAAACGGCTGCGCTTCCAAGCAGTATGCGTCTTCGTCGCGCCTCGCCAGCCGGGCGCCTCGATCGCGATCATCGACCGACTTCAGCCGTTCGCGGGCCCTTACCGACGGGGGTTCTCGTCGATCGAAAGGTACTGTGCACGCACAGTACCCTGCTTCGCGCGATGACCGTGCTCCGCGACGAAGCGCGGAAGCAGTCCTATTTGCGACGAAATGCGCTGAATGCTCCGGCGTCCGCCCGCTGTCGATCCTGACACGTCGGACTCGCGAGCTTTGGCCGCTAGAAAATGCAGGCGACACCCCTTAGCCTGCTGCGCATGAGCAATTCGCGAGCCCTCCACGCGCCCACCGGAGCCATCTGTTGGCTGAGCAAGGATCTTCTGGAGGGGGCGATCGCTGCTTCGCACAGCAGCCCGCGGCGGCGCATGATTCAACCGTTTCATCGCAGCGAAAGCGCGACGTTGCACCGGATGTTCAATGCCGTGCAGCCGGAGAGCTACATTCCGCCGCACCGCCATTTGGACCCGCCCAAGGCCGAATCGTGGATCGTGCTGCGTGGTGCGCTGGCGTTTTTCACCTTCGACGATCGAGGCGCGATCACGGAGTGCCTCGAAATCAGCGCGGGTGGCGAGATCTTCGGCGTCGATTTGGAGCCGGGCGTGTACCACACGTTCTTCGCCCTCGAACCCGACACGGTCGTGTACGAAGTGAAGGATGGGCCTTACTCGCCCACGACGGACAAAGCCTTTCCCGACTGGGCACCGCGCGAGGGCACGCCGGAAGCGAACGACTATTTGGCGCAGCTCCGCGACGAATTCACGCGACGCTCCCAGTAGCTTCAGCGCTCGACGACGAAGTCAGCGTAGTCCGCCGAACTATCACTGTGAGTCTGATCGCCGTCGGTCATGATCCCGATGCCCAGAAAGTCCGGCACGGCGGCGGTTGCATCACCGTTTTCGAAATGTTTGCGAAACTCGGCTTTCAAGTCGATGCGCTCGTTCTGCCACGCGTTGAGCGGTCCGCCCGTTTCGAGTACCACCGTTTTCTGCGCCAGGAACGGGTTACTCTTCGTGTCGCAAACTGCGCCTTTGGGGCCCACGGCGCTCCACACGTATTTGAGCGTGTACCAGCGCAACCCACGGCGCCACGACGCGTAGATCACCGCGGCCGAGTCGCCCTTGCCGGCTTGGCACTCGTTGCCGCCCTTGGGCAGCGTCACTGCACGCCAGCGCCAACTGAGCACGCGCGCCAAAGCGCGGTCGGCGTCCGCGACTTGGACCGCGAGCACCGTCGTTTCGAACGGCGGGTGATACTCGGCGCGAATGAACGGCGGATCCGCGGCTTTGAACAATCGATAGTAGTTGGTGGGGCCGGATTCGCGCTCGACGACGCGAAAAGCCGAAACCGGTAGGCGATGCGCTACCGCCGCGCTTTCCGCGCTGGCACGACTGAACGACGAACCGAGCCCCGCAAAGGCGAGGAGCGCCGCAAATCCGCCCGCAACGATGCGCGTAGACGACACGTTGTTCACCTAGGGACCACACGCACGGACACAAGTACCCCACTCGAAAAAAGTGGCAGATTGGCGCCTCCATAGGCCGTCACCGAAGGTCAGACCGCAGGTCAGCGGCGACCGCCGTGCCCCCAGGCTGGAAATGGCCTACGCTTTGCGAGTGGTGTCTCGACCTTCGCGAGCCTTCGCGCCTTCGGCTCTGCTGCTGCTCATTCCGCTGCTCGTGTCACTCGTTGGCTGCAATCGCGCAGCGCCGAAGCCCGAAAAGAAGCAAGCCGCGACCGTGACAGCGGCCGCGCTGAACGCGCCGCCACCCACGTTTCTGCGCTACCCACGCAACGGCAGTGCCGTCGAGCCCTGGATCCAAGAGCAGGTCGAACTGGCCGAAGCCGCGAAGCTTCGGGTACTCGTCTATGTTGGGGCGAGCTGGTGTGAACCGTGCCAGCGCTTCCACCAAGCGGTCGAACACGGCGAACTCGACGGCACGCTCAACGGCCTACGTTTTCTCGAGTTCGACCAAGACCAAGACGCGGCCGCCCTCAAAGCCGCAGGCTACGCCTACCAGTACATCCCGGTGCTCGCGCTCCCTGACCCCGATGGCCGCAATCACGGCAAAATGATCTCCGGTTCCATCAAAGGTCCCAAAGCGGTCAAAGAAAACCTCGTCCCGCGCCTGCAAGCACTGCTGAGTGGCCAAGCGGTGGACTGACTCGCGCGCTCGGCTATTTCACGACGCCGGGCGTGAAACAGGCAATGTTGGTGGTGATTTTGAAGTTGCTCGCGAACGTGTGTCGCTCGGCGTGGAAGATGTCCATGGGGTAGGTCCCGCCGAGGGCGATGTTGAGCGCGCTGGCTTGGGCGTCGAAGTCGATCGTGCCTTCTTCGGCGTTGTGCATGCTGCCCAAATCGAGCGCCAGCTGGCCGTTGACGAAGATCCACAAGTCGTCGTCGCCGCGGAAGGTGAACTTCTGCCCCCCCGAGTACTTGAATTGCACGTGAACTTCGGTCGTGAACAAGAAGTTCATGCCCGGGCCATTACCCTTGGGAGTGATACCGAAGCCCTCCATCGGGGAGAGCGGGAAGAACATCGAGCTATCGTAGCCGAACAGGCCTGAACCGGGTTCGGTCTCCGAGAGCGGCAACTTCTTCGCGAACTCGCGGTTGACCTCCGAGGTGTTGTACCACTGCTTGAACGAGTCGGCGCTGGCGATGACGGGTTCCATCGGTTGCCAATCCGTATTGATGCCCGTGGGACTGCCCGCCAGCGGCGGACGGCCGAGCCGGTCTTTGAAGACGGGCTTGTGATCGGGGCCCAGCGTTGCTTCGACGAGGCCGCGGCGCACGACGTCACCCATGAACTTCATTTCGAAGTCGGGATGAGACTCGCTGAAATCACGATACGTCACGTCGAGGATGCTGCCGCAGTCGGGCGTTTCCTCCATCGCCGGGCCGCCGGGATCGGTGCTGATCGCTGGCCCGCCCGCGTTGCCGGTTCCGACGTTCAGTCCGTCCGAGCCTCCGCTGCCGCGGTTCGTGACGCTTTCGCGCGCGTTGTCCGCGGAGCAACCGAGCGAGCACAGCGACAACGCACAACCGAACAGGCCAAAGCGGATTCCAAGCATAGGTGTACGGAACCGCTAACACATTTTGGCCGGTGCGCCACGATGCGCGCGCTCGACCCAGCGTTCACCGCGCGGCCAGCGCCGCGCCCGTTGGCGCAGCGCTGGATCATTCCCGAAGGCTTAGCAGTGGGCGCCTCGGTCGGTCGCGCGGCTCACTCACTCGCTGGCGGTGGCGATGATTCGGAACTCCACGCGACGATTGTTCTTGCGACCCTCCTCGGTGTCGTTCGAGTCGATCGGTTTGGTTTGTCCAAAGCCCTTCGAACCCAGGCGCTCGGCGGCAACACCGTGCGCAATGAGCCACTTCATCACCGATGCAGCGCGGCGCTTGCTGAGGTCGAGGTTCGCGGCTGCGCCACCGCGGCTGTCGGTGTGGCCGCGCACTTCGAGCTTGGTGACTTCTTTGTGGGCTTGCAGCACTTCCATCACGGAGGTCAGGACGGGTTCACTCTCCGGCGCCAAGCGAGCGCTGTTGTTCGCGAACTTGACCGGCTCCAAGATGCGGATCTCGTTTTGTTCGAGGCGAGCCGTGGGGCAACCGTTGGTCTTTGGATCGTCCGTCTTCGGGCCCGCGGCGTTCGGACATGCGTCTTCGGGATCGACGATGCCGTCAGCATCCGAGTCTTTCGGCGGCGGGCAGCCGTTCGTCTTCGGGTCCGTCGTGGCCACGCCCGGTTCGGTCGGGCAAGCATCCACTTCATCGAGAATGCTGTCCTGATCAGCGTCTTTGGGCGGTGGACAGCCGTTGGTCTTCGCATCCTTCGTGGCCACGCCCGCTTCGTCGGGACATGCGTCTTCGCCGTCGACCACCTGATCGTTGTCGCGGTCTCGAGTCGGGCAGCCGTTGAGCTTCGGATCGTCGCTGCGAGGCCCCGCTTCTTCGGGGCAGGCGTCCACGGTGTTCTCGACGCCATCGTGATCGCGATCTGGATCGACCGGTGCTGGGGGCGGCGCTTCATCGGGCTGTGGCGCCCACTCCAGGTTTGCCACCACGCGCACGTCCGGCGCGCCCAAACCGCGCGAGAGACCGGGCCCGACACCGACCCCCATGCGAACGTCGTTCGTGAGGAAGTGCCCGCCAAACAAGAGTTCGACCGGAGTATTGGTCTTCTCGAAAGCGCTCGGCTGAAAGCCGGTGGTGCCAAACAGCTCCGGACCGAATACGAACTTCTGCACGCGCAGGCCCGCCGCCGCCGCAAAAAACAGCTCGTTTCCGCCTGAGTCGCCGTTGAAGTTGCTGTGCTCCGCGCGCACCATGAACTCCAGGCGCCCGGAGTACACGAAAGGCCCCACTTCACCGGCGGCGAGCGCGCGCGGCGCAAAGCGAAACTTTCCGTCGCCCGCGAACGCCGCTTGATCACCGGTCGGAAAGTAGACCTGGGCACCAATCGCGACCGTGATCGGATCGCGATACGCACCGATCAGACGTACATCAGCGCCCGCGCGCAGATCGCCGAAGTGCGCGCCGTGCGCGACGCTCGACGTCTCCCCGTCGACAGTCAGCGTGTCGCCCGTTTGCGCCAACAGGATCGGCATGTTCAGTGACAAACGCAGCCGCTCGAACAACACGTAGCTAGCGCCGAAGTGCGTATAGAATTGGTTCGAGATGAGCGAGGAGACTTTATCGCCTGTCGCCGCGTCGTAAACGACCAGCGGGTCGTGGGCGTAGTCGGCCACGACACCCACCGCCCAGCGGTTGCTACCGCGAAGATCCAAGGATTCCGCCACGAACCAATCGCTGCCGCGTTCGGAGGGGTTGAAGTGGCTGATGGCGAAACCCGAAGGACTCGTTTGTGCGTTGGCAGAACCTTCCGCGAGCAGGATCGAAAGAGCGAATAGACCCAATAGAGAGTGTGGAATACGAGAGCTAGGCACGGTATGTCTCCTTGCGATCGCTGGGTTCAATTCGACGACTGACGACGACGGCGCAGACCCAAGCCGAGCAGCGCGGCGATCGCGAGCAACGCTCGAGTGCGGTCTTTGTTCGGAGCGCTCGGAACCGAGCAAGAGCAACCGCCACCCTCGGTGACCATGCCGCGGCCCGAATGTCCGGCGTCACCAGCGCTTTCGCCGGCACCCGCGTTGCCCGCGTTGGCACCGGCTGAGTTCCCGCCGCCTGCGCTGTCGCTGCCGGCCTGAGCGATGTTCGTGCTGCCTGCTTCACCAGCGTCGCCGGCCACTGCCCCGATGTCACCGCCCGCTCCGTTGCTGGCTCCGCTCGTGCCGCCGCTGTTCCCGGTGCCAGCTCCGCCTGCGAGATTCACGAGGCCCGCAGTACCGCCAGCGTTGAACACGCCAGCGCTGCCGCCCAGATTCAGCAGGCCGCCCAAATTCAGCAAGCCGCCCGTGCCGCCCAAATTCAACAGCCCACCCAAATTCAGCAGGCCACCGGTCCCGCCCAAGTTCAGCAAGCCGCCCGTGCCGCCCAAGTTCAGCAAGCCGCCCGTGCCGCCCAAGTTCAACGAACCACTACTGCCAAGTAGACCAGCCGAGCCGGCGTTGTTCGCACTGCCACCCGCACCACCCGCACCAGCGGACGGACAATCAGCGTTCGTCTTCGGAACTGCGTCGGCTGCGTTCACCAGATGAAAAGTCGCGTCGCAGGAGACATTGCTGAAGTTGGGCGAGCTGTCGCTTTCGGTCGGAATGTCGGTGACGGGTAAACCGAGCAGATTGCACTTTGCTGCGCCCTCGAACTGAAACCAAGACGTCGGAATGCCATCTGGTAACGCCGCGCTGACGATGGCGATCTCACCTCGACCATTGTGAATCCAACCATCTGCGGCGGACCCGCTGCCGATGGTCGCGGCCACCGTGGAGCCAGCGCCCTGTCCGATTTCGATATAGCCGTCCGCGGGGATCGCAACGTTGCCCAGGGCCGTGAGCGAATAGGGAACGCACACGCCGGGCAAGACCACGCTCGAGTCGTCATAGAGAGCGATCGCACCAATGCCGCAATCGGTGAGCGTCGTGATCAGACCGCCGCTCTTCTTCGTTACTTTGAGTTCGATGTAGTCGCCGGTGTCAGAGCCGACCTGGTCGTAGTCGATCTTGGTCATTTCGACGGTGCAATTCGCGGTCGACGACAAGACGACTCGGTCGCTGGTGCGAGCCACGTTTTCGGACTCCCCCGCTCCGTTCGACTCGGCACCTGCGGAGCAAGCAAGCATTGCCAGCGCACACAACGACCAACTCTTTCCCATTCGAAACGACATGTAGTGACTCCCAAGGTTGAGAAGCTGCGAGAAACCCCTCGCGCAGCTCATGCAGCGAGTTGCAAGTCTCGCGCCGCCACTCGAGACCGTGATTCAGTTCTCGACTGCGGTCGTCGTCGCGGTCGCTGTCGCGATTGGAGTCGGAGCTGGAGCAGCGAGTGGCACGGTGATGAACGACATCGCCCCCGGCTGAATCGCAACAGTCACGCTACGCGATTCGCCGCCGCCGACAGGCTTGAGCGTCAGCGCGGTCCGCCCCGCAGGGAGATCCAGAGTCAGCGGCGTGGTCCCCATCAAGCGCGCGTTGACGTACACCTCGGCGCGCCCATTCTTAGTCATCAGCTGCACGGAACCCGTCGCTTCAGGCCCAGCCGCTTGCGCCGTGGTCGAGGGAGTATCAGCCGTAGCGCGGCGTGGCGCTGCTTTGGCGCCAGTCGGGTGATGCTCGACCGGCGCGGGAGCTTCCGGCTGTTTTGGTGCTTGCTCGGCGATCGCCGTGACGATCGACGGCGCGGGAACGGCCGGCAATACCGGTAGCGGAGCGGCGGCCACTTGCGCCACGCGCGGCGGTGGAGCCGGCTGTGGGGCAGCGCGATGCGCCCCACGAAGGGCGAGAAAGCCTGCAAAGCCGAGCGCAAGCAAGGTCACCGCGGGCAACGCCGACCGACCCCAGCGAAACTTCGAGCTGGTCTGCGACGCGGCGGTGGACGGCTCGAGCGCTGTCGCTGGGGAACGTTCGAGCCCTGCGCGCTGAGGGTCCTCGTTCGGCACGCGCGTGGGCACCGTCGGCGCGGACGCACGGAGCGACTGACGTCGCTCGGGCGGCATGACGGCGTGAGCCAGCTCCACCAAACCGTCGGCACGTTTGGCGACTCCCGGAAAAATCCCTTCCACCCAATCGGCGACGTCCATGGTCGGCACGGTGTCACCCGCAGACGCCAGGAACGTCTCGAGTGCGCGCGCGAGCTCTCGTGCCGACGAATAGCGCAGCTCCGGATCGCGCGAGAGCGCTCGCAGCACGATCGCATCGAGCTGCCGCGGGATCCCACCGGCAAAGCGAGAAGGCGGCGGAATCGGCCGCGACAACACCGAAAGCACGGTTTCACCCTCGCTCCCCGCGCGGAACAAGCGGCGACCCGTCAGCAGCTCCCAAGTCACGACTCCGAGGCTCCAGAGGTCAGAACGGCAGTCTACCGGCTGCTGATTGAGTTGCTCCGGCGACATGTAGGAGAGCTTGCCCTTGATGCGCCCTCCCTCCGTGTGGTGGCTGCGCACGCGAGCCCGCGCAATGCCGAAATCCGTCACGCGCACCGTGCCGTCGCACAGCACGAACAGGTTCTGCGGCGTGATGTCGCGGTGCACGACGTCCAAGCACTCACCGCGGGTGTCCTTCAGGGTGTGTGCCGCGTGTAGGCCCTCTGCGAGATTGGCGATGATGCGGGCGATGATCGTCGGGTGGCGCGTGTCGGCGATGCGCTCGGGCGTCAGTGTCTTGAATACGCGCGACAGCGGCTCCCCACGCAGATACTCCATCGCAATGTAGTAGCTGCCGTCGGCGGCTTTTCCGAAGTCGAAGACGCGACACACATAGGGGTGGTTGATGCGCGCCGCGATGTGCGCCTCGTCCACGAACATATCGACGAACTGCTTGTCCTTGGCCAAATGCGGGTGAATGCGTTTGACCGCGACGGTGTTCTGGAAGCCCTCCAAGCCGTGTACGGCCAGATACACCGTAGCCATGCCACCAGAGGCGATCTCGAGCGCGAGGTGGTACGGACCCGCCATCCCACTGCTGGCGATCGGAACCGCCGCGGGCGTCGTCGTGGAGCTGGCCAACGCGAACTCTTCACTCGTGGGGTTCGAGCGCGGGAGGGGCGGCACGGGTTCGACGATGCGCACCTTGGGCGAGTCGGGCGGAACCGTGGCTGCGGCCTTGATTCGCGCACCGGAGACACCCTGGCGGATCGCAGTCGTCGGTTCGTCCGCCTCGTTGTCCTCTCGCACTTCACGGTTTGCCATGCGGGTCATTCGCGCTGGTGTTCCCATCCTCGAGCCCCGCCCCCTTGGCGGGTTCTCTCGCAACCCAAGAACGGCGAGTTCGCTAATTTCCTAACAATCAGTTTTGGAGGCCAAAGTCGATTGTCTAAGGTGGCACGCAAATTCAATATTTCGAGTGTTGCAAACTGACCCCTGTTGCCGAATGTCGCGAGAAGGAAGCTGCACTCGAGGAGTGCAATTTCTTGCACTCCTCACCTGACGTGAGCGCCGGAGCAGCTAGAATCGAGTTCATATGCAGGAGGTAGTCACCCACACGCTACTCGTCGCCGACCCGGACTCAGTTACCGCACCGCAACTCCAGCAACTGCTCGATCCGGAAGGCATTCGCGTCGCGCACCGCAGGGATTCACAGACACTCCTGCAGTCATTGCAGACCGAAGAGATTGACGCGGTTTTTCTGGCGCACGGTTTGGCGCAGCAAGATCCCAGCTTGGTCGGCATCCTGACCCAGCGCTTTCCGAACATCCCGCTGGTGGTGATGTTACCCGCCACTTCACGTGAGGAGTTCGCGCGTTGGGTGAGCGCCGGCGCAGCCGACTTCGTGCGCTTGCCCCTCGACGCAGAAGAGGCGCTATTTACCGTCAAAAAGCTGCATTTTCTGAGTAGCGAAGCCGAGCAGGAGCAGAGTTCGCTCGCCTCCGGAGTCGTGGCTCAATCCAAGGCAATGCGCGATGTCTTCGCGCTGATCGCGCGTGTAGCACCCGGAACGTCGACGGTAATGATCCGCGGAGAGAGCGGCACGGGGAAAGAAGTGGTCGCGCGTCGTATCCACGAGCAAAGCCGGCGCAAGAATGGCCCCTTCGTCAAAGTTCACTGCGCTGCACTCCCCGAGCAGATCTTGGAGAGCGAGGTTTTCGGCTACGAACGCGGCGCGTTCACCGGTGCCTCGGCGCGCAAGCCCGGTCGCGTGGAGCTTGCCGAGGGCGGCACACTCTTTCTGGACGAGATTGGCGACATCTCGCCAGCAGTTCAGGTCAAATTGTTACGTCTGTTGCAAGATCGCGAGTACGAGCGTCTGGGAGGTACGCAGACACTCAAAGCCGACGTACGGTTCTTGAGCGCGACTCACCGCAACCTGGAAAAGATGGTTAAAACCCGGGAATTTCGGGAAGATTTATACTACCGACTGAACGTCGTGCGAATCGTCCTGCCGCCGCTCCGGGATCGGCGAGAGGACATCAAGCCGATGGCTCGACACTTCTGCGCGGTGGCCAGCGCCGCCAACGACAAGCAGCGCAGCTTCGATGACGAAGCGCTGGCCGTCTTCGAGTCGTCGCCTTGGCGCGGCAACGTTCGGCAGCTGCAGAATTTCGTCGAACGCTTGGTGGTGCTCGGTGAGCATCCACGCATTTCCCAGAGTGAAGTCGCGAGCGAATTGGCGCGCGAAGAGGGCTCGCTGAACGACGAAAACTCCAATGACATGAGCGTGATCGAGCTGGATGCAGCCGTGCGTGCCGCGGAGCGTCGCGCGCTCGAAAAGGCCTTGAGAAAAGCGGGCGGCAATCGCGTGCTGGCGGCCCACTTGCTCGGTGTCAGTCGTCGCACGCTGTTCTACAAGTTGCGCGTCCACGGGATCAGTTAGCGACGAGCAACGCCAGCTCGGCGCATGGCACCGCGCTTGCACACACGAAGCGCATGAATAGCCGCGCGCCCCAGCCCACCGAAGACACTCGTTCTCCGCACTCCGATCCTGAAAGCACCGCGCATCTCTCGGAGAACAAGATCTCGAAGTTGCTGGCCGAATGCCTGGAAGAGGTGAGAGCGCTGCACCCAGGGACCTTCTCCGGGCTTTCGACTCCGCTCGTCCAAGATCCAGAGGCAGATGGCCCGTTTACGACGGTGTGCAAGCTCGCGTCGGGCAACACCGCGATCGTCTATCTGGCCGTCGACCATCGCCCGGGCGCGGAGCGGGTGGTGGCCGTCAAACACTATCGGCCCGCGTTCACCGACGGCCGTGATTTTCCGGCGCAGTTCGCGCGAACGCTGAGCCTGCCGCGCGGAGTGGATCATCCTTCTGTCTGCAAGCTGCTCGACTACGGCAGAACCGGCACCAGCTACTACACGGTATCGGAATTCCTGCCGGGCGAACCGTTGTCCAACGTATTCACGGCGCCCGCATTGCAAAGCCCCAGCAACCGTTCGCCGCGGTTGATCGCGCACTTGATCGCCAATCTCGCAGAAGGCTTGCACGCCGTACACACTTTGCACACGGTCCGAGGCAGCGCGAAGCCCGTCCACGGAGACATCACGACCGACAACCTGTTCGTGCTCTACGACGGGCAAGTTCGCGTCATGAACTTCGGCACGGCTTGGATTCGGGAGCGCTCGCAGCGGCGCACGCCGAGCGACAAGTCCTTCCTTTCACCGGAGCAGCTGGAAGCGAGCACCTTCGACGCGCGGGTGGACATCTGGGCCTTGGGCGTCGTGCTCTGGGAGCTACTCACCGGGAAAAAGCTGTTTCAGTGCACCACGAACCTGGAAGCGGTGGTGGAGATCATGGCACGCGACATCGCGCCGCCATCCGCCCACAGCGCGCAGGTCCCGCCCGAACTCGACCGCATCACACTCAAGGCCCTGGCGCGCAATCCCGCGGAGCGTTACGCCTCTGCGCGCGAGCTCGCCGCTGCCCTGCGAGGATGCAGCGAGCGAAGTGGCGGCGCGGTCGCAGCGAGCGAAGTAGCAGCGTGGTTGACGCGACTCTTCCCGAACGGCGCCGATCGCTGCCGCCGCTTGCTCGAGCGAGCCGGTACCGTGCCCGCGGCTCTCCCGCGCTTCGCGGATTCGTTCGGTTCCGCGCCGCCCGTCAGCTACGAGTATGCCGCCGCAGCCGACGACGAAGAGACCGAGAACACGACGCAAATCTACGCGCCAAAGGTCGACGAAAACACGCTCCGTTCACTCGAGTGGCCGCTCGAGAGCCAGCGGGACCCGACGACTTTGCGTCGTCCAAGGCCCGTTGCGCGGCCGACGTGGCGCGCGACCTTCGCGCCGTTTGGCGCGGCTTTCGCGATCGTGTTTTTGGGATTTTTCGCGGGTCACGCCACGTTTTCCCGCAGCCGCGTCAGCGCGAGTCCCACGCTGGCCCCGGCGGTAGATCTCGAACCAAGGCGCGCGGCCCCAGTCGCAGCGACCTTCGCGCTGAAGCCGACCGCCGACGAACCACCGAGCGTCGACGAAGTCAGAGCAGCCCCACCTCCAGTCGAAAGCACATCGCAACCAATCACGTCCGCGCCAATGACCGAGGCTGTGGGGCTGGTCGAGTCGCCACACGCGGTGCTACCCGAAGGCCTCAGACCCAACGCACCCGCGCGCAAGCCCGCAATCGCCAAAGACTCCACGATCGCACATGCAACGCCGAAGTCTGCGCCCGCGGCCAGCGCGCACGGGCCGCTCGCAACGCAGCCGAGCGCGGTGTACGTCAGCACGCCGGGCGGGGGTGATGTGTATGAGCGCGGCAGCTACCTCGGGCGCGCGCCAGGCGAGTTCGAACTCAGCCCGGGCTGGCACACGCTGCTCTTGAAATCAGGCGACGACAATCGTGCCTTCACGGTGCAAGTCCCGGCGGACTCCGCGCTCGTCGTCAGCGTGCCCGCCACCAAACCTTGACGCGCGCCGCGGCGCTGCCTTCCCGAAATGCGGCCGCGTGCCTCACGCGGCTGGCAGCGTGCGCCGCAACAACGCCTGCCCCGCGCGCACTCGTTCTTCGTCCAATCCGGGCGCGTGCCAACCCGCGGTAGCAGCCAAATGACGCATCAGCAGCACGCACACCCACATCCGAAACGGCCGCCAGCCAACGGCGATGCGCTGAAACGTCGCGAGCGAGGGCGAACGCAGACGATACGCGGACGCGAGACCGTGCAGCACGCGCGGCTCCGCCAGGGGCAAGCCGTCGCAAGGCGCCGCACCCCGAAAATAAATGTGACTGGCCGCCCAAGGCCCGACACCGCGCAACTTCTGCAACTCCGAGAGCGCGCGAGCCTCGCCCAGCTCACGCAAGCGATCCGCGTCCAACAGACCTTCGCAAGCGGCTTCTGCCACGCCGCGTAGCCGCGCGATCTTCTCTTCCGACAAACCGGGAAATCGCTCGAGCGCTCGCAGCCGCTCTGGGCTCGGAAACACGAAGTGCGTCCTGCCGTCGATCGTGAGCGCGTCCCCCCACTCGCGGGCCAGCGCTTGCTTGATGCGAGCCGCTTGCTGCTGATTCATCCGCGGCGAGATCACCGCCCAAGTCGCCGCGTCGTACGGTGACGCCTTCGCCGCACTGAAGAAACCGTGAAACTGTCGCTGCAGCTCGCCCACCACCAAATCACGCTCGCCGAGTTCGAGCCACGCGGCAGCGTCGGCGTCGAGCCCCAAGATGCGTCCCAGTTGCTTCGCGACCGCTGCGTGCGGCGCGTCGCCGGCCACCTCGATCCACAGCTGTTCTTCACGCTCCCGCAACGCCACCGCCACCGGCTCGTACGTGCCGTCGAGCCGAAACGCGAGCGTCAAAGTGTCGAGCGCGGCAGCCGCCATCCCCGACCCCGGCGTGAAATTCCGATAGAACTCCGCCGCCGCCGAAACCCGAAACCCCAAAGGTTTTCTCATTGAAAACGTGGACATGCGCGTACTCCTCCGTGCTGAGACACAAACCAGTACCGAAGCCCAATGACAGCCTTATGTCAGGATAGAGAGTGGGCGCTCGCGATCCCGCATCGCACCTCCCAAAGCGTCGCTGTTCCGCGCCTGGCTCGTCCCGAGATGCACCCATTCACGATCTCGCGAGCGCTGCAGGGGAGTTGGAGTGCTCACGAGGCGCGTCGAGCGCGCCGCGCCCCGTGGAGGCGCCGAGCGTCCACGCTCAGGATCGTTCGCGCACGACCGCTTGGGTGTTGTTGCGACGAACGATGGCTGTCGTCGGGTAGAGCGGCGCTTGCTGCGCGCGGCTTCGAGGGATTTTCGGCAGGGCGTGGGCGAAGAACAGCTTCCAGCCTTGGCAGAGGTAGCTGAGGTTGCCTTCACCCTCGCGGGTTTTCAGGATGCGCGTGCGCGGGCACTCACCCCAGCACAGCTTCAAGTACGGGCAGGAGCGGCACTCACTCGGGAGCGAGTTGTGCTTATCGAGCCCGAACTCGAGCTGCTTGAGCGAAAAGACCATCTCAGCCAGGGTTTGGTCGCCAACTTTGCCGAGTTCGTATTCCGGGTACACGAAGTGATCGCAGGAGTAGACGCGGCCGTCGTGTTCGAGAGCCACGTTTTTGCCGCAAAATGGGCTACTGGTGCACATGAGTGACGGCTTGCCGTTGAGCTGAGCGAACAAGCTCTCGAACAGGTTGATCTTCACCCGACCTTGGTCGTGCGCTTGCCACTCGTCGAACACGGCGGAGAGGAACGAGCCCCACTCCTCGGGAACGACGCTCCAGTCGGTCACGACCGACATGGGGTGATCGGGGTGTACGCGTGCGCTGTCCGCGCCGACCAACTGATGGGCTGGCAGGTACGCGGGAGCGTGGCGCTCGAATTGCCGCGGCTCGACACAGGGGATGAACTGCATGTAGCGCGCACCAACCTCGTCGCGCAGAAAGCGATACACCTCGAGGGCGTGGCTGGCGTTGTGCCGATTCACCGTGGTGAGCGTGCTGAACTGAATGCCGTGGCGTTCGAGCTGCTGCGTGGCCTCGAACACCTGATCGAACGTCGGTTTGCCCTTCTTGGTCGGGCGATAAAAGTCATGCAGCGCGCGCGGGCCGTCGATGCTGAGGCCCACCAAGAACGAATTTTCAGCCAAAAATGCGTACCAATCCCGATCCAGCAAAGTCCCGTTGGTTTGCAGATCGTTGGAGATGCGCCGCCCTTGCGGCAAGTGCTTCTTTTGCAGCTCGACCACGCGGCGAAAGAACGGCAGCCCCATGAGCGTCGGTTCGCCGCCGTGCCAAGTGAACGCGATCTCTTCTGCGTCTTGGCTCTCGATGTAGTCGACGATGAACCGCTCGAGCGCGTCGTCTTTGATACGCCGGCTCTTTTGGCTGAGCAGGTCTTCTTTGCTCAGGTAGTAGCAATACGTACAATCGAGGTTGCACGCGGAGCCCACGGGCTTGATCGTCGCGTGGAGCGAGCGCTCCACGCCAGAGGCGCGCTCGCCGCTACCGGCGTCGAGGTAGGTTTGGACGGCTTCCGGGCTAATTTTGAGCCGCGTGGCCGCGTCGATGATGAGTTGGGAGTACGACATCAATCGTCCTTCAGTTGCAGACGGAGGCGCGCGTTCGTGCGCGTAAAGGCGGCGAGTTGGCGAGCGCGGTCAGATTCGCCGTGACCCGCTTCGGTCGCAGCGCACAGGAGGCGCTCGGCCACGAGCGCTTGCGCGTCCAGATAGGCGACGCAGCGCGCGCGGCTCAATTTCGATTGTTCGAGCAGCGCAATCAACACGGGCGCAAGTGACAGCGTCATGAAGCCCGCGCTGGGCACGCGCTCGAGCCTGCTCGTGGACGAGAACAGGTCGGGCTCCAGCAACTGGAACACGCGGTCTCCCCAGGCGACCCGTTCTTCAGCCAAATCTCTGCGTCGCTCGGCGAGCGCTTGCCGCGCGCCGCCATCGACCACCGTGAGCCGGCGCGTCACGACGTCGAAGCCGGGCTTTTCGCCGGGCACGATGCAGTCACTGCCAAAGGAGCGTGCTTCCGCGGCGCGCTCCGAAAGCACCCGATGTTGCGCTGCGTCCGGCGCCAGGGCGTCGAACGGGACCACTTTGCAAATTGCCGGCTTGCGGTCGGTGTGAAGGGAACAGCGCTGTTCCTGATCGAGCACGGGGCAACGCTCGGCGAGCCCCAAATCGAAAGCACGCGTCGCGAGCAACACGTCGTCCGTGTGCGCGTCGCCCGCGGCCAAACGGTGCCAGAGCTTGGCGGCGAGTCGCTCGAATTCAGCGCCCCACGCGCGGTCGTCTTGGCGCGGACGCGCGATGCGCCGAATCGTCAGGCAACCGAAGAACGTGTGCTGATGATGGAGCAACTCCGGCACCGAGAGCTCGGGCGGTGAGTTGCAGCACTTGCCGCAAGCCGAGCAGTGATGAGACCACTCGGCTTGCGTGCCGGCCGCGCGGATCGGGACGCGCTGGTTCAGTAGTAACCCTGCGGACGGAGCGGTTCGACACCGCCGACGCGGGTCATGTACGTCTGCCAGTTGCCGAACAGCGAGCTCACGATGCTGCCGTTCTGCGCTGAAACGTCGTTGGTTTCGCCGCGGTCTTGCAGAATGTCGAAGAGCTCCCAATGGCCGTCAGCGGGGCCGCCTTGCGCGGGCTCGGTCCAACGCGCCTTCCACTTGCCGTCCGAGCTGAAGATGTACGCGCGACCGTAGGATTCGTCGCCGAACGGCGCGGTGTGCGTGGGCGCGCTCGAGCCCCCGAGCGCCGGGAGCAGCGAGACGCCGGTGACCGGATACACGTAGCGACCTTTGTACACGACCTTGCCCTGGTTCTTGTCCACGCTCGTCACCGGATCGATGTCCGCCGGAGCGGGCGTCGTGGGCAACGTGACCCCGGCGACCGCCAAGAACGTCGCGGTGTTGTCGACCACGTGGGTGAAGCTTCGATACGGCGCGGCCGAGCCGACCTGCCCCGGCAAGTGCACGAACGCCGGCACGCCGTAGCCACCTTCACCGAACGAACCCTTGGTTTGCGCAAACGGCGTCGCGCTGACTTCGCCCCAGCGCAGGCCATATTGTAGGCGTTTCGCGGATTGGGTACCGCTGTCTTTGCCCAGCGTCGCGAACACGGCAGGAGCCGCGTTGGCTTCGTCGGTCGCCTTCGGGTCCGCTCCCGAGTCGATGGGCCAGCCCTCGGCGCCGTTGTCGGACTGGAACATGATGAAGGTGTCGTCGTACGCGCCGATGTCCTTCAAGTGTTGGATCAGCAGGCCGATGTTCCAATCCAAGTTGGAAACCATGGCTGCGTAGATCTCCATGTAGCGCGCCTGCGACTTCTTTTCCAAGTCGCTCAAGCTGGCCCAACTCTTGTTCACGTAGCCTTGCCCATAGTCGACGTAGGTGTCCGACTGCGGATGCACCGCGCTGATGTATTGGGCGCCGGTCTTGCCATTGTTGGCGCTCGCTGGGGGCCGAGTGAGCGTTTCGGGCGTGGGCGGATGCGGCGTCCACGAATAGGGAATGATGCCCAAATTCTGCAGCCGCGTGATGCGCGCCGCGCGGATCGCGTCGTAGCCTTGATCGTAGCGACCGCGGTATTTGTCGAGCCAGGCATCCGGCGCCTGCAGCGGCCAATGCGGCGAGGTGTAAGCTGCATAGGCGAAGAACGGTTTGCCATCGTCCTTGTTCGAGTCGATGTATTTGATCAGCTGCTGAGTGTAAAAATCGGTCGAGTAGAACACCGCTGGCGTCCCGCCCGTACCGCCGGGTTGCCCCGGTTGCCCCGGCTGCACGTACACGCCATCTTCGGTGTAGTTCTTCGAACCCGCAGCTTCGTGGGCAAAGTGATTGCTCGCAGCGCCACCGAGCAAGGTGTAGCTGCGCTCGAAGCCCCACTGGTCCGCAGTCTTGCCAGACGTCGCAGTGACCGCACCCGGAGCGCCCGAACCGATGTGCCACTTGCCGGCGATGTACGTGTGATACCCCGCGTCTTTGAGCAACTCCGCCAACGACAGCGAGCGGTCGTTGAGGTAGCCCTCGTAGCCGGGCAGCCCTTTGCGCTCGTCGTTCGGCGCGCCCATGGTGCCCTCGCCCACGAGGTGGTGGTCGGTGCCCGAGATCAACATCGAGCGGGTGATGGCGCTCACCGTGCCCGCGTGGTGATTGGTCAGAATGCGACCGTTCGAGATCAGCTCGTCGAGGTTCGGCGTGTCGATTTCGCCGCCGAGCGCGTGAATGTCCGAATAGCCGAGATCGTCAGCCATGATGTACAGGATATTCGGCTGCCGCACGCGCCATTCGACCGAGCTGACCGCGCCCGGATCTTCACCCGGCAAGCTCGCTTTGACCGAAAATTTGTGGTCGCCGCGAGACAGCTCCGAAAGCGTGACCGGACTCTTGCACGTCGCGTACGCGGCGTTGTCGAGGCTGCACTGGTAGTTGCAGGTGCCCGCCGAACAACCGAAGGCGATGCTTGCCGTCGTCGCGCTGGTGACAGAGCGCGGCGTGCTCACGAACAGGGCGACTGGACCCGGGATCGGCGCGTCTTTGCCGTTGGTGCCGTCGGTGCCGTTCGCGCCATCGACACCGTTGGTGCCGTTGGTGCCGTTCGTACCGTCTTTACCGTCGACGCCGTCTTTGCCATTGGCTCCGTCGGCGCCGTCTTTGCCGTCGACGCCGTCTTTGCCATTGGCTCCGTCAGCGCCGTCTTTGCCGTCGACACCATCGACGCCATCGACGCCATCTTTGCCGTCGACGCCGTCTTTGCCATTAATCGCGCTTGCACCCGCGAAGCCGCCCGCGCCCCCGGTCGCGCCGGCTACGTCACCCGTGCTCGAATTGCTATCACTGCAGGCAGACAAGACCGCGCCGACCAAAACGGTGCAGGCAACGGCAGATCGGGAAACCATCGAGTACTTGCTCACGCGCTTCATTCCTTGGTTGGAGGCGCGGACCGTATCGGAGCCAATGTCCACTACGCAAGACAAAGCTGTTAGCGACGCATATCGAAATTATTTGCGGGATTTAGGTACAATTCCTATCTCACCGATAGGAAACCGGACGACCAAGCGCCAATATTGAGACAGTGGTCCCTTTTAATGACACACGGGAATGACGCCACGCATCGGGAAATGGGCGCGCTGGGAGGTGCGATGCTGGGACTCGAGCGCCCCCATCCCTCTGCTTGCCAGCAGCGACGTGGACGCGCGTCAGGGTCGCGTGAGTTTTTTTTCGAGGTCGCTGATGCCGAGTTCGGAGCCCACTTCGTAGAAGCGTTCGAAGGCTTCGTACGCGCGTAGCTGGCCGGCTTTGGCGAGGTCGTGTTGAATGGAGTCGAGCCCGAACGCGACGTCGCTCGGTGTTTCGGCGATGACCGAGCGGCGAAGGGCGATGGCGCCGTAGTCGATGTGGGTCAGGGCTGGGTCTTGGACGCCTTTTTCGTAGCGTAAGACGAGGCCGCGGCCGATTCTGCAGTTGCTCGCGTCCCAAGCGCCGTGGTTTTCGAACACGCTCATCGTGCCGAGGGCCTCGGGGTGCGCGTCGAGATCGCGCAGTGGGCCTGCGTAATCGAAGGGCAAGTAGCTGTCACCGTAGGTGACGAGAAAGCTCTCGGCGAGCAAGTTGCGACCGAGTGCTTGGCGAATCGCACCGCCCGTGCCGAGCAGGCGATCGCCGTCTTTCGAATAGCTGACCTCGACCCCGAATGCGGCACCAGTACCGAGGTAGTCGATGATCTGTTCGCCGTAGTGGCCGATGCACATCACGAGCTGGCGGTAGCCGCTCCGTGCCAGCGCTTCGACCAGCCAGGCCAAAAATGGGCGGCCTGCGATTTGAATCAGGGCCTTGGGGAGATCGCGGGTTCGTGCGCCGAGCCGCGTGCCGAGTCCGCCCGCGAGAACGATGGCCTGCATCAAGCAGTCTCCGGCAACGCTGACGGTAGCAACGATTGATGGGGCAGAGTTTGGCTCGAAGACGTTGCGCTGAATGGGGACACTGTCGGGCTCGCCGCTGCTTGGTTTCGCGCTTTCGCGGCAGCAAGGTTAGACCGCATCGCCACGCCGAAGGAGCATGAATTTCGGCTGCGACCGCGCGAGTAAGTGCGGGCAAGCGAATCTGGCACGAATTGCGCCAGGGTCCTGCATTTCCAGCGCTGCCCTGGGCGCGACCTCGCGCGCAACCACCTCGCTTGGATTCGCTCACGCGCTTCACTCGCGTTCAGCAAGGCTCCAGCTCAGCCGAGGAATAGGCCGCTCACTCCCAGAGTGGACACGGGTTCACAACCTGGCTCAGGGCCAAAATCGCGGCACCTGCGGATCTCGGCCGTTGCAGAAAGAGAGCGTCTTGACGAACGCCGCGTCGAGCTCAGGGTTGTATTTGTGGAAGTGCCCGGCGTAGCCCTGGTACCCGAGTAGACCACCCAGGACCATGGTCACCGAAGCGAGCAGGACGATCCCGCTGTTGACTAGCTTGGGCGAAATCAGGCCAAAGGGATGCGCTCTTAGCGCAAAGGCGCCGAGCAACCCGGCCAGCACGAGGCCTGGAGTCAGATCGCCGAGGTAGCGCATGGTGCCGGCGTAATTGCCCAGGGCCATCATGCCGGTCACGGTGCCCATCGAGAGGAAGCACGCGAGGCACCACAGATACACACGCCCGTGACGCCAGTGCGCAGACCAGGGTCGTGGAATGAGCACGAGGGCCAACGCGATGAGCCACGCGATCGGCACCGCACGCATCCAGCCGACGATCGGTTCGTCCGTGTTGTAGCCGGCGGGTACGGGGAAGCCCTCTGGGAACGCGGTCGCCGCCTTGCTCCACCACACTTGATAGATGTACGGGAACTGACACGACGCGACGAACGGGCGCAGCAGGTAGCTATACAGATTGGGCAGCACGAAACCGCCCTTGTTGGACATCGGTGGGTAGCCAGAGAGCTGCAGATTGAGCCCGAACTGCAGCGGATCCTCGAACCTCAACCAGTTGTAAACCAGCAGCCCGACGCCGACCAGCGCGACCGGCGCGCCCAGCCAGAGCGCGTTGACGAAGGACTTGAACCAGCGACGCTCGCTCACCCAGCCCTCGCCGAGCGCAGTGAACGCAATCAAGCACGCGACCGTCGGTAAGACGGAGACGCGTGCCCCGACCGCCAAACCCCAGCACACCCCGGCCAGCAATTGGCGAGAGCGACGCGCAGAGCTCGTCCCGGCGAACCAAACTGCGTCGAATGCGAATAGCACCCCCGGCACGAGACACGCCTGCCCCGCGAGGATCGCTGACTGATAGGTGCCGGCGGTCGCGACGCTGTGCAACATCGGGTTCGCGAAGGCGAAGGCGAAGATCGCAAAAACGACCACGAAGCGCGGGACGGCAGCGAACATGCGTCGGCGCATGCGTTCGATGATCAGCGAGCCAGACCAAGCGATCACGCAGGCCGAAACCAAGCCGATATACTGGTCACCAATCGTGCGTTTGATACCGAGCAACGATTTGACCAGCGCTTGGAAGAGGATCGGTGTTGGACCCCAGTAAGCGTAGTATTTGCCTCGAAAGTAACTGGCATCCAGCGCCCAATGGCGAATGTTCACCGGGTCGCGAGGGTTCGCGGCGCGAAGCAATTCGGGCGCTGGCTCGAGCTTCATGTACAGGTGCCCCGAGCGAAACCCTTCTGCCTGCAGATCGAGAAAAGTACCGTACACCGGCCAACGATGCAGGGTCCCCGCCGAAGCAAAGTAGACGTACACCACTGCCACGACCCAAAATACGAGCAGGAGCCACGTGTTTGACTTTGCTTGCTGGAGCCTCGCCGCAAGCCTTCCTCCGCTGGGTGGCGCTACCAAGTCACGCAGCTTTCGGGCGCGACTGACGGGGACGGACCCTTGATCCATTGATGACCCTAGATTAACCTCTATCGGACAATTCGTGGAAAGCAAGTTCGGGATCGATCGCAACGAGTCACACGGGGAGAGCGACGCGAGTGTGAATCGCTGCTCAGGGGTGAGGTAGCTTGGCGAGCGACTGGCAAGGCTTCGTCCGCTGGGTGCGCGCGAACTGGTACGGACCAGACGTTCCGGTGCTTTCGCCGCGCTGTTCGACGCTCGTCGGGCGCGCACAGGTCGCGAACGCGCTCGCGGAACGGGCGCTGCTCCCGAGCGATCCGCTGCCATTTCTCGGGGCTGAGGCGGTGGCCTGTGAGCTCTCGCGTGAAGCCATCTATTGGGCGCTTTTGGCGCTGCGAGAACGAGAAACAAAGAGCAGCCCAGAGGGCGAAACCAGCTCGAGCGCGCCTGACTCGAGCACCCTTGCCGCGCTCTGGTCTGGAACGACACCCGCGCTCATCGAGGCCGCCGCTGGAGGGGCTGAAGCTGCGGAGCGTGTGCATCGCGATTTGGTAGACAAGTCATTCGCTGATTTCGCCGAGCTCGGTCCCGAGCAGCAGGCTGCCACGGCTCGTCGCCTGACTGCTTTTGCAGAGCGGTTGATCGAGCCGCTCGCCGTTCCGCAACGAGCGCGGGACCTCGCCTGGGTCCGGCGAGTCAAGTTCGTGATGCTCGCCCTGGTCGTGCTACTCGCGCTCGGCTTCGCTGGCAGAGCGTTCAAGGCGGAATACGACCTGAGTATGGACATGGCTCCGTCGGCTTCGTGGGTCGCGAGCTCCCGCTACGAGTCCGAGTGCACGTGTCATTCACCCGAGCAGTCGTGTGCGGCCTGCCCGAGCTTCTTCTTTTGCACCGAAAAGGAGTCTCGTCCGTCGATCGTGTTCGACCTGCACAGCGTTCGCTCGCTGTCGGCGGTCGTGGTCGACAATCGCCGTGACTGTTGCTCCGGGCGAGCGTTGCCGCTGGTCATTCAAGTCAGCACCGACCAAACCCACTGGAAGACGGTGGCCACACGCAAAGAGCAGTTCGACACCTGGCGCGCGGACTTTCCGACCGAGCAGACTCGCTGGGTCAAGCTCTACGTCTCCCGCCGTGACTTCTTGCACCTGGCCAAGGTGCGGTTGTTGCCATGAGTCGCGTCGACTCAAAGTTGGCGCAGGTTCGCTACGATGCGCGCACCGCCGGTGTCGAAGCGAAACGGCAACGGGCGTAAGCCGCGCTCCAGCAAGGCCGCGTACACGCGGCGACGATCGGCCGGCGTGGCGTAAAACATGAAGAAACCGCCGCCGCCGGCGCCCATCAGCTTGCCGCCGATCGCGCCTGCTGAACGCGCTGCCTCGTAGTGCTCGTCGATCGTCGAGTCGGACATGTTGGAGGCCAGCTTTCGCTTGTTGGTCCAATGCTCGTGCAACAGTTCTCCGTAACTGTCGATGTTGCCGCGTTCCAGAATGCGGCGCGTCTCGTAGCCGAGCTCCTTGATTCGGTGCATGCGCTGAACCGCGCTGTCGTTATTCGATTGGATATTCTGGCCCTGCTTGGACAGCACGGAGGCCGCTTCGCGTTCGACCCCCGAGTAGAAGATGACCAGGTTGGACTCGAGTTCGGCGAGCACTTCGGGCTTGGTCTGCACTCGTTCGACCTCCACGCTGCCGTCAGTGTTGAACGTGAACGCGGTGACGCCGCCGTAGGCTGCGATGTACTGGTCTTGCTTGCCGATCGGCTGCTTCAGCACATCGATTTCGATCTGACACGCCTCTTCGGCGAGCTGCTTGCTCGACACGTATTCGTGCTTGTACGTGTGCAGAGCGTTGAGCAGCGCCACCGTGAACGTACTGGACGAACCAAGCCCCGAGTTGGACGGACAATCCGCCGTGCTGGACAGCTCGATCCCCTGAGTGATCCCAGAAAAGCGCAGCGCTTCTCGAAAAATCCGATGCTCGATCTGATCGACCGAGTCGACGATCTCCGACTTGGAGTACGCGAGCCGGATGCTGTCGTAAAAGCGGCGGTTGGCGGAGACGTAGATGTACTTGTCGATCGCGGCGGCGACCAAGAATCCGCCGTGCACCGAGGAGTAGCTCGGCAGATCCGTTCCGCCGCCGCCGAGAGAAAACCGCACCGGGGCACGTGAAATAATCATCGGTGTAAACTTTCGTGCCTGGCGCGTGCACGGGCAAGCGACAACGCGCGGCTAACGTTTGGAATCAGCCTTGAGCCGACACGCAGCGAAGGTATTGAGCCCGAATTTGTGCGAAAAGCACTGGATTTCACTGGGCAGAAAGCCCGCACGCACGAGCAATGGCCACAGGTCGGGGACATCGTAATACGTCTTGTGGTCGTCCATTTCGGCGGCTGGGGAGAGGCCGAGCTTGAAGGCCGAGAACTCCAGGTAGCGACGCCCGCGCCAAGACGGAACATTGACCAGGCAAGTT
>Ga0164308_10000101_pt1 | contig 41884 bp, 42 predicted proteins | sample Whisoiple_246_MG_FD_109983 | JGI IMG/M metagenome (GOLD analysis project Ga0164308, IMG submission 109983) | Soil microbial communities amended with fresh organic matter from upstate New York, USA - Whitman soil sample_246_MG | ecosystem: Environmental > Terrestrial > Soil > Unclassified >... | reverse complement strand
CGAGCAGTCATGCCTCCATCACCTTCGTCACTCGGAGAATTCCGTGTTCCTCGCCCTACGCGATCTGCGCTTCGCCCGCGGTCGCTTCACCCTGATGGGCGCGGTGGTCGCGCTCATCGCCGTGCTCGGCGTCCTGCTGTCCGGGCTCGCCTCCGGCCTGGCGGATGCCGGCATATCCGGTCTGCGCGCGTTGCCCGTGACCCATCTGGCCTTCGACGAGAAGGCGACCAGCGAGCAGTTCTCCCGCTCGACCGTGGAGGAGAAGGACTGGCGGGCATGGTCCGAGGCCCCGGGCGTGGAGCGCGCGGAGCCGTTCGGGAACACCCTGGCCAACGCCCAGGTGACCCAGGGCTCCAGGAAGGGCGAGCAGGTCAACCTCGCCGTCTTCGGCATGGCGCCGGGCTCCCTCGCACCCGCCCCCAGCGAGGGTGAGGGCCTGAAGGAGGGCGGCTCGGGCATCGTGATCACCCGCGAGATCGCCGATCTGGGCGTGCGGATCGGGGACGTCCTGACCGCGGACAAGAGCGAGGTGCCGCTGAAGGTCGTGGGCCTGGTCGACGAGACCGTCTCCTACGGCCACATCGGCGTCGCCTACACCGACCTCGACACCTGGCGGCACCTGCACTACGGCCTGCCGGGGGACCTGCCCGAGGCCGCCGGCCGGCAGGCCACGGCCGTCGCGCTGACCCTGGAGCCGGGCGCGGACATCGCCGCGGTGGAGAAGGCGACCGGCACCCGCGCCGACACCAGGGAGGCCACCTTCGACGCGTCCCCCGGCTACGCGGCCGAGTCGAGCACCATGGCCCTGATCAAGGGCTTCCTGTACGCCATCTCCGCCCTGGTCGTCGGTGCGTTCTTCACGGTCTGGACGGTGCAGCGCAAGGCCGAGATCGCCCTGCTCAAGGCGCTCGGCGCCCCCACCGGATACATCCTGCGCGACGCGCTCGCCCAGGTCGTCGCCGTGCTCGTCGGCGCCACGGCCCTCGGCACCGCCGTCGGCCTGGCCCTGGGCAGCGCGATGATCGGCAAGGCACCCTTCTCCCTCTCCGCCCCCGCCATCGCCACCTCCTCCGGCCTCCTCATCGTCCTCGGGACCGTGGGCGCCGTCGTCGCCGTCCGCCGCATCACCGCCGTCGACCCCCTGACCGCTCTGGGAGCCACCCGATGACGACACCCGCCACCGACCGCCGGACCGCCCCGGACGCCGCGGGCTCCGACGGACTGCGCCTCGACGACGTCACCCTCACCCTGGGCGACGGCGATACCGCCGTCACCGCCCTCGACCACGTCGGCCTCCACGTCGCCCCCGGCGAGTTCGTCGCCGTCGTCGGCCCCTCCGGATCCGGCAAGTCCAGCCTCCTCGCCGTCGCCGGCGGCCTCCAGAGGCCCACCTCGGGCACCGTGCACATCGCCGGCGCCGAGCTGACCGCCCTGCCGGACAGGGAACGCACCGCCGCGCGCCGCCGCCACATCGGTTTCGTCTTCCAGCAGTCGAATCTGCTGGCCTCCCTCACCGTCAGGGAGCAGCTCCTGCTGCCCCTGCACATCGACGGCCGTCTCGACGCCGCGGCCCGGGCCCGGGCCGACGAACTCGTCGAGGCGGTCGGGCTCACGCACCGCGCCGGCTCCCGCCCGCATCAGCTCTCCGGCGGAGAACGCCAGCGCGCGGGGCTGGCCCGCGCCCTGATGACCTCCCCCGCCGTCCTGCTGGTGGACGAACCCACCTCGGCGCTGGACCGCGTACGCTCGGCCGAGGCGGTGCGGCTGATCGCCGAGCAGACCCACGAGCGTGGGACGGCCACCGTCATGGTCACCCACGACACGGCGATAATGGACGCTGCCGACCGGGTCCACGAGATGGTCGACGGCCGCCTGTCCTGACCGGCGCCGCGGACCGGAACCTCGCTCCCGGCCCCGTCCGCCATCCAGGAGCCCTCCCCGCATGCCGAAGATCAACGCTTCCACCGTCGCCGAACACCGCGCCCGGCAACGCGAGGCGCTGATCGAGGCGGCGATCGACATCCTGGTCAACGAGGGCGCCGCCGCCGTCACACCGGCGGCGGTCGGCGCCCGCGCGGGCCTCGCCCGCTCCAGCGTGTACCAGTACTTCGACTCCTCCGCGGCCCTCCTGGGCACGATCACGGAGGAGGCCTTCCGGCGTTCCAACGAGGCACTCGCCCGCGCCCTGGCGACGGCGGACGGCCCGCTGGAACGCGTCGAGGCGTTCTTCAGGGAGAGCCTCCGCCTCGGCGCCGAGGGCGCGCACCGGCCCGCTGCCGCCCTCATGAACGCCGGCCTCGATCCCGCCTGCCAGCAGCGGCTGATGGAACTCCACCTGGAGCAGGTCGAACCGTTCCGCGCCGCCGTCCGGCAGCTCGGCGCTCCCGAGCCCGCTCTCACGGCCGACCTGGTCGCCGGAATGCTGCACACGGCCCTCGCCGCCGTCGAACACGGCACGCCCCTCGACACGGTCACGGAACGCACGCTCACGCTCGTGCGCCGCTGTCTCACCCCGACCGGCGGCACGGTCCGGGAGGACGCCTCCTAACCCCGGCGCCGCTTGGCGGCCAGCAGCGCCAGCACGATGACGACGACGGCCACGGCGCCGCCCGTCACGGTGCCCGTCCGCCCGTCGTCGTCCTCGCCGTCCCCGGCCGACGTCCCGCCGCCCCCTCCGCCGGCGGAGGGCGTTCTACCGCCGCCCTCCACCTCCACACGCACCACTTCGCTGCGCTCGCCCTCGGAGCCGAACATCATCGCCGAGCCGTCGGCGGTGTACGTCACCGACTCGGACTGCCCCTGGAGCGGCACGCTCACGGCCCGGTCCTCGCCCAGCCGGCCGTTCTCGAAGGCGTAGCCCCGGGCACTGAAGTAGGACCGCAGCACGAGGTTCCGGCCGTCCGGCGAGAACGCGCCGTCGGTCACCCACGGCACCTCGCCCACGCGACGGAAGACGTTGTTCCCGCCGGTCGTCAGCTTCTGCGGACCTTCGTAGAGACCGCCGCCGTCCTCGTTCTTCGAGGCGATGTAGACCCGGCCCGTGACCGGATGGACCATCAGCGCCTCGGCGTTGCGCGCCCCGTCCGCGTACGTCACGTCGAACTGCGTGGCCCGCACCGTGGCGTCCGCGAGCCGCTTCGGCTCCGGGAAGCGGTAGATCCAGACGTGGTCCCAGGATCCGTCGAGGTTGTCGCCGATGTCACCGACGTAGAGGTTCCCGTCGGGTCCGAGCGAGATCGCCTCCACGTCACGCGGCTCCCCGACGCCCTGCATGGTGATCGTCGCCACGGTCTTCCCGGTGCGGGAGTCGACGGCGTAGACGTACGGCCCGTCGTCGCTGTCGTTGTGCGTCCAGTAGACGCCCGGATGGATCCTGCTGGCGGCGAGACCGCTGGACTCGGTGATCCGGGGGTCCTCGATCGTGAACGTCCGGTCCGCCCCGTCCCCTTCGTCCGCCACGGCGGGCACCGGTCCCGTCAGGAACAGGAGGGCAGCGGCGGCGGAGACGGTCAGCAGCGATCTCATGGGACAAGTGTCCACTGTCACGTCGCAGGCCGGAGCGGTGATCGGCCATGATGTCGCCATGCGTTTTCTCTTCGTCGGCGACAGCATGACCGTGGGCAAGGCCGGCGACTTCACCTGGCGCTACCGCATGTGGCAGCACCTCGAAGCGACCCTCGGCGACGGCGGGTACGCGATCACGGGCCCGCGCACCGGGTTGTACGACACCGAGGCGAACGCCCCGCTCTCCCACGCGTACGGCGACGCGGCCTTCCCCGCGTCCGCGCGGCGGCACCTGGCGGGCTGGGGCGAGGGGTGGCTCCACATGGCTCCCGTCATCGCGGACACGGTGACGGCGGCCCGTGCCGACGTCCTGCTGGTCTCGCTCGGCCTGATAGACCTCGGCTTCTACACGGACAGCGCGCAGACGGCCGCGAACGCACGGGACTTCATCACGGCGGCCCGCACCGCCAACCCCCGGATCAAGCTGGTGCTGCTGCCCGTCATACCGAATGTCCGGGCGGAGTCCGACGGCCCCTTCGCGGCCGAGTGCGACCGCTTCAACGCCCTGCTCGCGGAGGCGGTGGCCGACCTGGACACGCCCGCGTCGCCGGTCCTGCTGACGGAACACCCCGCCGGTTACGACATCCACACGGACACCTACGACGGGACCCACCCCGGCCCCACCGGGGAGCACAAGCTGGCCGGTGCCTTCGCGGACGCCATGCACCGGGCCTGGGGCGTCGGCGGCCCCTACGCCGGGGCGCTGGCGACGGCCGGGCACTGACATCCGGCCCGGCCGCAGCTGCCGGAACCGGATCAGGGACCGCTGCGTTCTCCTTCCGGGCGGGGCGCCGTGGGAGGCGCCCGGACGGGAGCACGGAGCAGTGGCCGGGAAGCAGGGCGCGAAACGGCGGGACGCGGTCGAGCGGGGCTGGAGTTGGGGGCGGGGCCGCGTGCTCGCCGCGCTGTGCCTGCTTGTCGCCGTGCTGCTCGCCCTCCCCGGCCTCGTCCCCGACGGCCCCGGCCGGATGGGCAGTCTGCTGGAGACCTTCCTGCCCTGGCTCGGCCTGGCCGTGCCCGTCCTGCTGGTCGCGGCGCTGCTGCGCCGCTCGTTCCTGGCGGTGACCGCGCTCCTGCTGCCCGTCGTCTCCTGGTCCGCCGTGTTCGGACCCCTGCTGTCCGGCGCGGGCCCGACTCCCGACGACGCGTTCACGGTGGTCCAGCACAACATCAGCGACGTGAACCCCGACCCTGCCGCCACCGCACACGCGCTGGCCGGGACGGGAGCCGAACTCATAGCCGTCGAGGAGCTGACGGCCCCGGCCGTACCGGCCTTCGAAGCGGCGCTGGCCGGGGACTACCCCCACCACGCGACGAGGGGCACGGTCGGACTCTGGTCGAAGCACCCCCTCGGCGCCGTGCGCCCGGTGGACATCAGGCCGAGCGGTGTGGGCGAGGGCTGGGACCGGGGGCTCAGGGCGACGGCCCGTACGCCGCGGGGCGAGGTCGCCGTGTACGTCGCCCATCTGCCGTCGGTCAGGATCGGCCCGACGACCGGCCTCACGTCAGGACGGCGGGACGAGAGTGCCGCCCTGCTGGGTGAGGCGCTGGCCGCCGAACCCCTGGAGCGGGTGATCCTCCTCGGCGACCTGAACAGCACCCTGGACGACCGGGGTCTGGAGCCGGTCACCGAGCTGATGGACGAGCCGGGGCCGGGCTTCGCCTTCAGCTGGCCGGCGGCGTTCCCGGTGGCCCGGATCGACCAGATACTCACCCGCTCGGCGACGGTCACCGGCATCCGGTCCCTGCCCGCCACCGGCAGCGATCACCTGCCCGTGGTGGCGGACGTCAGGCTGTGAACTCCTGCCCCCGGTCCACCGAACGGCCGCCGGGACGGCGTACGGGCGGCCCGCGCCGGTCAGTCGGCCATCTCCGCGCCGAGCATCGCGAGCCCCAGTTTGGTCAGCTCCTCCGTCACCTCGTCGGGCCGTGCCCTGCGCGGGCGTCGGGCGTGGTGGGCCATGAGCTCGTGGACCGTGCCCACCATCACCATCACGACGACCCGGTGGTCCCGCTCCGCCACCTCGCCACGGACCGCCGCGCGCTCGGCCTCCCCCGTCAGGAAGTCGGTCCACAGGTCGCGCCACCGCTTGCAGTGCGCGTCCACCGCCGGGCTCACACCCAGGACCTCGACGAACGTCACCCGCGCCTCACGCAGATCCCGGGTCACCGCCGACACGTACGCGTGGAAGAGCCGCCGGAAGCGCTGCTCCAGGGGGCAGTCGTCCATCCCCTCGGAGAGCAGGGCCACTTCGGACGCCCGCAGTCCGGCGGTCGTGATCTGGTTGTGGAGGGCCATCAGCAGACCCTCCCGGGAGCCGAACTCGTCCCGGAGCGCCTCGACCGGCACCCCGGCCATCTCGCACAGGTCCTGCTCCGACGTCTGCGCGTAGCCGTAGACCCCGAACAGCTCCAGGCCGGCTTCGACGAGCTGCCCACGGGCCCGCGCGCGTACACCGTCGACCGCGCCGGTCAGTTGGTCCACCGGGACATCCACCACGGGTCCTCCTTGGTCTGCCACCTACCCGGTGCCGCACGGCCGCCGGAGAGCGGTGCCGTGCGGGCCGGAGAGCGTCGGGCGCCTCTGGATGGCGCGTGCGCCATTGTCGTGGTGCGCACCGGCATCGGCGTCCCACGCCGCGCCGCCGAGCGCACAGTCCGCCAGTACCGGTGACTGCTCGCACTGGTGTACCGAAACCGCCTGGTCAGCGGTCAGGTGTGTCCGTGCGCGTGCCACACCGGGCGACACCGGCGCCGAGCTCCGTGCGGCGGGGGTCAGCGGGTCGGCGCGGTACCCATCGCGCCGAGTCCCAGCAGGGTGAGGGACGGCGCCGGCCTGCTCAGAGGCGCTTCAGCACGGCTCGTTTCGCGGTGGCGAACTCCTCGTCCGTCAGGATCCCCGCCTCGTACAGCGCGCCCAGCTCGCGGAGCCGGCGCAGCAGGACGTCGTGGTCGTCGGCGGGCGGGGCCGGGGCCGGTACGGGCGGCGGCGAGGCGGCTTCGAGCGCGGGGGCGGCGGCAGGAGCGGGCGCCGGCATCCGTACGAGGACGGCCGCGGCGACCAGGACCGCGGTGTACTCCCGTTTCGACAGCCCCCACAGTTCCAGGGAGTACGGGTCGTACTTGGCGGGCGCGGGCGAGACGGCGCCTCCCCGGTCGAAGCGCAGGGAGCCGTTCTCCAGACCGATCGCGGGCACCCAGCGCACCCCCGTCACCTCGGGAAGGGGCAGGGTGACGGTACCGCCGGCCGTCTTGGACTCCTCGGCCTTCCAGTTCCAGGTGAGGCGGACCGTCTGCCCGTCGAAGGACGCGGTGCCGTCCCCGCCGCCGCCCGACACCGGTACCGACGGCCCCGGCAGCAGGAAGCCGTCCACCGGCCCGTCGGGCACCTGCTCGATCAGCAGGGCGTTGCGGATCTCGTCGACGAGGTATTCCGCCACGCCCGTGCGGTCCTTCTCCACCACGAGCTGGTACGGGTCGGCGGCGTCCTTGAGCCGTCCGTCCGCCGCCCGGAGAACGGGGCAGGCACCGGCGCGCAGCCGCAGTCGAAGACGGCCGCCCTTGCGGTCCGGCTCGAACGACACTCCCGCCACCGCGTGCAGCGGGACGGCGAGTTCGCCGAGGTCCTGGCGCACCGGGTGTGCCTTGCCGCCGGGGACGATGCGCACCGTGTCCCCGTCGAAGCTCCACGTTCCGTCGCGCGAGATGATGTCCGCCATACGGCGGATTCTGCCAGGCGTGCCCGCGTTCGTGGCGGGGTCCGGCCCCTCCTCGCGGGCGCCCCCGGCACGGTGCGCCCCGCACCGCCCGCTCAGGCGGCCGAGCGCTCCTCGATCCGGCGGCGGCGCAGATGGGCGTGCTCGATCGCCGGCGGGGCGTAGGCCATGTCGAGCGTCCCGATGTCGGTGCCCGGGGGCACGATGGCGTCGATCCGGTCGAGGGTCTCGTCGTCCAGCTCGGTCTCCGCGCCCGCGAGGAGGTCGTCGAGGTGGTTCATGGTGCGCGGGCCGATGATCGCCGAGGTGACGCCCGGGTGGGCGATCGCGAAGGCGGTCGCCAGGTGCGTCAGCGGCATCCCGGCGTCCTCCGCGACGGGGATCAGCGCCTCGACCGCGTCCAGTCGGCGCTCGTCACTCAGGTGCTTGAAGCCGTAGGCGGCGCGGTGGGTGTCGGGCGTGAGGCCCTTGCGGTAGCGGCCCGTGAGCAGTCCGCCGGCGAGCGGGCTCCAGACCAGGGCGCCCATGCCGTAACGCTCGCAGGCGGGGAGCACCTCGCGCTCGATGCCCCGGTTGAGGATGGAGTACGGCGGCTGTTCGGTGCGGAAGCGCTCCAGGCCGCGCCGCTCGGAGACCCACTGCGCCTCGACGATGTCCGAGGCGGGGAACGTGGACGCGCCGATGCTGCGCACCTTTCCCGCGCGCACGAGGTCGGTGAGCGCGGAGAGCGTCTCCTCCACGTCGGTGTCCGGCGACGGCCTGTGGACCTGGAACAGGTCGACGTGGTCGGTACCCAGGCGCCGCAGGGAGTCCTCCAGCGCGCGGACCAGCCAACGGCGCGAATTGCCGCGCTGGTTGGGGTCGTCCCCCATCGGGAGATGGGCCTTGGTCGCCAGCACGACCTCGTCCCGGCGGCCCTTGAGCGCCTTCCCGACGATCTCCTCGGACTCACCGCGCGAGTAGACGTCGGCGGTGTCGACGAAGTTGATGCCCGCGTCGAGTGCCTTGTGGATGATCCGGACGGACTCCTCGTGGTCGGGGTTGCCCATGGCGCCGAACATCATCGCGCCCAGGCAGTACGGACTGACCTTGATGCCGGTGCGGCCCAGCGTGCGGTACTTCATGACGGTCCTCGCCCCTTGGTGAACGCCCTGTGCGGACGTTAGGCTGAATAAACGGAACAACGTTCAGCAACGACAATACGGAACAGTGTTCCGTTTAGCAAGGGAAGTGCCGTGCGCGAGGACACGACGCGGGAAGCCGACCCCGGCGCCGCCGGCGGAGCGGCCCCGAAGAAGGTGCGCGCCGACGTGCGGCGCAACACGGACGCCCTGCTCACAGCGGCGGCGGAGGTCTTCCTCACCTCGGGGGTGGACGCGCCGGTACGCCAGATCACGGCGAAGGCCGGCGTGGGCGCGGGCACCCTCTACCGCCACTTCCCGCAGCGCTCCGACCTCATCGCGGCGGTCTTCCGGCACGAGGTCGACGCCTGCGCCGACGCGGCCCCCTCTCTCGCGGCGGAGTACGGACCGGCCGAGGCGCTCACCCGGTGGCTGCAGCGCCTGGCCCTCTTCTTCGCCACGAAGCGAGGGCTCAGCGCCGCGCTGCACTCGGGGGACTCGACCTACGACAGCCTCCCCGCCTACTTCGAGCAGCGCTTCATGCCCGCGCTGACCGGACTCATCGACGCGGCGGCCGAGGCGGGCGAGATCCGCTCCGACGTCACGCCGGACGACCTGCTGGTCGCGACCCGCAATCTGGCCGTGCCCGAGGGTGAGGACGACACCGGGCACACGCGGCGGATGATCGCCCTGCTCGTCGACGGGCTCCGCTATCAGGCGCGGTGAACCGCGCCCTCGCCCCCGGCGCGTGACGCGCCGAGCTTCGCGAAGCGCTCCCGCCACGGCAGCGGTTCGGGCTCGGCCTCGACCAGGTGTTTCCGTTGCTCCCAGCGTTCCCACGCCGCGCGGCGACGGCAGGGGCCGCACTCGGTCTCGTCGGAGAGCGGCCGGAAGACGTGTACGTCGTCCTCCGGGCCGGCCGCGGTGCAGGCGACCAGCTCCGCGACGCGGGGCGGAGCGGCGGCGGGCTCCGGAGAAGGCGCGGCAGGGAGTTCCGGCGGCATCTTGTGCAGCAGCCTGAACCGCAGGAAGCCCACCGCCGACCGCACACCCCCGCCGGGCAGCTCCGTGGTCAGCGCACGCCGCAGCTCGCCCGCCGACACCCCGCGGAGCAGCCAGCGGCCCGCGAGCTCCGCCAGTCCGCGCGCCTCCTTCGCCCCGAGGTACAGCTCCCGCCGCACATGACGCAGCGACAGCAGGACACGCTCACCCTCGGCCGCTTCCGGACCGAGCGCGTCCTGGAGCCCGGCGTCCTGGAGCCCGGCTCCGCAGAGGATTTCCGGCCCGGCTTCGGAGGGTGGGTGGGGAGAGTTCTTCTCCCGTTCTTCCTCCACCGGTAGTTGACGACCGGTCACCCGGCCGACCGGTCCACCGACCGTCGGTTTCCGGGCACCCGGAGGCTCCTCGGTCCGGCCGTGGCGCAGCACGGAGGCCTCCTCCGGCGTGAGGGGGACGTTGGACAGCAGCTGCTCCGTCACCCAGCGCCCGCGCTCCCCCTGATCGCGCCACTCATGGACGTAACCGTGCGCGACCAGCTGTTCCTTGGACCTCTGGTAGGCCCGGCCGGTGATGCCGAGCTTGCGGGCGTGCTCGCCGAGCGGCCGCGCGGCCGCTTCCTCGGGGAGCCCCTGCACGGCGAGGAGCAGAATCTTCGCGTCGCTGGTGAGCCGCGGATGACGGACGACGTCGTGCGAAGCCTTCGTGTAGCGCCGGGAGGGCGCGATAGCATGCCGAAGCATCTCGGTGGACTCCTGATCCACTCGTGGGTGAAGGCCCTCGGCCGAGTGTTGGTAGCACTCCCGGGGGCCGCCCGCGCACTGCATATGCACGGAACGTGATGACGCGATTACGGTACCGCACGCCGTGAGTACCGTTTCGCATATGCCCCGATGGCACCGATGACGGCCCGACTCACCCCGCCAGCAGGGCCACCGCCACCTCGTGCAGCAGCTTCACCTCCACGAACGGCGCCTCCCTGGTGGGCCGCGAACGCCAGTCCAGGGGCCACGTCCTGCCCCCCAGCGCCGGGATCCCCACGAAGGCGTCGCACCGGAGGTCCCGCCCTATCAGCCGCGCCCTGATCGGCCACCGGTACGCGGCGGCACTCTGCGGCGGCAGCAGGAAGTACGTACTCCTGTCACCGACCCCCGACCGCACGATCGGGCCCGCTCGGAAATCGGTGAACTGCATCAGCTCGTAGGCCACTTCGTCGCCCGCGGACCCGATGACGCGTACGGCGTCGAAGTGGACGCCGACGTGCCGGAGCGCGTGTCCGCTCGCGGGAACCCAGCAGGGGGCCGGGCCCGGTGAACTCCTCTGATCCATGAGCCAAGCGTGCCGACGAACCGGCGACGTGACCAGCGTCACAAGCCAACTGTGCACGGTTGTGTACTCAGGAGGTGGAGTTGTGCGCTCCGGTGGAGTCGGAAGTGGTGACGCGCGCCCCCGCACTTCCGGGCCGCCCTAGCTCATCTTCAGGAACTCGGTGATCTGCGGGGCGATCTTCCGCGGTGTCATGACGACGGCACCGTGGCCGAGTCCGGGCAGAACACGGTGGTCGGCCCGCGGCAGGATCTCCGTCACGGCATCGGCGGCACGCCGGAAGGCGGCCGGGCTCTTCCCGCCGGTCAGCACCCGGGTCGGCACGGTCACCCCCTGCCACTCCTCGGGGCGCAGCGGCTCGCCCCGCTGGGTCTCACCCATGACCGCGATGTCGTAGGGCAAGGTACGGGCCATGCCGGTGAGGTTCGCCCAGACCTTGGGCATGAGCTTCATGAAGAACACGGCGGCACCGGGCATGCCCTGCACCCTGGTCATGAAGTACCTGACCGCGTCGCCGTCCCGGCCGTCCGCGAGCAGCGCGTTCACCTGCTGCGCGAGATCCCCGGGCGGCCCGTCGTCACCGTCGGCGACCACGAACGGCGGCTCGTACAGCGCCAGACGGTCGACGTCCACTCCGGCGGCGGCCGCGCGCAGGGCGAGGACCGCTCCGGAGGACGAGCCGAACAGCGACGCCGAACCGCCGACGTGCGCGACCAGGGCGGCGATGTCCTCGATCTCCCGGTCGGGGGTGTAGGAGTCCGCGTCACCGCTGGCACCCCGTCCCCGCCGGTCGTAGTTGATCACGGTGAAGTCCTCCGCGAGGAGCGCGGCGAGCTTGGCGGTGTCGGAGCGGTCCGCCAGCGCCGAGGCCACCAGGACGACGGCCGGCCCTGTGCCGGACCGGTCGAACGCGATCTCCGTACCGTCGGCGGAGACGACCATGTCTCCGGTACCGGCCGACCGCTCTCGGGCTGATGCCATGTGTGTCTCTCCGTTGCGTGCAGGGCCAACTGGGGCCGTATCACTGGGGCGTGAGGTGCTGCTGATACGACCCTCGCAGGGCGCGGAACTCATCGGTGCCGCGGACGTCGGAGGGCGCACGAGGCCGGCCGCCCCGGAGGAATCCGTGCGATCCGGTGGCGTCCGCCCCGGATATCGGGGAGGCTCGCGCCCATGGTCTCGGTGGTGCAGAACGTGGCGATCGACTGTGCGGATGCCTATGGGCTGGCCCGGTTCTGGAGCAGTGTGACCGGCAGCCCGCTGGATCCGGAGGCGGCGCCCGGCAGCCGGGAGACACAGGTGCTGCTGCCGGAGGGCCCGATGCTCTACTTCAACCAGGTACCCGAGGCCAAGACGGTCAAGAACCGGGTCCACCTGTGTCTGCGCCCGGAGACCTCACGCGACCCGGAGGTGGAGCGGCTGACCGGCCTCGGAGCCACGCTGGTCGACGATCTGCGGAATCCCGACGGCTCGGGCTGGGCCGTCCTCGCCGACCCCGAGGGCAACGAGTTCTGCGTCCTGCGCAGCGAGTCGGACCGGGCGGCCACGAGCTAGGCGGTCTCCGGCGGGTCGGCTCCTGCGCCGAGCCGGACGGCTCCCGGTCCTTCGACATGGCCCTCGCCCTGTGTCCTCACCCGGCGCCCCATGACGTGACTCCCCCGGGACGGCCGAGCCCGTGGCCCCGCCGTCACGCGGCCACGGCGGCCGCGTCGACGGCCGGCGCGCGGAGCGTCCTGCGTGCGGTCCCGAGGCTCGTGCCGAAGGTGACCACCGTGGCGGGACACATGGGGCGTACGCCCCGGACCTGGGGGTGGCGCTGGGTACACCCGGCCCGGGGGGAGGCCCCCGCGCTCGCACCGGCCGGCCGTCGGCGAACGACTTTCGTCGTCGGTGGCCGCGACCAACGGCCACAGCGCTACCGGGCCCGGGGGCCCTACCGTGGCCGCGTGACTCGTGTGGAAACCATGACCTCTCCAGCACCTTCCGAGCAGAAGCGCACGGTGAGGCCGTTCCGGGCCGTGCCGGGGCGGGCTCTCCTCACCGCCCGCATGTGGCCGGCCGGGCGCGTCGTCGGCGAACCGCTGCTGAGCCTCTTCCTGGCCCTGCTGGCCGCGGGCACAGCGGTCGTGGACCACCAAGGCACCGCGGGGGCCGTCGGCATCGGGCTCGGCGTCGCGCTCCTGTCACCGCTGCGCCGGGTGCTGCCCGCGACGGTCCTGCTGGTGACCGCCGTCGGCTGCGCCGGGATCAGCGGCTTCACACCGCTCCTCGTCGTGGCGTCCTGGTCGGCGGGGCGCCGGATCGACGGGCTCGGCAGGGCGGCCGGCGTCTTCACCCTCGCCTACGGCGCTCTCCTGGGCCTGTCCGTCGTGTGGGAGCTGCCGCACTTCTCGCTGTCGCTCACCGCGTTCGCCGGACTGCTGCTGCTGATCCCGGTCGGGCTGCCCGGACTCGCCGGCCGCTACTGGTCGCAGCGCAGGACCCTGACCGAGACCCTCGACGAGTACAACGCCCAACTGCTGCGTGAGCGCACGATGATCGCCGGGCACGCCCGGATCCGGGAGCGCCAGCGCATCGCCCAGGACATGCACGACAGCCTGGGCCACCAGCTCGCCCTGATCGCGGTGCACACGGGGGCGCTGGAGGTGGACCGCGAACTGACGGGGGCCCAGCGCGAGGCCGTGGGTGTACTGCGCGAGGCGTCGGTGGCCGCGATGCACGAACTGCGGGACGTGGTGGGCGTGCTGAGGGACGGGGTCGCGGCCCCCGGCCCGGCCGGCGTCCGGGACACCGGCGCGTACGGCGAGGACCCCGGTACCCAGGCACGCGGGGTGGCCGGCGTCGACGGCCTGGTGGACGCGTCCCGGAGGGCGGGGGCGGACGTCGAGCTGCGCCGGTCGGGGGACGTCCGCACGCTCGCCCCGACCACCGGTCAGGCCGCGTACCGCGTGGTCCAGGAGGGCCTGACCAACGCGCACAAGCACGCCCCCGGCGCGGCGATCGTCGTCGGGCTGCGCTACGAACCGGACTCGCTCGTCGTGGAGGTCGCCAACGGCCCCGCCGCGGAGCCGGTGAGCGGGGTGCCGAGCGGACGCCAGGGGCTGACCGGGCTGGAGGAACGGGCCCGGCTGGTGGGCGGCATGGTGCACGTGGGCCCCACCCCGCACGGCGGATTCCGGCTGGCGGCCGTGCTGCCGTACACCGCGCAGGGCGGCGATCCCGCGAGCGCTCCGCACGACGACGCCGTGACGACGTTCGTAGCGGCCACGGACGACTTTCGGGCGCAGAATCCGGCGGGTCACCCGGGCGACAGTGATGCCGTCACCGACCGGAACGGTCTCCCGAAGGAGTTGGCCAGAGCAATGAGCAGGACCAAGAGGGGCAACGGAATAGCGATCGGCTGCGGGCTGGCGGCCCTGGCCGGCGTCGTGCTGGTGGGCGCGGTGGTCGTCGGAGGGATCTTCCTCATGCGTGAGGCGGACAAGGCCATGATCGAGCCCAAGCAGTACGAAGCGGTGAAGGTCGGTCAGTCCGAGGCGGAGGTACGCGCCCAGCTGCCGAGCGGCGACTCCCTCATGCGTCCCGGATCGCTCGCGGACGCGCCGCCCGCACCCGAGGGTTCGACCTGTCTCGTCCTCCTCTCCACGGAGTTGGGGAGCAGCATGGACACCGAACCGGTGTTCCGGTTCTGCTTCAAGGACGGCAGACTGATCGAGAAGACGACCTTCGAGGTCGAGAGCTGAGGGGGCCGGCCCCTCGGTGTCCGGCACGCCCGCCGGATCGAGGATGATGACGGGGTGCCCGCAGGTATGACCGCTCAGGACCGTGCAGGAGAGTCGTGATCAGGGTTCTTGTCACGGATGACGAGCCGCTCATTCGGGCAGGCATCAGGATGATCCTCTCCTCGGCCGACGACATGGAGGTCGTCGCGGAGGCGGCGAACGGCCGCGAGGCGGTCGACATCGCCCGGTCGCAGCGGGTGGACGTGGCGCTGCTGGACATCCAGATGCCGGTCATGGACGGCCTGACGGCCCTGGCCGAGCTGCGCCGGTCCGCCCCCGAGGTGCGGGTGCTGATCCTGACCACGTTCGGGGAGCGGCAGAACGTCCTGCGGGCCCTGGGCGCGGGGAGCGCGGGCTTCCTGCTGAAGGACTCGGCACCCGCGGAACTCATGCGGGCGGTGCGGGCGGCGGCGGCCGGAGAGGCCTATCTGTCGCCTGGCGCCACCCGGCACGTCGTCGACTCCCTGGCGTCCGGGGGGACCGCCGACCGTGCCGAGCGGGCACGCCGGAGGCTGGAGAAGCTGACGGTCCGCGAACGCGACGTCCTGACCCTGCTGGGTGAGGGGCTGTCCAACGCGGACGCCGGGCAGCGGATCCACATGAGCGAGGCGACGGTCAAGACCTACGTGAGCCGCATCCTCGCCAAGCTGGAGTGCGACAACCGGGTGCAGGCCGCCCTGCTGGCCCGGGACGCGGGCCTCGGGACCTGAACGGCGGCGGGGCGGCGCCGCTTCCGTCCCGTCAGCGCTCCGGGAACGGCTCCCCGCACGCACTGCAGAACTTCGGCGTACGGTCCGCCGACAGCCGCCCGCACTCCGGGCACACCAGGTCCAGCATGCACGGCGCCTCACCGCCCTCGTGGGCGGGAGCGCGTACGGCCGCCCCGACCGCGAGCCCCGGACGTCTGCGGTGCACCGTGAGATAGGTCAGCCCCACGGGTCCGGCCTCCAGGGAGCGGCGCGAGGTGCGCGGCAGCCAGGTGACCGTCGTGGGGACGAGGCTCAGTGTGCCGCCGGCCTCCGTGCGCAGGCTGCCGGTGCCCGCGAGGACGACGAGGAGGACGTCCAGGACGTCCTCCTGGTGCTCACCGACCCTGTCGCCCGGCGGCAGGCGGACGACGTTGGCATCCAACTCCCTCCCCTGCTCGGCGAGTCGCCAGAGCGCACCGCGCTCGTCGGGGGCGGCGGAGGCGAGGACCTCGTCCAGCACCGCCAGCACCTGCGGGGTGGCGTTCACGCCGCGGCCTCCTCGTCGTAGCGCTCGCAGGCCTCGTGGCCGGGCCGAAGTCGCTCTCCGCCCGATGCCGCACGGCGGAGAGGGGCCGTTCCCACCTGCGGGCGGCCGACGCCCACGAGGTACGTACTTACCGGAGGAGCGTAACTCCTCCCGGGGCCGCGGGACGGAGTGACCTGCGAAACCCGCAGGTCAAGAGGGCACAGGGCGGACGGAGTTCCTCCGTAAGTGGAGGCCTCCGCCCACCGGACGGAATCCCTGGGAGGGGCCAGGCGGCCGCTGTACTCTCGCCCCATGATCCAGCCGACGCCCTCGACAGCCCCGGTCCCGGACGCCGAGTGCGTCGCGCTCACCCGGACCCTGCGCCGCCGGGGCACCGTGGTCCTCTCGGTGTTCGCCCTCGTCTGGACCTTCGCGGGGGCATCGGGGCTCGCCTCGCCGGGCGCCGCCCTGGCCGTCGAGATCCTCGCGGTGCCGGTCACCGCGGCGGCGATCGTGCTCGCCTACCGCAAGGGCGCCGCCCCGTCACCCCGCGTGGTCGACCTGCCCGCGAACTGGGCGCGTTCGGTCGGCATCGTCAACGTCGTCGAACTCGCGGCGATCTTCGCCGTGATCGCCGCGTCCAACGCGTCGGGCCACCCCGGGTTGATCCCGCCGTGCATCGCGCTCGTGGTCGGTCTGCACTTCGTCCCGCTGGCCCGTCTCTACGACCAGTGGCAGTACAAGGGCACGGCGGCGCTCCTCAGCGCCGTCGCCGTCCTGGGCCTCGCGCTCCTCGCGGCCGGGTTCTCGGACGAGAGCGTGCGCGCCGTGGTGGGGCCGGCCTCCGCGGTGACGCTGTGGGCGTCCGCGTACCACGTGGCCGTCAAGGGCTGACGGTCCCACGCAACAGGAACCCGGCACCCGGTCAGGCCCGGCCGCCGCCCGTCCCCGGCCGGCGGCCCCTGGGTAGGGTGGGCCCGACAGCGCATCGTGAACCGGAACGAGGAACAGACGTGAGCGAGTCGGCGGCCATCGCCCTGCAGCAGGAGATCGCCCGCGAGCTCGAGGTCGCGGAGACCTTCGAGGCCGAGAAGGAGATCGAACGCCGTGTGGCGTTCCTGACCGAGCGGCTGGCCTCCACCGGCCTGCGCTCCCTGGTCCTCGGCATCAGCGGAGGCGTGGACTCCACCACCGCCGGCCGGCTGTGCCAGCTCGCCGTCGAGCGCGCCCGGGCGGCGGGCCACGAGGCGCGGTTCTACGCGATGCGTCTGCCCTACGGGGTCCAGGCCGACGAGCACGACGCCCAGCACGCGCTCTCCTTCATCCGGGCCGACCACGTGCTCACCGTGGACATCAGGCCCGCGACCGACGCCACGCGGGAGTCCCTGCTCACCGGCGACGTGGCCTTCCGCGACCCCCACCACCAGGATTTCGTCCTCGGCAACGTCAAGGCCCGGCAGCGCATGATCGCCCAGTACGCGGTGGCCGGCGCGCACAACGGCCTCGTCGTCGGCACGGACCACGCGGCGGAGGCGGTCTCCGGGTTCTTCACGAAGTTCGGCGACGGCGCCGCCGACCTGGTGCCGCTGACCGGGCTGACGAAGCGCCGGGTGCGGGCCGTCGCCGAGACGCTCGGCGCACCCGCCGAGCTGGTCGGGAAGGTGCCGACGGCCGACCTGGAGACCCTCGCCCCGGGCAAGGCGGACGAGCACGCGCTCGGCGTCACCTACGACGCGATCGACGACTTCCTGGAGGGGAAGCCGGTGGACGAGCAGACCTTCGAGACGATCGTCGGCCGCTACCGCCTCACCGACCACAAGCGCCGGCTGCCCATCGCCCCCTGACACGCGGGACGGCACTCCGGACGGCCGACCGAGGGGGAACCGCCGCCGTGGACAGGAAGCCCGACGAGAAGTATCCGCCGATCGAGCCCCACGAGCAGGGGATGCTGGACGTCGGCGACGGCAACCTCGTCCACTGGGAGGTCTGCGGAAACCCTGCCGGGAAGCCCGCCCTCGTGGTCCACGGCGGGCCCGGCTCGGGATGCGGCACCCGCCCCAGGCAGTACTTCGACCCGGACCGCTACCGCGTCGTGCTCTTCGACCAGCGCAACTGCGGCCGCTCCACCCCGCACGCGAGCGACCCGGCCGCCGACCTCTCGCACAACACGACGGCGCACCTGATCGCCGACATGGAGCGGCTGCGCGAGCACCTCGGCATCGACAAGTGGCTTCTGTACGGCGGCTCCTGGGGCTCCACCCTGATCCTGGCGTACGCGGAGCAGCACCCGGAACGGGTCTCGGAGATCGTGATCGCCGCCGTGACGACGACCCGGCGCAGCGAGATCGACTGGCTGTACCGGGGAGCGGGTCAGATCTTCCCCGAGGCCTGGGACCTGTTCCGGGCGGGCGTCCCGGAGGCCGAGGGCCCCGGTGACCTCGTCGCCGCGTACGCACGCCGGACGGAGAGCCCCGATCCGGAGGTGCGGGCGAGGGCGACGGCCGACTGGTGCGCCTGGGAGGACGCGGTGCTGTCCATGGAGGCGTACACGGGCCCGCCCCCGTACGCCGGCCGGCCCGGCCGCGACCAGCTGGCGTTCGTACGGATCTGCGCGCACTACTTCGCGCACGCCGCGTGGCTGGAGGAAGGACAGCTGATCCGCGACGCGGGCCGCCTCGCGGGGATCCCAGGCGTCCTGGTGCACGGCCGCTTCGACCTGGGCGGACCGCTGACCACGGCCTGGGAGCTGGCGAAGGTCTGGCCGGACGCCGAGCTGACGGTGATCGACGCCGCCGGCCACCTGGGCGGCCCCGCCACCTCCCGGGCGGTCCTGGCCGCTCTGGACCGGTTCGCGCGGCGCGTATGAGACCGACGCTTGCATAGAGCGCGCTCGAAGGAGTTGGGTTGGACCATGAAGTACACGCAGCTCGGACGCACCGGACTCAAGGTCAGCCGCCTCGTCCTGGGGACGATGAACTTCGGCCCCCAGACCAACGAGAGCGACAGCCACGCGCTCATGGACGCCGCCCTGGAGGCGGGCGTCAACTTCTTCGACACCGCGAACGTCTACGGCTGGGGTGAGAACAAGGGCCGCACCGAGGAGATCCTCGGCACCTGGTTCGCCCAGGGCGGCGACCGCCGCGACAAGGTCGTCCTCGCCACCAAGGTCTACGGCAACATGGGTGCCGACGGCGAGGCCTGGCCCAACCACGACAAGCTGTCCGCCCTGAACATCCGCAGGGCCGTCGACGCCAGCCTCAAGCGGCTGCAGACGGACCACATCGACCTGTACCAGTTCCACCACGTCGACCGGGACACCCCGATCGACGAGATCTGGCAGGCCGTCGACGTACTGATCCAGCAGGGCAAGATCCTCTACGCGGGCTCGTCCAACTTCTCGGGCTACAAGATCGCCCAGGCCAACGAGCGGGCCGCCCGGCGCGGCAGCTACGGCCTCGTCAGCGAGCAGTGCATCTACAACCTGATGGAGCGCGGGGCCGAGATGGAGGTCATCCCGGCCGCCCAGGAGTACGGCCTCGGCGTCATCCCGTGGTCCCCGCTGCACGGCGGGCTGCTCGGCGGCGCGATCCGCAAGGAGCGCGAGGGCGGCGGCGCCCGGTCCACCTCCGGCCGGTCCGGCGACGCACTGGCCGACCCGAAGGTGCGGGCGCAGATCCAGGCGTACGAGGACCTGCTGGAGAAGCACGGCCTGGAGCCCGGCGAGGCGGGCCTGGCCTGGCTGCTGACCCGGCCCGGCGTCACGGGACCGATCTCCGGCCCGCGCACCCGGGAGCAGCTCGACTCGGCGCTGCGCGCGGTGGAGCTGGAGCTGTCGGACGAGGTGCTGACGGCCCTGGACGAGATCTTCCCCGGCCCGGGCCCGTCGCCGGAGAACTTCGCCTGGTAGGAACGGCAGGGCCGTGCGTGTGCGGTCTCCGCCCCGGGGTTCAGCCCCCGAGGGCGGAGGCCGCCGCCACGACGACGAACATCAGCACGAGCACGGCGGCCATGATGCGGTTTCTGGTCTTGGGATCCACCCGACGAGCGTAACCGGCCCGCTCACCCGCCCAGCGGCCAGGCCCGCACCACCCGGTACCTCGGCTGCTCCCCCGGCACCCCGTCCACCGGCAGGTCGCTGCGTACGAGACCGATCTCGCCGACCTCCCACGGAGTGCCGTCGAAGTCCTCCAGCGCGGCCGTGTACGGGGCCAGGTCTGCCTGCGCCCTGCTGCGGGCCAGGGTGAGGTGCGGGGTGTGGCGCTGGTGCTTCTCCATCGGGATCCCGGACCTGCGCGCGGCGGCCGCGGCCCGCTCCGCCAGCAGCCGCAGGGTGCCGAGGCCGCCCTCCGCCCCCGCCCACAGGACGCGCCCGTCGAACCGGCCGCCGCCGCGGATCCGGAGCGGGAACGGCTCGGTGCGGTGCGCGGCCCGCTCCAGTCGTGTGTACAGCGCGGGCAGCAGCTCCTCGTCGACGTTCCCGAGGAAGGCCAGCGTGTAGTGCCAGCCCTCACGCGCGGTCCAGCGGAGGTCCATGGCTCCGGGCAGCCGGTGCAGCGGGGCGACGGCTCCGGCGAGCTCGTCCGCCGCGGGGCCGGGCGGCAGGACGGCGACGAAGAGTCTCTGACTGCGCGTACCGCTCATGCGGCGAGTGTCCCAGCGCCGCCCCGTGTCCGGGAAGGCCCCGGCCCCTCGCCGTCCGTGGCTCCGCGCGGCCGGAACGCGGACGCCGCCCCCTCCGGCGCGGAGGGGACGGCGGGTACGGGAGCGGCGCTCAGGCAGCCGTGGCCAGCTGCTCGCGCGGGACGAACCGCACGTGAGGGCGGCCCGGACGCAGGTCGACCTTGAGCCGCAGGCCGCCGACGCGGGTCAGCGCGAAGCCGACGCCGAGTGCGGCCAGCATCGAGATCGCACCGCCGGCCGCCATGCCGGTCCTGGCGCCGTAGGCGTCGCTGATCCAGCCGACGATCGGGGCGCCCACGGGGGTGCCTCCGGCGAAGACCATCATGTAGAGGCTCATGACCCGGCCCCGCATCTCCGGGTCCGCGGCCATCTGGACGCTGGTGTTCGCGCTGATGTTGGTCGTCAGCCCGATCATGCCGATCGGGACGAGCAGCAGCGAGAACAGCCAGACCGACGGCGACAGCGACGCGGCGATCTCCAGCGCGCCGAACAGGGTGCCCGCGGCGACCAGCATCCGCAGCCGCGAGGAGCGGCGGCGGGCGGCGAGCAGGGCTCCGGCGAGGGAACCGGCGGCCATGAGGATGTTGAAGAACGAGTACATCCCGGCGCCGCCGTGGTAGATCTCGTCGGCGAACGCCGTCAGCCAGATCGGGAAGTTGAAACCGAAGGTGCCGACGAAGCCGACCAGGACGATCGGCCAGATCAGCTCGGGCCTGCCCGAGACGTAGCGCAGTCCTTCGCGCAGCTGCCCCTTGGCACGCTTGACCGTCACGGACGGGTGGAGCTCGTCCGTCCGCATCATCATCAGGCCGATGAGGGGCGCCGCGAACGACAGGCCGTTCAGGAGGAACGCCCAGCCGCTGCCGACCGTCGTGATCAGGACACCCGCGACGGCGGGGCCGATCAGCCGGGCGGACTGGAAGTTCGCCGAGTTCAGGCTGACCGCGTTGCGCAGCTGCGCGGGGCCGACCATCTCGGAGACGAACGACTGGCGGGCGGGGTTGTCGACGACGGTCACCATGCCGAGGAGGAAGGCGACCAGGTAGACGTGCCAGACCTCGACGACGCCGGAGAGGGTCAGGACGGCGAGTGCGATGCCGCACAGGCCGAGCGCTGCCTGGCTGATGAGGAGCAGCCGCCGCTTCGGGAGCCGGTCGGCGATGACGCCGCCGTACAGGCCGAAGAGGAGCATCGGGAGGAACTGGAGGGCCGTGGTGATACCGACGGCGGTTGCGGACCCGGTGAGGCTCAGGACGAGCCAGTCCTGCGTGATGCGGGACATCCAGGTACCGGTGTTGGAGATCACGGCGCCCGTGGCGAACAGGCGGTAGTTGCGGATCTTCAGCGACGAGAAGGTCCCGCCGGTCTTGCTCTCGTGGGTGGAAGTCGGTGCGGGGGCGGAGTCTGCTCCGGATCCCGTACTCAAAAGAGTTCGCCTCCTCAGGCGTATACGAAGTGCGGTCCGACGGGAGGTGGGCGGAGCACCGCGGGTTGCCGACCCGCGCGCCCCACCGGTGTCACAGGTGGGCGAGCTTCTCCAGCACGGGCGCGGCGGCCCGCAGCTTCTCCCACTCCTCCTCGTCCAGGCCCTCGGCGAGGTCGGCCAGCCAGGCGTTCCGCTTGTCGCGGCTCTCGGCGAGCATGGCTTCCGCCTGCTCGGTCCGGCTGACCATCTTCTGCCGACGGTCATCGGGGTGCGGTTCCAGTCTGACCAGGCCCTTGGCTTCCAGCAGCGCGACGATCCGGGTCATCGACGGCGGCTGTACGTGCTCCTTGCGGGCCAGCTCACCGGGAGTGGCGGAACCGCAACGGGCGAGTGTGCCGAGCACCGACATCTCGGTGGGGCTCAGCGACTCGTCGACCCGCTGGTGCTTCAGGCGACGGCCCAGCAGCATCACGGCGGAGCGGAGGGAGCTCACGGCGGCGGCACTGTCGCCGTCGTGGATCAGGTCAGGCATGTTCCTTAGCGTAACTCATTAGCAATGCTAAATACCAACTGGTGGTACACGCGCGAGAAACTGATCACCCGAACGAGTGAGTATGGGGCGGAAAGAGGCGCGAAAGTGCCGTGTGTGCCGCGACCCTGCATGGCATGGGATCGACAGTGCTCAGCCTGCGCATAGACGGTGAGCTGCTCGAGCGGCTCCGCCGGCACGCCGCCAGACGCGGCATGACCGTCCAGGACTACGTGGTCCGGACGCTCGTCCGTGACGACTTCGACGAGCGCTTCCACGCCGCCGTCGACGAGACGGAGAAGTTCTACGGGGCGGAACCCCGTCACGCGGACCCGGCCGACCGGGTCACATGACGGGATTCCGCCCCGCAGGGGTGGAGACGTCCTCAGGCGCTCACGTGAGGCCGAGCGCCGGCATCGCGTAGTAGAAGACGAAGACCGCGGACACCACGTACATGGCCGCCGGGACCTCACGGCCGCGGCCGGCCGCCAGGCGCATCAGGCTGAAGGCGATGCAGCCGATGCCGATGCCGTTGGTGATCGAGTACGTGAGCGGCATCATCAGCATCGCGAGGAACGCCGGGATCGCGAGGGTCATGTCGCCCCAGTCGACGTCCCGGACATTGCCCGCCAGGATCAGGAACCCGACCGCGACCAGGGCCGGGGTGGCCGCCTGCGAGGGGACCATCGTCGCCAGCGGTGTCAGGAACAGCGCCACCGTGAAGAGCAGACCACTCACCACGCTCGCAAGACCCGTACGCGCACCCTCACCGACGCCCGCCGTGGACTCCACGAAGCAGGTCGAGGCCGACGAGGAGCTGAGGCCACCCGCGGCGACGGCGACACCGTCGACGAGCAGGACCTTGTTGATGCCCGGGAAGTTGCCGTCCTTGTCCATCAGCTTGGCCTCGTCGCCGACACCGAGGATGGTGCCCATCGCGTCGAAGAAGCAGGACAGCAGCACGGTGAAGACGAAGAGGACGCCGGTCAGCAGACCGACCTTGCCGAAGCCGCCGAACAGGCTGACCTCGCCGAGCAGCCCGAAGTCGGGTGACGACACGGGGTTCCCCGGCCACGCCGGGACGGTCAGGCCCCAGGCGTCGGCCGGCAGGTCGGCGACGGCGTCGATGACCAGCGCCACGACCGTCATGACGACGATGGAGAGCAGGATCGCGCCGGGCACCTTGCGGACGATCAGCGCGAGGGTCAGCAGCGTGCCGAGGATGAAGACCAGGACGGGCCAGCCGTTGAGGTGGCCGTCGTTGCCGAGCTGCAGCGGCACCGTGGTGTGCGCGGCGTCCGGGATGCGGGAGACGAAGCCCGAGTCGACCAGACCGACCAGCAGCACGAAGAGGCCGATGCCGATCGCGATGCCCTTGCGGAGCGAGCGCGGCACGGCGTTCATCACGCGCTCCCGCAGCCCGGTCGCCACCAGCAGCATCACGACGATGCCGGCCAGGACGACCATGCCCATCGCGTCCGCCCAGCTCATGCGGGGGGCGAGCTGGAGGGCGACGACGGTGTTGACGCCGAGGCCGGCGGCGAGCGCGATCGGCACGTTGCCGATGACGCCCATCAGGAGCGTGGAGAACGCGGCCGTCAGCACGGTGGCCGTGACGAGCTGGCCGCCGTCGAGCTGGTGGCCGTACATGTCCTTCGCGCTGCCGAGGATGATCGGGTTCAGCACGATGATGTAGGCCATCGCGAAGAAGGTGGCGAATCCGCCACGGATCTCGCGTGCGACCGTCGACCCCCGCTCGGAGATCTTGAAGTAGCGATCGAGGACGCCGTGCGGCTGCTGCGGCATCGGAGGCTGATCGACCGGAGCGGTGGCCGAGGAGGACATGTATGACCTTCAGTCGTGCATCGAGGGGACGAAAACAGTCAGATTTGGATGTTCACACGAATAATTCGAGTCATCCACAAGCAGATTCAGTATGAATACATAAGTCGAAGATCGCTATCTCCGCGCGTAGATCCTTGGGCCGTCTGGCCCGCGGCACCCGCGGCTAGACTGATCGCATGGAGAAGTGGACACCCAAGCACGAGGCGCCCGAGCCCCTGGAGGGACCGGTCGTCGCCACCGTCACCGGGGGCACGATCCTCTGGTTCGTCCTCTTCGTGGTCCAGGTGCCCTTCTACGGCTGGTTCGACGACCGCGGCCACGCCTGGTGGATCTGGGTCTGCCTGGCCGGCGCCGGCCTCGGCCTCATCGGCATCTGGTACGTCCGCGGCCGTGACGCGGCGATCAGGCGCGCGGCCGAGCGGGCCGCCGCCGAGGAGTCCGCTCCGGACACCGCGCACCACTGACGGCCTGCGCCCGCTGCGGCCGCACTCCCTCCGTGGAAGGGGCCACCGCGTACGACCAGGGGACCATTCCGCTCCTCCCCCGGTCTGATCTTCGGTCGCCCGGCGGGTGAACAGCCCCGCACACCCGTACGGTCGGATTCATGACGCAGCGGGCACTCGACTCCTCCGGTGAGCGACCGGACTCCGCAGGGACCTCTCGCGCGCCGGAGCCGGCGCGCGGGCTGACCACCGCCGAGGTCGCCGAACGGGTGGCACGGGGCGAGGTCAACGACGTACCGGTCCGCTCGTCCCGGTCGGTCGCCGAGATCGTCCGCGCGAACGTCCTCACCCGGTTCAACCTGATCATCGGCGTGCTCTGGGTGATCATGCTGTTCGTGGCGCCGATCCAGGACAGCCTCTTCGGTTTCGTGATCATCGCGAACACCGGGATCGGCATCGTCCAGGAGTGGCGGGCCAAGAAGACCCTGGACAGCCTCGCGGTGATCGGCGAGGCCAGACCGACGGTGCGGCGCGACGGAAGACCGGCCGAGGTCTCCGTGTCCGAGATCGTCCTCGGCGATCTGGTGGAGCTGGGCCCCGGGGACAAGGCCGTCGTCGACGGCACGGTCGTCGAGGCCGACAGCCTGGAGATCGACGAGTCGCTGCTGACCGGTGAGGCCGACCCCGTGGTGAAGCGGCCCGGCGACCCGGTGATGTCCGGCAGCTTCGTCGTCGCCGGGGGCGGTGCGTTCACCGCCACGAAGGTCGGCCGCGAGGCCTACGCCGCCCAGCTCGCGGAGGAGGCCTCCCGCTTCACCCTCGTCCAGTCCGAACTGCGCAGCGGGATCAGCACGATCCTCAAGTACGTGACGTGGATGATGGTGCCGACGGCGATCGGGCTGATCATCAGCCAGCTGGTCGTCAAGGACAACAACTTCAAGGACTCGGTCGCCCGCACGGTCGGCGGCATCGTGCCGATGATCCCCGAGGGCCTGGTGCTGCTCACCTCGGTCGCCTTCGCGATCGGCGTCGTCCGGCTCGGCCGCAAGCAGTGCCTCGTGCAGGAGCTGCCCGCCATCGAGGGGCTGGCCCGGGTCGACATCGTCTGCCTGGACAAGACCGGCACCCTCACCGAGGGCGGCATGGACGTCACCGAGGTCCGCCCGCTGAACGGCTCGGACGAGGACTACGTGCACCGCGTCCTGGGCGCCCTGGGAGCGTCCGACCCTCGGCCCAACGCCAGCCTCCAGGCCATCATCGACGCCTACCCGGACGGCGAGGGCTGGGACGTCACCGGGACCATGCCCTTCTCCTCGGCCCGCAAGTACAGCGGTGCCGCCTTCAGCGAGCGGAACGGCGACGCGTCCGCCTGGCTCCTCGGCGCCCCCGACGTGCTGCTGGCCCCGGACGATCCCGCCCTCGCCGAGACCGGCCACCTCAACGAACAGGGGCTGCGGGTCCTGCTCCTCGCCCGGGTGCGGGGTGAGCTGGACGCCCCGGAAGCCGCCTCCGAGGCCGTGCCGGCCGCACTCGTCGTCCTGGAACAACGGCTGCGTCCGGACGCCGGGGAGACCCTGGCCTACTTCGACGACCAGAACGTCGCCGCGAAGGTCATCTCCGGCGACAACGCGGTCTCGGTCGGCGCGGTGGCCCAGAAGCTCGGGATGCCGGGCGCCGAGCACGCCGTGGACGCGCGCCGGCTGCCGGAGGACCGCGACGACATGGCCACGGAGATCGAGCGGAACGCGGTCTTCGGCCGGGTCACCCCGCAGCAGAAGCGCGACATGGTCGCCGCGCTCCAGACCCGCGGGCACACCGTCGCGATGACGGGCGACGGCGTCAACGACGTGCTGGCGCTGAAGGACGCCGACATCGGGGTCGCGATGGGCTCGGGCTCGGAGGCGACCCGCGCGGTGGCCCAGATCGTGCTGCTGAACAACAGCTTCGCGACCCTGCCCTCGGTCGTGGCCGAGGGCCGCCGGGTCATCGGCAACATCACCCGGGTCGCCACCCTGTTCCTGACGAAGACCGTCTACTCGGTGCTGCTGGCGATCCTGGTGGTCTGCTTCCAGGTGGAGTACCCGTTCCTGCCGCGCCACCTGACGCTGCTGTCCACCTTGACGATCGGCGTCCCCGCGTTCTTCCTGGCGCTCGCCCCCAACAAGGAGCGTGCCCGGCCCCACTTCGTGCGCCGCGTCATGCGGTACGCGGTCCCGTCAGGGGTGATCGCGGCGGCGGCGACCTTCGCCACGTATCTCCTGGCCCGCCACCACTACGCCGGGACGGGGGCGCTGGACGCGGAGACCAGCGCGGCCACACTCACGCTGTTCCTGGTCTCCATGTGGGTCCTGGCGATCATCGCCCGCCCGTACACCTGGTGGCGGATCGCCCTGGTGGCCGCGATGGGCCTGTGCTTCCTCGTCGTGCTCGCGGTGCCGTGGCTCCAGCACTTCTTCGCCCTGAAGCTGGTCGGTACGACGATGCCGTGGGCCGCGGTGGGGATCGCGGCGGTCGCGGCGGCCGTCCTGGAACTGGCCTGGAGGCTGGTCGGCCGCCGCTTCCCCACGTAGATCCGTGAAGGTGTCGCCCTTCGGCTACTTCACGTCGACGAAGTCACCCGCGGCCGTGACGGTCGGGGTGGTGGAGGTGCCGGCGAAGCTGTAGCGCCAGTAGCCGTCCACGGACGCCTTGACGGTGGTCTTCAGCGCGCCGGTGCTGCTCGACTTGATGGTCTTGACGGTGGTGTAGGTGCTGCTGGTCTTCTTGCGGAACTGCAGCTTGACGGCCTGCGTGGCGTAGCCCTTGTACGTGCCGGTCTCCCAGTTGGCACGCGAGAGCTTGCCGGTGACCGTGATGGTCTTGCCCTTCTTCACGGGCTCCGGGGCGGCGTTGACCGTGATCTTGGAGAGGCGCTGGAGCTTCGTCCTGGCGAACGCGTCCTGCTGGACGATCTGGCCGTCGTTGCTGAGCACCGCGGCTCCGACCTTCCACGTGGTGGCGTCGGAGTTGATGAGCCAGGCCGGGTCGACGGTCACGGTGAGCGTGCAGGTGGAGGTCGTGGCGTTGACCGCCTTGCACTTGGCGGCCTCCTCGTTCTGCGTGAAGCCGAAGCTGTCGTCGGAGTCGAGGTCGCTGCCGATCCACAGGATCGTTCCCGCGTCGGCGATGCCCGAGTCGTCCGTCGCCGTGATGGCGACGGTGACCTTCTTCGGGGCGGTGGTGCCGACCACGATGGCCTTGCCACCGTTGACGACGGCCTTGGTGATCTTGAGGTCGCTGTCCGAGGTGGCCGCACGGGCCGCGAGGCGCGAGGTCGGCCGCTCGGGGGCGGTGAATCCGAAGTCCGGCGTCCAGCTGCGGCCGTCGTCGGCCTGCGCCGCCGGAACGGCGAGAGCGGACAGGGCCAGGGCGCCGGAAACAGCGGCGACAGTGGCACGAATACGCATGTGTTCCCCAGGTGGAGAAGGGGGGCCGTGGCAAGTCCCTCGTCCGACGGTCCCCATGTGGTCTGTGAGTCTGCTGACTCCACAGACCCAGACCGGTCACACACGTGAATGGTTGTGCCCGCGAGGCGACTTTCCTGTGAAGATCACATCAACTGAACGACTTCTTGGCTGAGCTGGCCCCGGCGTGGCCCTCGCGGCCGCCCTTTCGTACCGACGCTCCGGCACGCGCAGTGCCTCGACGGGAGGACACGGATGATCGACCCACTCACCGGAGTGGTCGTGGTCGCGGCCGTGGGCGCGGTGGCGGCATTCGCCGGCGACCGGGTCCTCCGCCGACGGAAGCGCGCGTTCCGGGACCGCTACGGAACCTATGACGGATTCCGGACACAGGTGGACGCGGACGAGGTCCGCGCCGTACGCGACGCGCGAGGCGAGGTCGCGGCGGTCAAGGTGGTCCGCGACCGCCACCCCCTCGCCTCGCTCGCCCACGCGCACCGGTACGTCAAGGAGTTGTGAGCCCGGGCGCCGGGCCGCTCAGTCGAACCAGCGGTCCCGGGCCAGCTCCTCCGTACGCGACGGGTCCTCCAGCAGCGCGGCGACCTCGAAGCGGCGCGGCCACTGGCCGGCCGCCCAGGCGAGGCCGGCCGCCACGCCTTCCAGGGTGGCGGCGTGGACCACTCCGTCCGGGGTCCGGCGCCAGTCAAGCTCGACGCCGCCCGCGCGCAGCTCACCGTGTTCGACGTAGGTGTCGGGGGTTCCGGGGCCGAGCAGGATCCGCACGGAGTCCGGCACCCGGTGCTCCTCGCCCTCCGTCGTCACCAGGGCCTCGACGCTCTCGCCGAGCCGCCGCACCTGGAGCAGGTCCGCCAGCTCCGCCGCCCGCGCCGGGGCCACCGGCAGCAGCGGGAGGCCCCCGGTCAGCGGCAGCAGGTCGGGGGCGTCGGCGATCACGACGTCCGCCGCGTCGGCGACCCGCACCTCGTCGTCCACGACGGCCCGCAACTCGTCCGGCAGCGTGACCTGTTCGGGGTCCAGTTCGGCGAGCGCCGTGTAGAGGGAGTGGAGCTGCACCGGCCCGACCGGACGCTCCTCGTCCGCGAGCCGCCCCAGCAGTTCGGCCGCCCCGCCCGGCTCGTCCAGGAGCGCGGCCACCGAGGTCCGTACGCCGAGCGCGCGCAGCACCTGTGCGTCGTCGAAGCCCGTCGCGTCGGCGGAGTCGTACAGGCCCTCCAGGCGCGGGTCGCCACCGGCCGCGCGCAGGCCGGCCGGGCGGCGGCCGTCGAGCACCGGGTGGTCCCGCAGCCACCACGCGGTGTAGGGCCGCACCGACTGCGTCGTGCCGTCGGGGAGCAGCACCCGTACCGGCTGGGTCAGAGCGTCGCGCAGCGGCGGGCGGGCCAGCATCGCCAGGGCCTGCGGCCAGGCGTCGTCGTCGACCAGGTCCAGGTCGCGTACGGCGACGAGCTCGGTGGCGACCGGCGGCACCGGGGTGTCCGGGAGCTGGTCCAGGACGTCCTCGCACCACACGTCGACGGCGTCGAGCAGACCGGCGTCGTCGGGCTCGGCGAAGTCGCTGTCGCGGGGCTCCAGTTCGTCCGGGTCCAGGACGACGTCGGTGGCCCGTACGAGCGCGAAGGTGGCCAGCACCCCGCAGGCGGTCAGGGGCTGTTCGCCCCAGCGCCCGGCCATCTCCGTGTCGCACAGGGCGAGTTCGCCCTCGCGCATCACCTGGGCGAAGGGGCTGCCCGGCAGCACGAGTTCACCGGCGGGCGCCTGTTCCCCGTCCTCGTCGGGCAGGGCCAGCGCACCCAGCCAGGGCTCGTCGCCGGGGGCCAGGTCCGCGTCGCGCACGAGGGTGAGGACGGTCTCGGCGAGCTCGTCCGCGTCCAGGGCGTCCTCGTCCCAGATCTCGCCCGCGTCCAGCGAACCGGCGACGGCCGCGCGGACCTGCGGGGTCGTCAGGACGGCCCGGGGGGTGGCGGGCAGCGCGCCCAGCTTCTCCAGCAGGGGGTGGGCGGCGTCGGGGTGGGCCACCTTCAGACCGAGCCGGGCCAGCTTGTCCAGGACGGGTGAGGCCGGCTCGTCCGGCAGCGGCAGGAGGACCTGACGGGGCCCGATGGTGGTGCGGGGCACGTCCGAGGAGCCCGCGAGGGGGACGGGCAGCCCGGAGAGCCGGTCGGGGTCGACACCGGCCAGGCTGTCGTAGAGCCGGCGCCACCACTCCGGGGCACGCTCCAGGCCTGCCAGCCGGTCGACCGCCTCGGTCAGCGGGACCCGGGCGACGCCGAGGGCCCGCAGCTCGGTGCGGCGCTCCAGCCCGGCGGGCAGCAGACAGGGCAGGACCTCGGCCAGGACCCGTACGGTCTCCGCGCCGACACCCTCGACCACCTCGGCCTCGACCGGCCGCAGCGCGGCCGTGTCCCGGGCCGGGGCCCCGGCACCGTCCCAGTCGTCCCACTGACCGTCCGCCTCGGCGGGGTCCCGGGGTGCCGCGGGCTCCAGGAAGGCGACGCGGGGCAGCCGTTCCAGGATCGCGGCACGCAGGGCGCCGTCCAGCTGCCCCTTGCCGAGCGCTCCCGGTACCAGCGCGATCGTCGCGACGGAGACGGGCTCCCACGCGGCGAGCAGCTCCGCGTAGGCGTCGGCCGCGCGCTCCACCAGGAAGTCGGTCAGCGGGCCGGGCGCGGGGTGGCGGCGGGTGGTGTCGAGCGGCAGCGAGGCGATCAGCAGCGCGGGGACGCCGAGGGGTTCGTCGGTGGGGGTCGGGGCGTGCACGACGGGCGCCGTGCGGGGGTGCAGCGGCGCCCCGTCCTCGTCGACGGGCACGGCCCACGTCACCGACCAGTGCGGACGCAGCCGCTCCTCGACGGGCCGGTCGGCCAGCAGCGCGGGGTCCAGCGCGCCGTTGCCGGCGGCGGTGCGCCAGCGGTGGAGTCCGCGCGCGGAGTCGTCGACGTGCGTGTACGGGCCCTGCTGCGAGCGCCGCAACGTGCGTACACCGTCGGGGGTTTCGATGACGACCTCGTCGAGGCCCGGCAGGGTGAGCAGCAGCGCGTCGTCGACCCCGTCGAGCAGCCTGCCCACGAGGTCCTCGGCGACGCCGTCGCGGAGCGGCAGGACGACGACGGTGTCGTAGCCGTCGGGCGCCGTGCCCTCGGCGGGCAGCGGCAGCCGGAGCAGCGGCACGTGTCCGTCGCGGCGGCGCAGTTCGTCGCCGAGGCCGGGGCTCCCGACGGCCGCCTGACGCGCGAGGTCACGGGCCTCCGCGAGGGACCAGCGGACACCTCCGTGGCGCCCGATCACGGCGGGCTCGTCGCTGACGGCCAGCACGGCGGCGAAGCCCACGCCGAAGCGGCCGACGGCCGCCTCGTGGCCCTCACGCTTGGCGGAGGCCCGCAGCGTGCTCAGTGACTCGACGCCGGTCGCGTCGAGGGGGGCACCGCTGTTGGCGGCGGCCAGGACGGCGGGGCCGTCGGCGGACGCGGCGTGCAGGGTGAGGCGGAGCCGGCCGGGGACACCGGCGCGGGCGGCGGCGTCGGCGGCGTTCTGCGCCAGTTCGACGACCAGCCGGTCGCGGTAGCCGCCGAGGGCGAGGTCCTCCTCGGCGTTGGCGTCCTCCCGGAAGCGGGCGGGACCCGCTCCCCAGGCGTCGAGCACGCCGCGCCGCAGTCGCGCCGTCCCGAACGGATCGGCCCCCTCGGTCGCATTCATGCCCACGCTCCTACTCCGCTCTTCCGGTGACCCGTGACGCCCAGTGTGCGCCCGAAGGTACCGCGACCGGGAACCCCCGCAGCGCCCCGTCCACGGGGAGCGCTCCGGCCTCGGAGCACCCCAGGACACCGTCCGGGGCCCCCGGCGGTCGGCGGCCGCGGTCGCGGGACGTCACCCGGAGGAGGCGGTGGGCAGGGCGGAGAGGCGCGGGGGCCGCGGAGAACGGTCCGCGGCATGCCGCCGCCGGGGTCCGGCACCGCGCCGGACCCTGGGCGTGCGGCGGCGTCAGGAGTGGCCGAGGTCTTCCGTCGAGCCGTCGGGCTGCGCCGGGACCGAGCCGGAGTCGTCCGCCGGACGCAGCGCGTACGTGTCCACCCGCATGGTGTCCAGCGCGTGCGGCGCCGGCTTCGGAGGCTTCGGCATGACCGCGGCCTCGGAGTGGCCCCCGCATCCGTACGACAGGGAGACCACCCGGCCGTCCGCCGGGGCGAACTCGTTCGCGCAGACGCCGAAGGCCTGCCTCAGTGAACCCGCCATCGGCACCAGGAACGCACAGGTGACGCAGGACGCAGGCGCCGCCTGCGCCATGGGTGTCCTCGCGCCGAACTCCTCGTCCCACCGGTCCGCCGCGAGCCCCAGTCCGTACCGGGACAGCACCCGCGCACGGCGCGTGCCGAGCTCCTCGGCGACCGAGGTGATCGAGCCGCGGTTCGTCGCGGGCAGCGTCGTCAGCTCCGCGTCCTCCGCGTCGGCGAGGGCGGCCAGCTCCTGCGACACGTCGGAGACGGCGGAGTTCGGCAGGGGCTCGTCCTCGCCCGTCCAGCCGGGCTCCAGGCGCGGATCCTCCGCCTCGGTCGGCAGGAGATCGCCGGGACCCATGTCACCGGGCCGCAGCCGCTCGCTCCAGGGCACCCACTCGGGGGCGAGGAGCGCGTCGGACCCGGGCAGCAGCACCGTTTCGTCAAGGGTGACGTTCTTGGCGCGGGAGGCCCTGGCGACCGTCACCGCCCAGCGCCAGCCCCGGTAGCCGGGCTCCTTGGACTCGAAGTAGTGCGTGACCACCCGGTCCCCCTCGGAGACCACGGCCACGTGCTCACCCACCACTCCGGGCGCGGCGGCTTCCTCCGCCGCCGCGCGTGCGAGGTCTACCGCCTCGGCGCACAGGCGGTCGGGGGCGGGGGTACGGGCCGTACGGCTTCGCGTCGTCGCAGCACTCACAGGTCTCGCTTCTCTCCATACGCCGTCTCACGAGCGCGCCAGCAGCTCCATCGATGTCCGATTTCGGCCATGACAGTTGTGGGCGGAGCGGACCTGGGGGCCGCGTCGACGTCCACACCCGTTGTGCCTGCCTCGGGCGCGCCTTCTGCCACCCATTCTGCGGGATCGCGGAGAGGCGCGCGGCCAAGAACAACCGCCGGTGGCGCGTGAGTGCACGCTACCCTCTCCGCCGCCCCGAGCCCACCTGCCCGTCCCAAACAGGTCCGTAACCCTTTCGGCCCGGCTCCGGCTCCGCGGCCGGGCCGAAGGCGGAAACGCCCGGGAACACCGGTGTGTCCCAGCCGTTTTCCGGCCGGGGAGGACTCACCCGACGGAGCGGACCGGACCGCGCCCCGGACCGATCATGGGTTCGTCACGGCAGGGGGTGGGGCACTATGACCACGTGGCCGCCGCCAGGTCGTCCGACGGATCCGGCCCGCTCCGCAGGGCGGGCCGGGCGATGGCCCGTGCCCTGCGCGCCCCCTTCACCGGCGCCGCGCGGGGGATCCGCAAGGCGACGCACGCCCACGGGGCGGGCGAGTCCGGTCTCGGCAAACTGATCGAACTGCACGCGGTCAACGGCGCCGGAGACGTCATGATCACCGTGGCGCTCGCCTCCACGGTCTTCTTCTCCGTACCGACCGACGAGGCGCGCGGGCGCGTCGCCCTCTACCTCGCGGTCACGATGGCCCCCTTCACCCTGCTCGCCCCGGTGGTCGGCCCGCTCCTGGACCGGCTGCCGCACGGCCGTCGCGCGGCGATGGCCGGCGCCATGTTCGCGCGGGCCGTGCTCGCGATCACGATGTCCGGCGCGGTGGCCACGGGCGGACTGGAGCTCTATCCGGCGGCGCTGGGTGTCCTCGTCTGCTCGAAGGCGTACGGGGTGGTGCGCAGCGCCGTCGTGCCGCGCCTCCTGCCGCCCCGCTTCTCCCTCGTGAAGGCCAACTCACGGGTCACCCTGGCCGGTCTCCTGGCGACGGGCGTCGCGGCGCCGATCGGGGCGGGGCTGCAGAGCATCGGGTCCCCCTGGCCCCTCTACGGAGCCTGCGTGATCTTCCTCTGCGGGACGGTCCTCGCCTTCACGCTGCCCCCCAAGGTCGACTCCGCGAAGGGGGAGCGGAAGGCCCGGCTGGTCGTCCCCCACGAGGAAGCGGTCCGTCCGCCCGCCCCCGCCGAGGTCCCCAAGGGGTCCAAGGGGCGCTGGTCCGGCAGCACCAGGGCCGGCGGGAGGAAGGGGCGGGAGAAGCCGCCCGGGCTCCGTTCCGTCGGACCGTCCGTCCTGCACGGCCTCCAGGCCAACGCAGCGCACCGCGCGCTGTCCGGCTTCCTCATCTTCTATCTGGCCTTCCTGCTGCGCGAGCATCCGCTGGCCGGGCAGAGCGCCGCGGTCTCCCTAGGCATCGTCGGCGTGGCCGCCGGAGCCGGCAACGCCTTCGGCACGGCGGTCGGCTCGTGGCTCAGGGCGCGCGGTCCCGAGCTGATCGTCGCCACGGTGCTGGGGCTCGCCCTGGGGGTGGCGGTGCTCGCCGCGATCTTCTTCAGCACGGTGATGGTGGCCGCGCTCGCCGCGGTCGCGGGATTCACCCAGGCCCTGTCGAAGCTGTCGCTGGACGCGATGATCCAGCGCGACGTGCCGGAGGAGGTGCGTACGTCGGCCTTCGCGCGTTCGGAGACGCTGCTCCAGATGTCCTGGGTGGTGGGCGGGGCGATCGGCATCGCGCTTCCCCTCAACGGAGCACTCGGCATGTCGGTCGCCGCCGGGATCCTCGCACTGGGCGCGGGCGCCTCCGTACGGGGTCTCCTCGGGGCCGCACGGCGCGGCTCACCGCACCCCCGCGTGGCGTGAGCGGCACCGACCGATAACCTTCGGCGCATGACCGTTCCGTTCTTCTCCGGTAAGAGCCGTCGAATCGGCGTCGCTCTCGGTGCCGTGTCCGCGGGGCTCCTTGTCCTGTCCGCCTGCGACAAGCCGACGCCGCTCGCCACCGTGACGGTCGGCGACAACTCGGTGAGCACCGAGGCCGCCTGCTACAACGACGGCAACGCCCTCAAGGAGTCCGCGATCCAGGGCTGCCTCAACAAGAAGGCGGAGAAGTCCGTCAAGGTCGCGATGGACGACAAGGTCCGCTTCGGCGTCGACCCCGAGGTCGCGGACAACGGATGGACCCTGTTCATCAACGGCCAGCAGGCCGAGCAGGAGCCGTACAAGAAGACCTACCGCTCGATCCCCGGCAGCGCGTTCTTCGCGAGCCAGACGGGCGAGACGACGGCGGACAAGACGCAGATCAGCATCGTGGAGGCCAAGGGTCAGAAGCTCACGGGCGTCTGGCACTTCCAGCTCACGAAGACGTCCTGACCCCCTGATTCCGAGGACCACCGCTGTGCGGGTGCTTGTCGTGACCGCCGTCCCGGCCGAGCGGGACGCGGTCACGCGTGCGTTCGGGGCCGGGTCGCGGGTGCGTGAGGTGCCGGGCGGCGAGGTGCACCGCGCCGGCCCGTTCGACGTCCTCGCCGGCGGTGCGGGCCCCGCCGCGGCGGCCGCGGCGACAGCTCTGGCCCTGGCCACCGCGCCCGCCGACGATCCGTACGCACTCGTCGTCTCGGCGGGCATCGGCGGCGGGTTCGCCCCCGCGGCGCCCGTCGGCTCCCTCGCCGTGGCGACCCGCATCGTCGCCGCCGACCTCGGCGCGGAGACCCCGGACGGTTTCGTGCCCGTCACCGGTCTCGGCTTCGGCAGGGACACGTTCCTGCCGCCCGAGGCCCTCGTACGGGACGTGGCGGAGGCCACCGGCGCCGTGCCGGGCCCCGTCCTCACCGTCTCCACCGTGACCGGCAGCGCGGCGCGCACCGCCGAGCTGCTGGCCGCACACCCCGGAGCCGTCGCCGAGGCCATGGAGGGCTTCGGCGTCGCCGAGGCCGCCGACCGGTTCGGCGTCCCGGCGCTGGAGCTCCGGGCCGTCTCGAACACCGTGGGGCCGCGCGACCGCGAGGCCTGGCGTATCGGGGACGCGCTGGCCGCGCTCACCGAGGCGTTCGGGAAGACCGCACCCGTAGTGGAAAGTTGGACCCGGCATGACCGACTCGACCGACACCGTGACTGACACCGCGACCGACCCGGCCGGGGCACCGCTCCCCGCGCTGCGGATCGCCTTCTCGCCGTGTCCGAACGACACCTTCGTCTTCGACGCCTGGGCGCACGGAAGGGTCCCCGGCGCGCCCGCCCTCGACGTGACCTTCGCCGACATCGACCTCACCAACGGCATGGCCGAGCGGGGCGAGCTCGACGTGCTGAAGGTGTCGTACGCCGTCCTGCCCTGGGTCCTCGACGAGTACGCCCTGCTGCCGTGCGGGGGAGCCCTCGGACGTGGCTGCGGGCCGCTCGTCCTCACGAAGGAGGCGGGCACGGACCTGACGGGGAAGACCGTCGCCGTGCCGAGCGAGCGCTCCACCGCCTATCTGCTGTTCCGGCTGTGGGCGGCGGAGGTCGTGCCGGACGGGGTGGGTGAGATCGTCGTCATGCCGTTCGACGAGATCATGCCCGCGGTGCGCGACGGCCGGGTCGACGCCGGACTGGTCATCCACGAGGCGCGCTTCACCTACCAGAACTACGGTCTGCACAGCCTCGCCGACATGGGCGAGCACTGGGAGTCGACCACGGGCCTGCCGATCCCGCTCGGCGCGATCATCGCCAAGCGCTCGCTGGGCGAGGAGACGCTGAACCGGCTGTCGGAGGCGATCCGGACGTCGGTGCGGATGGCCTGGGACGACCCGGAGCGTTCGCGTCCGTACGTCCTGGAGCACGCCCAGGAGATGGACCCGTCCGTGGCCGACCAGCACATCGGGCTGTACGTCAACGAGTTCACCGCCGACCTCGGTGAGCACGGCTACGCGGCGATCCGCGGCCTGCTGACCCGGGCGGCGGCCGAGGGCCTCGTGCCGGCACTGGCCCCGGACGCGTTCTCCGTCACCGGGCGCTGACCGGGGGGACGGCCGGACCCGCAGGGGTCCGGCCGTCCGCCGGGTGCGTCAGACGTCGAGCTGGTCGGCGACGGCCCTCAGCAGGCCGGCGATCTTCGCGCCCGCGGCCTTGTCGGGGTAGCGGCCACGCTCCAGCAGCGGCGTGATGTTCTCCAGGACGGTCGTGAGGTCCTGCACGATCGAGGCGAGCTCGTCGGGCCTGCGCCGCTGCGCGGCGGCGACGGACGGTGTGGGGTCGAGGATCACCACGGAGAGGGCCTGGTCACCGCGCTGGCCGGCGACCACACCGAATTCGACGCGCTGACCGGGCTTCAGCGCTTCGACGCCGGCCGGGAGAACGGAGGAGTGGACGAAGACGTCGGCGCCGTCGTCGCGGGAAAGAAAGCCGAAGCCCTTTTCCGAATTGAACCATTTGACCTTACCCGTGGGCACGTCTGTCCTCGTCCTCGATCTCGTCGGTGCGCGGGGGAGCCGCGGAAAACGGCTCCGGATAGCAGTACAGCGGGTCTGCGACCCGCCGTGTCCCAGGCTAATGGCCCGGGAGCCGGACACAAGACGTCGCCGAAGGGTTCCGCCGAGCTGGGAACTACCCTGGCCGGGTGAGTACTACTCCTTCCGGCGCAGGCGACCGGCTCGTACAGGTCGGCGCGATCGTCTTCTTCATCGGCGCACTGGCCACCCTCGTCACCGTCGCCCCCCTGTTCCTGGGCACCGACCCCTTCCCGCCCGTCGCGTACGCGGTGTGCATGCTGATGGGCCTGGGCTTCCTGATCGCGGGCGCGGGGGTGGTGCGCTCGGTGTGGAAGAACTCCCCGAAGCGCGCCGCCGCGAGGTAGCCGGCCACGCCTCCCGCGGCCGGACCCGGCTCCCGCGCCGGATGCCCGGGCGCGCCCTCCCGGGCGGGGACCGGGCCGCTCCCGGACAATGGCGCGAATCAGGTGTCCGCGGCTCCCGGCCCGGCCCCTGCCCCGGTCGTCAGGCGCCCGCGAAGGTCCTCAGCCAGGCGGGGAACGCCGTGAGGTCCGGAAGGATCACGTCGGCTCCCGCCGTCCGCAGCTCCTCCTCGTCGCACGGGCCGGTGGTGACGCCGACCGACAGGGCGTTCGCGGCGTGGGCCCCGCGTACGTCCCCGGTGTGGTCGCCGACGTAGACCCGCGCGCCGTGCTCCAGGAGCGCCTCCGCCTTGCCCTCGGCCCAGAGGCCGCCGATCAGGACGTCCGCCGCGATGCCGAGGTGCGCCAGGTGGAGCTTGGCGTTCGGTTCGTACTTGGCGGTGACGACCACGGCCCGCCCGCCGAGCGCCTGGACGGCCTCCACGGCCTCCCTGGCACCGGGGAGCGCGGTGGTCGGCGCGATCGCCGTGTCCGGGTACATCGCGCGGTACCGGTCGCAGGCCGCGGCGATCTCGTCGGCCGGGAACCAGTTGGCCATCTCGTCCTCGAGCGGCGGCCCGAGGCGGCTGACGACGAGGTCCGTGTCGATGTACACACCCGTCTCGGCGGCGAGTCTCACGTAGGCGGCCTTGATGCCGGGCCGGGAGTCGATGAGCGTCATGTCGAGGTCGAAGCCGACCGTCAAGGTGTGTGAGGACATGCTCCCCATTGTGCCGACCGCCCCGGCCCCGGTGTCCGGCCCCCGGGCGGCGGGGCCCCGGCGGTCCGGAACGGGCCGTCGGCGTGCAGACTCACGACACCCTGCCCCGCTCCCGCCGAGGAACCCGCATTGACCCCGTACTCCCTGGCGTTCTACGTCCACGCCGTCACCACCGGTACCGTGCTCGGCCTGCGCCCGACCGACTCCCCCGACCGGGTCGCGGCCGTCCTGGGCCCGGACTTCGCCGAGAGCGCCTTCGGCGGACGGGCCATGTCCCGCGACTACGGCCTCACGGAGTTCCACTTCCACCGCGCCCACGCCCGGGACCCGTGGGAGGGACACCACTTCGGCCTCCAGGTGCACCGGCTCGCCCGCCGCGACCGCACCGTCCCCGGCGAGGTGCTGCGCCAACGCTACGGGCGCTTCACGCCCCGGCTCCGCTTCGAGAAGCTGCGCCGGCTCCTGGACCGCCGCGGGGTGCCGCTGGTGGAGATCCCGGAGTACCCGGGGAACGCACCGTACTACCGCACGTTCTGGCAGCCGGACTCCCTGACGGCGGTCTCCTTCGTCGCCGAGCGCGGTGCACACAGCACGCCCGCCCTTCTGCGGGCCGGTGACGTGTACGGCGTGCACGCACCCGTCACCGCCCGGGAGGTGGAGACGCGCCGGGAGCGGGCCTGAGGGCGGGGCCCGGAGGCGCCCTGCCGGTGCCTGCGGCGCGCACATAGACTTAGCCAAGCCTTACCTCGCAATGCCCCGTTCCGTGCCGGTCCCCGGTCCTCGCCCACCCCGATTGGTCCCGATGGCAGCCGCCGCTCCACGCCTGTCCAGACGCGCGCTCGCGACCGCCGCGGCCGTCGTCGCCCTGCTGCTGTCCGTCCTGCTCAGCCTCGCCGTGGGGGCGAGGAGCATCGCGCCGTCCGCGGTCCTCGACGCGCTGCTGCACGGCGGGCACTCGGACGCCGCCGAGGTGATCCGGCAGATGCGGGTGCCGCGCACCGTGATCGGGCTGATGGTCGGCGCGGCGCTCGCCCTCGCCGGCACGGTGCTCCAGGGCATCACCCGCAACCCCATCGCCGACCCCGGGATCCTCGGGATCAGCCAGGGTGCCTCGGTGGCCGTGGTGCTGGCCATCGCGTACGCCGGGATCCACACCCTGACCGGCTACGTGTGGTTCGCCTTCGGCGGGGCCGCCGTCGCATCCGTGGCCGTGTACGCCATCGCCTCCCGGGGCCGTGGCGGCGCGACCCCGGTGAAGCTCGCGCTGGGCGGGGCCGCGATCAACGCGCTGCTGGTGTCGGTCACCATGGCGGTCCTCACCACGAAGGCCTCGGCCCTCGACGAGTTCCGCTTCTGGCAGGTGGGCTCGATCGCCGGACGCGAGGCCCAGGTCGCCCAGCAGATCTGGCCGTTCCTCCTGATCGGCACCGTCCTCGTGGTGTCCGTGGCGCGCGGACTCGACGCGCTGGCACTCGGCGAGGACGTCGCGAAGGGCCTGGGGCAGAACGTCGCGGCGGTCCGGATCGTCGGCGGGATCGGGGCGACCGTGCTCACCGGCGCGGGCGTCGCGGCGGCCGGGCCGATCGCCTTCGTCGGCCTCGCCGTCCCGCACATCGCCCGCGCGATCGTGGGCAGCGACCACCGCTGGGTGCTCCCCATGGCCGCGCTCGTCGGCCCGGTGATGCTCCTCGTCTCCGACGTCGTCGGCCGGGTCCTGTTCCCGCCCGGCGAGGTCCCGGCGGGCGTCATGACGGCCCTGATCGGCGTCCCGTTCCTCGTCACCCTCGTACGCCGGAAGGCGGTGCCCGCATGAGCGCGGACACGGCAGTGCCCGTACGCACTCCGGTCCGGCCCGCCGGTTACCGGGTCGTGCGGGTCGGGAAGCGGGGCCGTTTCCTCGTCCACCGGCGGGCGGGGCTCGTCGCGGCGGCCCTGACCGTCGTCCTGGCGGCGGTCTGTGTCGCGTACCTCTGCGTCGGCGAGAGCTTCGTGGCGCCGGCGGAGGCCGTGCGGGTCGTCCTCGGGCAGCCGTCACCGGACGAACTGGTCGTGGGCACGCTGCGGCTGCCCCGCATGGTGGTCGGGCTCCTGGTGGGCACGGCGTTCGGGATCGCCGGGGCACTGATCCAGACCGTGGCCCGCAACCCGCTCGCCAGCCCCGACATCATCGGCATCAGCCAGGGCGCGAGCGCGCTCACGGTCGGCGCGATGACCTTCGGCCTCACCTCCTACACCGTCCTGCCCTACCTCTCGGTCGTCGGCGGGGTCGCCGCGGCGGCCCTCGTGTACGCCTTCGCGTGGCGCGGCGGACTCCACGCGACCCGGTTCGTCCTCATCGGGATCGGCTTCGCGATCGCCCTGCGGTCGGTGACGACCCTGTTCCTGACGAAGGGCGACTACCTGGTCGCCCAGCAGGCGCAGATCTGGATGACGGGCTCCCTCAACGGCCGGGGCTGGGACGAGGCCGCGCCGATCGGCTGGGCGCTCCTCGTCCTGCTGCCCGCCGTGCTGTGGGCGGCGCGCGCGCAGCGCACCGTCTCGATGGACGACGACACCGCGACGGCGCTGGGCGTCCGCCTCGGGCGCGTGCGGCTGGGGCTCGTCGCCCTCGGGGTGGTCCTGGCGTCCGTGGCGACGGGGACGGCCGGACCGGTCGACTTCGTGGCGCTGCTGGCCCCGCAGATCGCCCGCCGGATGACGCGTACTGCACAGATCCCGCTGCTGTGCTCGGCCCTGCTCGGCGCCGTGATCGTCGTGTTCGCGGACCTGCTGGCCCGCAGGCTCTTCTCCCCCACCGAGCTGCCGGTGGGCGTGCTGACGGCGGCGGTCGGCGCCCCGTATCTGATCTGGCTGATCATCCGTGGCCACGGCGGCCGCGCTGGAGGCAACGCATGACGACCACCCGTACCGAGAACGGCGCCACGTCCAGGCTCGCGGCGCACTCCCTGACGCTGGCCTACGACGACCGCACCGTCGTCCACGAGCTGGACCTGGCCGTTCCCGACGGCTGCGTGACGGTCATCGTCGGCCCGAACGCCTGCGGCAAGTCCACGACGCTGCGGGCCCTCGGCAGGCTCCTGAAGCCCGCCGGCGGGTCGGTGCTCCTGGACGGCACGGAGCTCTCGCGCATCCCCACCCGCACGATCGCCCAGTCGGTCGGGCTGCTCCCGCAGACGCCCGTGGCCCCCGAGGCGATCACCGTCTCGGACCTGGTCGCCCGGGGCCGCCAGCCGCACCAGCGCTGGTGGCAGCAGTG
>Ga0164308_10000100_pt1 | contig 42035 bp, 38 predicted proteins | sample Whisoiple_246_MG_FD_109983 | JGI IMG/M metagenome (GOLD analysis project Ga0164308, IMG submission 109983) | Soil microbial communities amended with fresh organic matter from upstate New York, USA - Whitman soil sample_246_MG | ecosystem: Environmental > Terrestrial > Soil > Unclassified >... | reverse complement strand
GATGCCTCCTTGTGTCGGGGAGGTAGGCTCCAATCCCCGTGCCCACCCTCTCTGGAAAAACCTGGCATTCCCCTTGCTTCGGATCTCGCATGGACAAGACGCTACTGACACTGTGCCTGGCCGGCTTGCCCGTCCTGACAGGCACTTTCGCCTGCGACGACACCCAACAGGCCGCCCTGGAACGCTCCCGCGAAGCCGAGGCGGAGGCCCGTCAGGAGCTGCGCGAGGCCAAGCAGGAGCTCGCGGAGGCCAAGGAGAAGATCCGCGAGCTGGACGAAAAGACGAAGGAGCTCGCCAATCGGGCCAAGACCAAGGTTGACGAAGCCGTGGCAGACACCAAGGAAGACCTGCAAGAGGGGGTGCGCGAGGCCCAGCGGAAGATCGACGAGGCCGACAAGGCCGTCGCGCGGACCATTCGCGGAAAAGACGAGCATCCCGACGAAAGGTAAAAAGACAGGTTCGTGGGTTCCGACGCAGCGTGGGCATTTTGCTACAGGCTGCGGAGGGCCGTCACGGTGAGGACGTGAGCGCCATGCAGACATTCTTTTGTAGCTGTGGAAACCGGCTTTTCTTCGACAACACTCAGTGCCTGAGTTGTCTAAAACCGGTCGCTTTTTCCATCGAGCATAACCTCCTCATTCCGCTGGATGAGGCCAAGGATCAGGCCGGTCGAAAGCTCGAGCCCTGCGAGAACTATGGGCGTGGTCTGTGCAATTGGTTCGCGACGTCAGGGCTAGCGACCAGTCTGTGCCTGGCCTGTCGTCTGAACGTGGAAGTATCCACCGCTGAGGGAAACAAGGACCTCGTGCGCAACATGGAAACGGCCAAGCGTCGCCTGGTCTTCAGCCTGCTCCGCATCGGGCTCCCCGTCGTCCCCAAAAGCGAGCACGCCGCGGGTGTCGGCTTCGCGCTCCGGCGGAGCGCACCAGAGCAGCCGGTCATCACCGGTCACGACGACGGCCTCGTCACGCTCGACTTGAACGAAGCAGATCCGGCGAAGCGCGAGGAAATTCGCACCGCCTTGGGCGAGGACTACCGCACCTTGCTCGGACATTTCCGCCACGAGATTGGGCACTATTATTGGACGTTGCTGTTTGCGGACGAGAGCAGCCGAGCGAAGTTCCGCGAGGTCTTCGGCGACGAACGGGAGGACTACGCGAAGGCGCTAGCCAAGCACTACGAGAGCCCCAGGTCCGACTACGCCGACACCCACATATCCAGCTACGCAACGGCACATGCCTGGGAGGATTGGGCGGAGACGTGGGCTCACTATCTGCACATCCTCGATGGCTTGGAGACGGCGCTCTCCTTTGGCCTACGCACGGCGCCCACGCAGACGAGGAGCAAGGCCGACTCGAAGTTCGAGACGCTGCTCAACGAGTGGTCGGAGCTCATGATTGCGCTCAATTCGATGAACCGCAGTATGGGGCACGACGATGCCTATCCTTTCAGCCTGGCGCCGGAGGTGCGGCAGAAGCTGACCTACGTCCACCACACTGTTCGCGAGGGCGTGGAGCGACTGAAACACGGCCTGCCCGAGCGCGTCACACCGAGTAGCCCCTCCAAGAAGGAGCCGGAGGAGCAGGCGGCGCCCGCGCCAACCTGAGGCAGGTGACTAGGCAGCCGTACGCTTGCGTGCGGCCGCAGCCTTCTTGGCCGACGCACTCCGCGCTGCGGCCGGTCGTGCCGCTGCGCGCCGCCCACCAATCCGTCCGCCTCTTTTGGCCGATACGTTGGTGTCGGGCACTCCGCGACCGCTACCGGACTTGTTGCCTCCGCCGGACTCTTTGTTGACCGTTGCCCAAGCGCGAGCCGCTGCCTCCTTCGGTTTGATCCCACGCTTTTCGTAGGACTCCTCGATGTGCTCGGCCTTGCGCTTCTGTTTTTCGGTGTACTTGGACTTGTCTCCGCGCGGCATATGCGCCTCCTCCCTGACGTGAATGCAGAAAAGATGCCAGGGCCTTCGAGGTGGCCGCGCCGGAAAGCCGGTCAGAACGCGTGGCCGGAGGTCAGGTAGATGCCAACGGGCTGCGCGTCGGGAGACCAACCTGCATCGAGGGCAACGACGAACGAGTCGTCGAAAAGTACGTGGAGCCCCGCCCCGAGCGAGTACTTGAGTCCGACACCGTTACCATCGAGCTCCTCGCTCGCACCGAAGTCTGTCCATAGGCGGCCGAAGTCGAAGAACGGGATGAAGAAGAGCGTCTGATCGGCGAGCAGGTGGTACTTGGCCACCTTGATTCGCGTCTCGACGTTCGCCAAGAGCTTCACTTTGCCGTAGTAGCGCTGCGCTTCGATACCCCGGATGCCCTTTTCGCCGCCGAATGCGTTGGAGAAGTTGTCGAAGCGCGACAGCTCGTAAACGGGCGGCGTGCCCACCAAGGCGTCGAACATGACTCGACCGGCCAGGACGATTCGGTCCTTGAAGAAACCCTGAAAGCCCCGGAGTACGAAGGCCCCGCGTCCCCAGGTTTCGTTCAGACTTCCCACCCCACCAGGCGCGAACGTGAAGGTCGTGGTCTGGTACAGCCCTCGATGAGGGTTGACCTCGTCGTCCCGACTGTCGAACTCGAGGCTCCACACGAAGGCGCTGAAGGCGTGGTCCTCGAGCCCCGTCAGTTGGGACCTGACCTCGCTCGATCCCTCACGGGCGTCCTCGGCCAGGCGTGAATCTGCGGCCACGTCCATCCAGGCATAGGTCAAGATCGCGCCGGCGCTGAGTCGCGCGTGGTGCGAAAAGTCGTGCCCGAAGAAGACACGGAGCGTCGCATCCGCGTGGGTGTAGTCGTAATAGGTTCGCTCGGTTCCGTCCGGATTGGGCCGTCCTGCCCCACCCCGCACGGAGGCGTTGCCAAGCCCGTAGTAATTGACGCCAACGACCTGGTTGAAGCTTGGACGAAGCGTGAGGCGTAGTCCGCTGCCGAGGACGTCGTCGAAGACCGTCTTGAGGTAGTAGTCCTGGAACCTCGGCTCGAACGTTTCGAGTCCGAACATCGCCACGGCGGCCAACTCCGCGCTCCACTCGTTCGAGTGTTCATCCGTGGGGCTGGGCCGCGTGACGGACAAGAGGCCTCCACCGCCCCAGCCGAAATCGGTGTTGCCGCCAACGATCGGAACACCCGCCCACTGCGTCTTCTGCTTCGGGGCCGGACCTTGCGCGAAAGCTGGTGCGCAGACCAACGATAGTGGGGCAAAGAGACACAGTGTGCACAGCAGACTGCGCCGGGCGAGCGTAGTGCCCGGGCCAGCTGCGGTTCGTCGTCTCAAAATTCCTCGAGATCCTCGTCCGGGCTCCGGCCTTCGCCCACCGTGCCCGCGTGCTCGAGCCAGTCGTCGAAACGGTCACCGACGCTGCCGCTGGGCGGGTTACCCACGGCGTCGACGCGCAGCTCGAACAGGGCCTTGTCGAGAAGCATCTCCACCTGCGCTGAAACGCGATGCCGGTTGGCGCTGAGCCAGGCGACCCACTCCTCGAGGGCTACCTCACGCTCGTGGGGCGGAAGTGCACGCACCTGGATCAGCGAGAGCGAGGGGAAAACATCGTCGTGGCCTGCAAATGTCATGGATGCGAAAACCCTTTCGAGTGCTCGAAGCCGAGCCCTGCTCCCGTCCATGCAAGGGGCAGGCCATCCCAGGCGGGACCTGGCACGCAGGTTGCTCTTCGAACCGAGCGCCATGTCCCTCTCTCCCTCGGTCCGAATCGATCGGCTCCAGCGTCGGGCTGCCCAAGAGCCAGACATCATCGCTCTCGGCGGCGGACTGCCCAATCCAAACTTCTTTCCCAAGCGTGATCTGGGAGACGCATTCTTCCGCGCGCTACATCGACCGAATGAGGCGCTCCAGTACGGGTGGCCCGAAGGTGAGCCCGAGCTACGCAACTGGATCGCTTTGCGTCTTCGTGCCCTGGGCGCCCCGGTCGGGCCCGAGGACATCGTCGTCACGAGCGGCGCGCAGCAGGCCATCTCGCTACTGGCGAGCACGCTCTTCCGGCCTGGGATGAGCGTCGGGATGAACGAGGAAAGCTACCCCGGAGCGATCGAGGCATTTCGGCGCGCTGGACTCGCACTCGTGCCATGGCAGGAGCGCGCCGCCGGCTACTACGTGATGCCATCGATCGGAAACCCCGGCGGACAACCGATGGCCCCGAGTGCGCGTGACGAGCTGTTGTCTCGGCTGCTCGAGGAGAAATCGCTCCTCATCGAGGACGAAGCGTATGCCGAGTCCTGTTTCGACGGTCGCCGAGAGCGGCCTCTTTTGGCCGAGCTGCCCGCAAGCGTCGTCCACATTGGCACGCTCTCGAAGGTCCTGTGTCCAGGTCTGCGGGTCGGCTGGATTGCGACGAAGCATCCCGCACTCCAGCGCATCCTCGCCGAAAAGCAGCAGGCCGATCTGCAAGCGTCATCGCTCACACAGCGTATCGTCGCCGAGTACGTGGCTGGGCCTCGCTTCGATCACCACCTGGAGCGCATCCGCCGGGGCTACGAGCGTAAGGCAAAGGTGATGCGTGCAGCCGTGCTCGCCGCGCTGCCGGGATTTCGCGTGCAAAGGCCGCGCGGGGGATTTTCCCTGTGGCTCGAACACGTCGACCCCGAACCGTACATCGACGATTTGACCTTGCTCGGCGCGGCAGTTCGGCACGGCGTCAGCTTCGATCCAGGCCGGTCCTTCCGCATTCGAGAGTCCAAGCGGCTGGCATTCCGCTTGTGTTACGGCGCCGTGGAGGAAGCCCTGATCGAGCGTGGGGTTGCGCGTCTGGCCGAAGCGTTGTCGGAGGTTCGACCGCAACAGCACCATCGAAGGTTCAGTGGAGTCTCATTGGCAGGGGAAAACGGGAGATCGAAAAATGAAAGCATGTGACTGCTGCGGGAACGTGTACACCAAGGCCTTCGAACTCACGATGTTCGGCAAGACGTACACGTTCGACTCGTTCGAATGCGCGATCCATCGGCTCGCGCCCCGCTGCGCCCATTGCGAGTGCGCGATCGTAGGCCACGGCGTCGAGGCAAACGACGTCATCTTCTGTTCGGCGCATTGCGCCAAGACGGAAGGCATCGTCGGGCCCATCGATCACGTCGAGTGATCGCTGCTCGGGTATGCTCACTCCACGACGAATTTCGCCGTCGTGAACTTGATCGTGCCGCTGTTGAACTGAGCTTCCGCCAAGAGCTTGATCTCGTGGAACTTGCCGAGCGATAGACCCAGGTCTTCCCAGTTTTCGAAGTGCTCGGATACGGAGATGGTGCCGCACTCTCGCGCCGTCCGCCGGATGCTGAAATATTGATCGAACGTCTCGCTCGGACCGGTGATGGCCGGCTTGTCCACGCGCGTCTTCTTCCAGACGTCGTACGTCTCGCCATCGGCCACCAAGGTGCCCACCTCGTCGCGCGGGGTGCCGTCCGAGGCGACCCCGGCCGGCTTCACGCTGCCCCAGTCGTCCAGGATGTAAAACTCACGCAGTGGATCGACCGTCCAGCCGTAGATCCCGACGTACGTGAGGCCGCCGCCCTCTTCGGTCTTGGTCTCGGCGAAGTCCACGCGCACCGTGCCGATCTGCTGATGGGTTTGGGTTTGGTTGTAGTCCAAGCCCGCGCGCGCCAAATAATCGAAATCGTCGGCGCCGCTCCACTGTGCGCTGAACGCCGCGTCGACGCCGTGCACCGTCATGCAGCCGTCGCCGGGCCCTTCGAACCAGAGCTCATAGCCGTAGCCGCTGCCGGCGCTGCCTTTGCTGTTCGAGCAGTACTGCTGGCCGCCAGTGAGGGGCTGCTCGACGGGACAGGTGGGGGCAACGCCGCCGGTTCCCTCACCTCCGCTGCCCGGGGCACCACCGGATGCGGCCTGCCCGCCAGAGCCCGTGGTTCCGCCGCTCGGATGACCGCCCACTCCGGGACTGCCTCCCGTTTGGCTCGCACCACCGCTGCCGCTCGTCCCTCCGCTCGCGAGCGCGCCACCCGCAGCCACGCTGCCGCCCGCACCAACGGTACCGCCCGCGGTGGCGCCGCCACTGCCCGCTCCTGGGCCAGGGGCCACGGCATCCACACATGCGATCGAACCGACCACGGCTGCGCAGGCAGCCAGACCAAGCAGAGGCCACGCACTCACGGACTCACCCTAGCTGCTCTTGTCTCCGCGCGCACAAGGAACGCAGAGGACGCGGACGCGCGACCGCTCTAGGTGAATTCTTCCGTTCTCGTCGCCCACAGGAGGAAGGGCGAGCGGTTCAGCGATGCGCGGCGACGAAATCCATCAGCCACGTCATGGCCGGACGCTCCGTCCCGCCCGAGCTGACCAGGTACGCACTTGGCGCCCACATCAGGCCCTCTTGAAAGCCCCAATAGGTGATGCCGTGCACGTTCGGGTGCTCCCAAAACATGGTGATCGCCTCCTGCATGATGTCGAGTTGTTCTTGGTCGTCGGCGCGGTCGACGTCGAACTCCGTGATGTAAACGGGCAAGCCGAAGGTCTCGGTGAAGTGGTCGATGAACTCCTTCGCTGCAGGCACGCCCGCGTCGGCGACGTCGTGCCCTTGCGCACCAATGGCGTCGATCGGAGCGCCAGCGGCAAGCACTGCCTGGAGGATCGCAACGAAATTGTCGTGGTCGTCCGGCCATTCGATGATGTTGTAGTCGTTGATGAGCAGGATGGCGTTCGGGCAATATTGGTCCGCCAGCTCGAAGGCGTTGACGATCCAGTCGTAGCCGGAGGCACCATCGCCACCGAGGCCGTCTTTGTACGGCGGGGCGTGGTAGGTCGGCTCGTTCACCACGTCGATCAGCACCGTGTCCGGGAACTTCTCGCAGAAGGTCTGAATCCAGACCTCCGCGCTCGCGGCGACGTTGTCGCTCGTCACCCAAGACGGTTGTTCGAAGTTCCAAAAGAACGCGTGCTCTTTGTAGATGATGCCGTGCTCCTGTGCGTAGCCGTACGCCGCTTCTACCGGGCCCCAGACCCAGTCGCTCGCTGAGTTGGGTTGCACGAAGCCCCACTTGGAGTTGGCCTCCATCGACACCTGCATCCACTTGTCCGAAAAGTCCGGGATGATGTCGTTGTTCTTGTGCACGATGTTGCCGATGAACTTCGGGGGCAGATTGGACGGCGCGCCGCCTGTTGCGCTGACACCACCACCAGTGCCGCTGCCTTCGATCGCGCCGCTGCTGCCGCTCGCACCGCCGCTCGCAGCGACCGTCCCGCCGCTGGCTGTGCTGCCGCCCGTGGCGGCAGCGCTCCCACTCCCGCTCGCTCCGCCGCTGAGGGCCGCGCCGCCTCCCGCGCCCACCACGCCGCCGCTGCCCGGTGCGGCGCCGGGACCGGCGGCTCCTCCACTGGCCACGTACGCCCCGCCGTCCACTCCGGACGTCGAACAGCCTCCCATCAGCGCGACGCCAAGGCCCACCAGGCCCAACCAACTCCTCATGACGACGAACTCCCCCGGGGCCCGGCCCCGCACGACCTATGCCGACCTACGTGTCTGGACTAATCGCACCTTTCCTCTGAATTGGATCCGTTGTCAGCACATATTTATGGCGTCAGTCGAGCAACTTTTGCGAGACGGGACCTGCCGTGATGCTCGCGGGCGAACTTTCGCAAAGAGCCCGCCGAGGCCGCCGCTAACGGCCAGGCGCACGACGAAAGTTGAGCCGAAGGCCGGGCCCTGAAACGCCATCACTGCGATCGCTAACAATGCCTTTCAGGTCACACAGTTTCGCCGGGAAAGAAACATTGGTCTTTTGTGAGCTGGCGATCCCCCACTGGGGAACTTTCACGACAAGGGAAGTCGACACGGCCAGCGGGGGCCGCGTCGGCACCGAATACGAAGCAACAAACGAGCGCTTCCATGAGCAATACGAGATTCAACCGAGTCGGCGTTGCCTCCATCGGCCTGTCGGCGTTGGTCGCAGCAGGGTGCGGGGCTGGCAGCGTCCCTGACGGGAGTGGAGGGACGGCGACCGGGTCGGGAGGTGCAACCTCGACTTCCGGAACCGGCGGAGCGGGCTCCGGGACGGGCCAAGGAGCCGCTCCGGCCATCGTCGATCAAAACGGGGACGGGCGTCCGGACTGCGTGCCGGGCATCTACCCGACCTCGCAGGTGCCGCGCCTGAAGTCGCGCGAGTACGACGCGACCATCCGTGACCTCTTGGGCGTGACGGGGCTCAGCGCATCGAACGGCGCTGCACCTTCGTCGCTCCTGCCGACCGACCAGGATGGTGCCTTGAGCGATCTCGGCTGGAGCTCGTACCAAACGGTGGCCGGCATGATCGCGGCGCAAGTGATGGCGGACTCGACTGCGAAGGCCAAGTTCCTCTCGTGTGACCCAGCTGCTGCCGGCTGTATCGACAGCACGATCACGACCTTCGGTCGGCGCGCCTTCCGGCGTCCGCTTCTGCCCGAGGAAGTCACCCTCTTCCAGGCGCTGAACAATCCGGAGCTGACCGAAACCGGCACGCCGGACGAGATCGCGGAGCTCGTGCTGTACGGGTTCCTGGTCTCCCCGATGTTCCTCATGCGGACCGAGCTCGATACGACCCCGAACGGAGCGAACTTCGCGCTGTCGAGCCACGAGGTGGCTTCACGGCTGTCGTACATGCTCTGGGGGTCGATGCCCGATCCGGAGCTCGATGCCGCCGCGGACGCCGAAGCGCTCTCCACCAAGGACCAGATCCTGGCCCAGGCGACGCGCCTTCTGGCCGACGACAGAGCGCGCGACATGGTGGCGGACTTCCACCGCCAGTACCTCCACATCCAGCTCAATTCGCGCTGGGACACCTTCGTGAAGGACCCGGACCTCTTCCCGGAGTTCAACGAAGAGTTGCGCGCGCCCATGACCGCCGAGGTGGAGATGTTCTTCGACACCACGGTCTTCGGCGGCGGGAGCTTCCAGGACCTCTTGCTCAGCACGTCGGGCTTCGTCAACGCCGATACGGCTCCGTTCTACGATCTCGGCGCAACGGGCCTCGGCACCGAGCTCTCGCCCGTCGATCTGCCGGGCCGACCGGGCTTCTTGACGCGTGTCGGCTGGCTCAGTGCCTACTCGGCCGCGTACCGCACGTCGCCCATCGTCCGCGGCGCCTTCATCGTGAAGGAAGTGCTCGGCATACCGATGAAGCCGCCACCGCCAGGGGCTGCGCAAACACCACTGCCCGACGACCCGACGCTCGACACCAATCGCAAGCGCGTCGATGCGCAGACCGCAGGCGGGGATTGTGCTGGGTGTCACCACACGTACATCAATCCCCACGGCTTCGTGCTCGAGGCGTTCGACACCCTGGGCCGGCCGCAGACCCAAGAAAGCGACACCGGTGCGGCCATCGACACGGCGGCCAGCGTGTGGATCGACAACGCAGCAGTGCCGGTGGCCGAGCCCACCGCACTCATGACGGCCATCGCAAACTCGACCGACGCTCAATACTACTACGCCCAGAAATGGGTGGGCTACGGCTTCGACCGTACGCCCAACTCGCAGGACGCCTGCATCGTCGAGACGCTGGCGGCTAGCATCGGGGGAGGCGGCTATCGCGTCCTCGATCTGATTTCCGACATGACCAAGACCGAGACGTTCACCGTGCGCGCCGTCGCAACCGGAGTTTCACCATGAACCGCAGAATCTTCCTCAAAGGCGTCGGTGGCGTCGCACTCGCGGCTCCCTTCCTCGGTTCTCTGCACGAGAAAGAGGCGAAAGCGCAGGCGACTCCGCCCCCACGCCGGTCGGTCGTTTACCACACGCACAACGGCTGCATCACCAATCGCTGGTTCCCCAAGGTATCGAACGGTGCGCTGACCGCCGCTGCTTTCGAGGGCACGACGCTCGCAGGGCTCGCTCCCAGCCTGGACAAGCTGGTCTTTCCGCGTGGCCTCAAGATGTTCAACTCCTACGCGGAGATTCAGTCGGTCGACCCGCACGATCAGGCCATGGGCAGCAAGCTCACCTGCGCCACCATCGAAACCTCCGGTGACCGCTACGCCTCGTCCCACTCGATGGATCACGAGATTGCCAAGCAGATGAACGCCAACGGCGCGAGCCCACTCGTCCTGTCGGTCGCCGGTGGCTCCGGGGGCAGCATCAAGGACATCCTGTCCTTTTCGGCTCCCTACGAAGCCTTCCCGGCAACGACGAATCCGCAGACGGTCTACAACCAGCTGACCCAGGCACTCGGCACCGGCGGCGGCGAACCGACCGAGGCTGACTACCGCATCAAGCGCGGCGAGAGCGTGCTCGACTTGGTCAAGGGGCAGCTGGGCTACCTGAAGAGCCAGCCGATGAGCATGTCCGACCAGGAGAAGATCCAGGCTTGGGAAGACCTGCTGCGCTCGGCCGAAATCCCGATCGCCACCGCCGCCAACTGCGACCAGGCTACAGCCGACGAGATGGGCATCGAATACTTCATTGCCCAGGCCGGCGCTGACTCGGGCGGCGGCAGTAGCGTCTTCGGCAGCGGCAGCGTCAGCGAGGCAGCCTACAAGGCCGGCGGATCTGCGATGTTCCGCCTGATGGCGCTGACCATGATCTGCGATCTGAATCGCTCCTTCATTTTCACCTATCCCGGCTACGCGATCTACGAATTCTTGGGCCACACCCACGACCACCACGGACTGTCCCACCGCAATGGCTCGTTCGACGTGGGCGGCACCTGCGTGGAAGGCGTGATCGACATGATCCACCAAATCGACCTGTTCGCCGCCGAGAAATACGTGGAGCTCGTGGAGCTGCTTAAGAGCATCCCGGAGGGCGACGTCACGCTGCTCGACAACACCGCCACCATGTGGCTCCCCGAGCTGGCCGACGGCAACTCGCACAACACGAACAACCTACCCATCGTCATCGCCGGCAGCCTCGGCGGCTACCTCAAGCAGGGCCAGTCCATCAACGTGGACGGCAGTGGAGACATCGACACTGGCAACAGCGAGGCGAACTGCACTGGCGGCAACAACGACAACAGCAACACGTTCGCTACCGCCTCCAACCAGGGCAGGACTCCCATCAACAAGCTCCTGCTCACCATCATGAACGGCTGCGGTTGCGTGGGTGCGGACGGCGGGCCCATGACGGAATGGGGCCAGTTCGACAGCGCGAGCGAGAGCGCGGGCATCACCAAGCCCGGCGAGCTGGATCAGCTGCGAGCCTGAGGCTCGGGCGAGCTCCGGGCGGCGCCAGCCAGTCCGACGCGACCCGCGTCCTGGCTGGCATCCCCGCCACGGGCCTGGGCAAGCGCAGGCTCCCCGGCGAGCCAACCCGCGGCCACCTCCCCGCCGAGGCGCTCTTCGTCCTTTGGCTCCCGGAGTAGGAGCTCGAGCGCCCAGGCAAGGTCGAGTGGGCGCATGTCGAGACCGAAGCACTCGGCCAGGGCCAGTTGCAGACCCGCGCTGATGGCGTGAAAAGCGCGAATCGGCTCGATCAGCACGTGGCCGGCCAGCTTGCCATCGAAGGCCGCCTCACGCGTCTCTGGATCGTTGAGCTTCCTCTCGCACACCTCGGCGTCGAGCGAGTTCATGCCGCGACAAGAAAGTGGGCGCACCGGGTAGATGGAACAGGCGTGCTGTTCGAGAAATGGACACGGCAGGTCGGGCGAGACGCGCTGTCGTGAGTCGAGGTCGCGGGTTTTGTCGCGGAAGGCAACGAGGCGCGTGCGCAAAGCCTCCAGCGCTTCCGGGTCGCGCGTTTCCAGCAAATGAGCCAAGATCGTGAGCGCTTCGGTGGGAGTGACGCCGACGCTTTGATAGCAACAGTGATCGCAGCCCGATCGGCAAGCGACGGCGCCCACGGGCGCTCGGGCCAAGATGCCGCCGACCAAGGTGGAGGTCGAGTCCATGGCAGCTCGACCGAGCTCGGCCGCACGAGCGGCGCTCCGCTTGGCGGCGAGGCTCGCAAATGCGGTATTGGCAGCCGCCAGGGTCAGGCGATTCTGCCAGTCCTCGAGGAACACCGGCCTCACCAGATCGAGTCGCGCGCGACCGGTCGCTGGGTCTCGAGCGAGCGCCAGGTGCACCCGTCCGTCCGAGCGTCGCTCGACGCGAACGGCCGGACCCGCGGTCGAGGAGTTCTTGCGGTGCTTGGGCCGCCCAGCGCTACGCCCGGTCACATCACGGCGCCCATGGCAATCCACTCGCCGATGAAGTCCAGGTACCCCTGGGGCGCGCATGGGGTCTCATGGCAGCCGTCCGGCATGCCCCACTCTGGATCCTCGCAGGCGCGCGAGAGCGCCTTGATGAGCGCGCTGTTCTCGGGATGACCAGGGTCGACGAGCGGCGAGTCGGCGCAGCGCATGATGTGCTGGTTTAGCAGAGTGTCGGCCAGCGTGTCGTACGTCGAATGATCGGGGCGACGGGGAAAGTTTTCCCAAGTATCGATCAGGAGAAGAGACTCCGTACCCCCGTGGCAGATCGACGTTGCACAGCCCGGCTTGATGACGCACTGCAAGACCGCAGCGTACGTCCGCGGGAGCGTCTCGGGCTGGTTGCAGTTGAGTGTAGCTGCTGTGCCACCGGTGCCGGCACCACCCGTCCCTACGCCACCGGTCGCAGCGCCGCCCGTCCCCGCACCACCGGTCGCGGCGCCGCCCGTCCCGATGATGACACCGCCCGTGCCTGGCCCACCTGTCCCGGCGCCGCCGGTGCCCAGCGCTCCGCCAGTGTCCGAGCCACCCGTCCCGACGGGCGGAATGGACTCGCCGCAGGCGAAACAAGCAAGAGTGAGCAAGAGGGGCGTCAAGCCGAGCGCAAATCTCATCTAGTGATCGTTGTTCGAGCTCGGCGGTGCGGCTCAAGATTCCTCGACCTCAGCGGGAGCCTGCTGGTTTCCATGCCATGGCAAAGGAGAATTGCAGTCGCGTGCAAGACTTTCGAGCGCCATGCGGACCGCGCTCGCTGCGGGTGAAAGCGGCCTCGTTGCGGCCAGCAGCGCGCAACGGTCGAGGCCTGGTCCCTCGGGGGCCCAAAGCACCTCACGTCCGAGCGCCAGCACCTTGAACACGGGATTACCGGCAAAGGTAGCGAAGGGCGCTTGATCCGTGGCGGCGAGGACGAGTGCAAGCTCGGCGCCGGCGAGCACGCGCTCGGCGCCGTAGCAGCAGACCTCGAGCCCGCTGCGCTCTCCAGCCAGCGCCAGATCGGTGAAGTTGACGTCTGCCGTGATGTCCTGGCCACCGGGGCGTGTGTACGGATCGTTGGGGCGCGGGTGGTAGTCACCTTCATCGCAATAGATGCGCAGCGGAAACTTGCCCTGGCGAGCGGCGCGAACCAGGCCCAGGGTGGTATCCCCATAGTCGATCGTCAGGACCTGCCCAGCGCGCAGGGCCGTCCCGAGCCCGCTGACGAACGTGACGGCGTGGACGTTCACGTAGAGGACGACCCCCGACTCCTCGCCGGCGAGCGCGTGGGCATACTCAGCCGCGCCGTCACCGAGAACGCGGACCAGGCCGGGGAAGGCATCGGCCGGAACCAGCAGCTCCTCGAACCAGAGCCCATCGACGACGCGAGCTCGTTCTGCTTCCGGCAGACGATGCACGAACGTCATCACCTCGCGGAAGGCAGCCTGATCGAGCAGCAGGTCGTCGGGGTGCGCGTCAGCGGGCAAAAGCTCGCGCAAGCGGGCATTCGCTGCTCGACACGCGTCAGTGAGTGACGGTGGATAAGCCTGCGTGAGCTCGGTTTCGATGCGGGGAACGACGAGCACGGCCTCCGCGGCACCGTCCGGCGCCAGCACGACCTTGTGTACGCCGAATGCATCCGGAAGCTCGTTACTCACGACGAAGCCGACCAAGCCCTCCGGAAAATCCCGACGCAGCGCCTCGGCCGGACGACGCGCATCACCAGGGCACACGCGCACGGCGGGCCATCCACCCAGCAAGAGCTCTGCTTGCTTCTGGCGCAGGCCATCGGACAGCTCGTAGATGCGATAGTCGAGCCGTTCGGCGAAGGCGCGCCAGTCCCCATCGCTCTGACTCCGCATCTTCACCTGGTCGATCACGTCGCGAGCGAGCCGGCCGTTGCCGGCGCCGAACTCGACGAGCGGAAATGGATCCTCCGGCGTCAGTCGCCCGGCGTCGACCAGGCGCCGGTAGACCTCGAAGGCCCAGCTCGCCACCCAGCGCCCGTAGTGCGGGCTGAGACTCTCCGGATGGGTGGAAAAGTGGCCGCCTTGGCCGATCCGCACGCGATAGACGTAGTAGCCAAAGCTAGGCTCGTGCAAGACGTCGTCCATGTAGGACTCGAAGCTCGGCAGGAGGCGCACGAGCTCGGCTACGTGCTCCGCCGGGGCGCGCGTCCCGCCAACGACTTCCGGGTTGGCCAAGGCTCTGACGGGACGCGTCGCCGGCAGCCGATCGAGCGCGGCCAAGGTGCCTTCCTCGTCGACTGGTGCCATCGAAACGCCCGCCGCCGGGAGTTGGTCATCCCAGGTGCCCCGTCCCACGGCCGCACCCAGCTGCTCGATCAACGTGGCCAGCGGCTGCGCTCGCTCGTGCCCTTCCCGCAAGCGGAGCAGATCCCGGCGCTGTTCGAGCTCCGTCAAGTTCCACCACGGACGTCGTGGATCATCTGCCCAGTCGTCGGCCCAAGCACCCGATCCAGCCAAGAACCGGGTCACCCAAGGGGCGTAGGCGCGACCTTGCCGAGAGCGGGCGAACTCCCCCAAGAGCGAGCGCGCGGCAGCCTCACCCGCCGAGCGTCCCCGACCGAGATCCTGGTAGCGCAGGCCGAGCCCGCGAACGAAGCCGGCACAGGCCAAACTGGGGCTCGACACCAACACCGGCAGACCAACGAGATCCTCACCAACGTGCCAGTCCTCGTAGGCCATCAGCTGCACCAGAAAGAGAATGAACCGATTGGCCTCGACGTCGCGCTCCAAGCGCCGGGCCGCCGTCAGCCGGACCTCGAAGCTCCCATCGGCCGCGTGTTTCGCCAAGAAGTCACCGTCGTTGATCAAGACGTCGGTGATGGCCGTCCCGTCGCGGTCGTCGTAGTGATAGGAGAGCGCAGCGAGGAGCTCCGTGGTCACCCGTGCCGTGGCCGAGCGGTCCAGATACGCCACCCGAGGCTCGTCGGTCTCGATCAGGTCGAGACGCGCAGAACCAAGCCCGAAACTGAGCGCCGAATAGCCGTCAGGCAGCGAAAAGCTGGCGCCGCGGCCCACGCCGTCCACGTCGAACAGGTGTTGTGGCGTCAATAGGTATCGGTTGAGTTTCTGGCGCCGGAACTGACGGGCGTGCTCGAAGGCGCGCTCGGGAACGAGTCCTTTGCTGCGTCCGCCGACTCCCTCGCCATCGCTGACGAGTGGCAAGAGGAGCAGCGACCGGTTCGCCCCGCGCACGCAGCGGATGTTCCACGACAGGACGCCGAGGCTCCCAGTTTCGACCTCGAGTGGGCCGCTCCGCTCGCTGAGACGAGCCAATTGGAGCTGAAGCTCCTCGACACCAACCCGTGTCAGGACAGCTCCAGTGTAGAGGCGCGCGATCTCCGGCGTGATGAGATTGTCCCGAGACCAGCGACTCGACAGCAGCGCCGACGGGCAGAGCAGGCTCTCGGCACGCTGGGACATGGTGGGAGTCTACGCGGACGGGCGCGATTTCGGTTGAACTCCTCGGGCCCGCCCGGCTAGGTTCTCGTGCCACAGAAGATGTTCAACCAAGCAGTGCTTCGAAGTGGTTCACTGGTCGTCGCGCTGCTTGTGGCCTGCTTGGGCCACCCCGCGCTGGCAGCCGAGGGCACGACGCGCAGCGCCGCGCGGCAGCTCGGTACGGAAGGCGTGCAAGCCTACCAGGCGGGCGACTACGCAAGCGCCGTGGAGAAGCTGGAGCGGGCGTACGGGGCCCTGCCCGTCCCCTCGCTGGCGCTCTGGTCGGCGCGCGCCCTCGAACGCACGGGCAAGCTCGTGGAAGCGTCCGAGCGCTACCTCGAAGCGGTGCGTGGCGAGGTCTCCGGCGATCGGGAGCTGCAAGCCCAGGCCAAGAAGGACGCGGCAGCGGAACGAGAACAGCTCCTGCCGCGCATCCCCACGCTGTCGATCCACGTGGAAGGTCCGAGCTGCGAGAAGCTGGAGCTCCTGCTCAACGGCCAATCCCTCAGCGCAGGGCTCGTCGACACGCCTCTCCCCACCAACCCCGGACCGGTCACGGTCGTCGCCCGGTGCTCCGAGCTCGAAGCCACCGAGACGATCGAGCTAGCGGAGGCCACCCAGCGCCAGGTCGCGCTCCGGCTCACTCCGACTCAGGCAGCAAAGAACCCGGCTCCGAGCCCAGCCACGGTGCCCAGTGACACCACCACCGGCAAGCCCTCACGCTGGCAGCCCACCGCCGGTTGGATCTCGATCGGCGTCGGCGGCGCCGGCATCGTCCTCGGAGCCATCATGGGTGGTGTCGCCCTGGGCAAGGTCAGCGAGCTCGGCTGTGATTCGAACGGCGCTTGCCCTGGTGCCACAGACGACGAGCTCGCCAGCGCGAACACGCTGCGCACGGTCTCGACGGTCGGCTTCATCGCGGGCGGCATCCTGACTGCAGCGGGGGTCACGTTGCTCCTCATCCCGCCGCCACGCGCGGACGCTGCTTACGTCACGCCCTACCTCACAGCCAGCAGCATCGGCCTGCGCGGAGCATTCTGAACGTGACGCACAAGAACGAAGTCACGAAACGAGCCCTGGCCAATCGAGCGCTTCTGGGCGCGGGCCTTCTGCTGGCTAGCCAATGCGCCATCCCGGAGTTCCACCACCCGGAAGGTGAGGACGGCTCGGACCTCGGTGGCCTGGGCGGCCTGGGCGGCGAAGACGGCGCGAGCGGCGGGGCAAGCTCGGAATCGGGTGGCACGACGGCGGCCGGCGGCCATGACACCGGCGGGAGTGATGGGAACACCGGCGGCGCCGACGCCAGCGGCGGCAGCGGCGAAGACACCGGTGGCAGCGGCGGCACGCCAGCCACCCCCTGTGGCTCGAGCGGCATCTGCGTCCCACCGGTGCCCGCGGACTGGTCCGGCCCGGTGGCGGTGGCCACTGCGGGAGGCTTGAACACTCCGAGCTGTGCCGGCACCAACTACGACCGCACGGCCCTGCAGAAGGTCGGCGGGCTCGACGAAGGCACGCCGACTTGCGACTGCGAGTGCTCGGATCCCGCCACGATGGACTGCACCGATCTGCACCTTTGGGGGCATGCGAACGCGGGCAGTTGTGAGGCAATTGGAGGCACCGATCACGCCACCCACGCCGACGGCGCTTGCATCACCGGACTACCGGGGAGCGCGTGGTTTACGGTCACCTCCGGCTTTTCCTCCGGAGACTGCACGCCGACCCCGACCGTCGACATCCCGGAGCCCGACTGGACGGTGAACATGGTGGCATGCGCGGGGGATCCCATCGAAGGCGCTAGCTGCAGCGGTGACAACCTCTGCATGCCAGCCCTCCAAGTGCCCCTTGCCGCGATTTGCATCTACCAGGACGGTGAGGACCAACCCTGCCCGACTGAGGGCTACACCGTTCCGACCAACTACTACGACGACTTCACGGACGACCGGAGCTGCACCGACTGCACCTGCGGGGACCCGACGGGAACGTGCGCGGGCAGCGTGGCGCTGACGAACGTCTGCGGAAGTGGCGGTAGCGTGATCCTGTGGACCGAGGTCTTTACGACCGGTCCGAACGCCACCTGCGCGACACCCAGTAGCGGCGGGAGCGTCGCCGGGACCTTCAACGGCCCGACGCCAGACGGCTCCTGCCCACCGGTCGGCGGTGAGCCGACGGGCACCGTCACCAAGACCGCGCCGGTCACGGTCTGCTGCATGCCCTGAGCGCTCGCTCAGGGCGCGCTAGCCCGTCTCACGGATTGACGTTCAGCGTCGCCCAGCCGCGCTCCGGCAGGTTGAACGACAGCTTCTTGCCGAGCACGGCCACGGTCACGTCCTTGGCGGCGCCGTTATTGTAAAGCACCGTGGTGACGCTGCCGTCGAGGTTCTTGAAGGCCAGCGCGTCGCCGCCGCTCACGTCGAGGCGGGTTGCCCCTGGATCGACGTACTGCGAGATGTGACGGAAGACGAAATACGTGGGCGTCAGGTTCAGCTTCTTGGCCTGCAAGTCCACGGTGAGCAGCGCATTTTGGGCCCAAATGCGGGTCGTATCGATCTCACCCACGCCGCCGGTGTCGAGCACCATGTTCCAGGCGGAGTAGGAGGTGACGCCAGCCTTGATCCACTCGCGGATGAGGCCCCAGCTCTCCTCGGCGTACGCGTGGTTGTTCGGCGCCGGCTGCACGTGGCCGGCAATGGTGCCGGGAATGCCGGGCGGCAGCGACTGGTTGCCGAACGGGTAGTTGCCGCACTTGTGCTCCGTCTGCCAGATCTTCAGGTTCGAATCGAGGCCCAAGCTGCCCATCTTGCTCAAGAGGCCCCACTGCAAACCGTAGCCCTTGATGTAGCCCTTGGCCGTCTGGTTCTGCATGACCGTCTGCAGAAGCGACGCGTCGGAGTCCGGGTTCGACATCGTGCCGATGAAGATCTCGGCCGTGATGCCTTGGTCGTTGAAGGTCGGGCCCAAATAGTTGCCGATGAAGTCGGCCATGCCGCCCCCGGTCCAGCCGCACGATGGGTAATTCTGGGAGTAGCCGGGCTCGTTCTGCGGATGGATGGCGGAGATGGGAATGCCTTCCGCCCCATAGGAGGTGACGAAGTTCGCTAGATAGTCAGCGAAGGCTTGGAAGGTCGTGGGGTCTTCCTTCATGTTGCCGCCGTCGTAGCCGCCGCTGCTACCACCGCTCTTCATCCACGGTGGCGGCGACCAGGGGCTGCCCCAGAAGTAAATGTTCGAGCTCGCCTCCTGCGCCGCGTGAATGAACGGGATCAAGAGCTGCTTGTCGCGCTCGATGGAGAAAGCGGCGGACGCGGAGTCCTGGAGCGAGTAGCGCGGCGCCACGGCGTAGTCGCTGGCACCAATTGGAATGCGTCCGTAAACGAACTTCGCGCCGTCGACTGCGTCGTACAGGAGGGCCAGGGCCTTGGCGCGCTCTGCCTCCGTGAGCTGGAGGAGATCTTGCCATCCTTCCTCGTTGAACGAGCCACCGAAGCCGGTGAACACCTGCTTGGTCGTCTCAGTTACGGTCACATCCGCGTTGCCGGTGGACTCCGTGACGGTGCCGTCGGTCTTCCAGTAGGAACAACCTTCGAGCGTCGGTGAGCAGGCGGAGCCTTGCGCCGAGGTGATGAGCGGGGGGCGTTCGACGACGATGGGACCGCTCCCGCCGGTGCCCGGATCGCTGCCCCCGGTTCCGGGATTGCTACCCCCGGTTCCAGGATTGCTACCACCCGTGCCCGGATTGGCGCCGCCGGTTCCAGGATTGCTGCCACCAGTCCCCGGGCTGCTACCCCCCGTCCCAGGACTGCTGCCGCCCGCGCCCGGTACGCTCGTACCGCCGGTCCCGCTGCCATCGCTCGGCGCTGCGCCTACGCCGTCCGGTGCCGGCTGCGAGGTCGGCGCACAGGCGAACGTCGCCAGGGTGATGCTCGCGAAGGAAAGGGTCAGGAGCGAAACGAGGGGACGACGGGCAAGGGAGGCGGCTGCTTGGCGCATCTGGGTCACGAGGGATTCTTTCGTTAGCGGCGCATCAGCATGGACGCCGCTGCGCTCCGCTTCCAAGCACGACGACTCCAGGCGCCAAGAATGAGACGCGCCGCACGCAGGCAGGACGAAATAGTTGAGCCTTGTCCGAGGCGCGTTCGCAGTGCAAGCGCTACCAAGCCTCGGCGGGCTGGGCCGCACCACTGAGGCATTGTGCCCCGCTCGTGGCGCGAAGGGGTGCCCCAACAGCCGCTCTCGGCGTGTGTTTCGTCCGCGCGCTCAGTGCTTCGAGCCAAAAGAGAGCTGGCACATCAAATGCATCGAGGCCTGCTCACTCGACAGGAGCGAACCATGCGACACGCGAAACGAACGAACACGACGCACTTGGGTTTGAGGTACGAGGCGGATTTCATCGCGCACCTGGAGGAGCGATTTCAGGTGAACCACGCGACCGCGCGCGCGCTGCTCGAGTCGTGGATGCAGGGGCTCGACACAGCGCCTAAGCCAGACCAGCCAGACCAGCCCGACACTTCCGACCGGCCGCAGGTCGACCATTGGCTGACGGTCGGGCTGGAACGAGTCGCCTCGGAGGAAACGGAACTGTATTTTCGCCGCGGCGCCCTTGGGTAGCAGTCACGTCCGCGTCGGCGGGTCTTTGCAAGCTCTTCTCCGGAGTGACGCCAAACCGCGACGTGAAGACGACACGTTGCGCAGACATGACGCTGCTGCTCGGCGCCGTCGCCTTCATGTCTCTGGCGATTTCGGCGTATGCGCATTTCTGCCTGCTACGGAAGCTCCGGCAAGTGCCCGCCGAGGCACCGACCACGCCCGCGATCAGCGTGCTCAAGCCGCTTCGCGGGCTCGATACTGGTCTCTTGGAGAACCTGGTCGCGATCTGCCGGAGCGACTACCCCGACTTCGAGGTCATTTTTTGCGCCGCCGATCCCAACGACCCCGCCTTGCAAGTGGCTCGACAAGCGCAGCTGCTCTGCCCCGAGCGCTCCACCCGAATCCTGACCGGTGATCTCGGCAGCGGCCTGAACCCCAAGATCCGCTTACTCCGGCGGATGCTGCCCCACGCGCGTCACGATTGGGTGTTGGTCTCGGACTCGAATGTTCGTCCCGATCCAGACTACCTGCGTGCGCTCATGGCAACCCAAACGGAAACGGGTGCGGCGCTCGTCCACAGCCTCTTGCAGGGTGTGGGCGGCCGGGGCCTCGGTGCGCGGCTCCAGAACCTACAAATGAACGGCTGGGTGGCCTCGTCGATCGCCCTCGCTGATGCCGGAATGCACCCCGGCGTGGTCGGCAAATCCATGCTGATCGAGCGTCGCGCCCTCGCGGACGTAGGGGGCCTGGAGGGGGTGCAGGACCTGCTCGCCGAGGATTACGTGCTGGGCACGCGCTTCGCGGAGCGCGGGCATCGCGTGACCCTGTCGCCCCATCTCGTGCCTGTCGTTGGTGGCCCCCTCGACCTGGGTGGCTTCTTGGACCGGCAATTGCGTTGGGCGCAGATCCGCCGTCGCAGCACCGGCGCGCTGTTCCTGGGCGAGCTGTTCGTGCAGCCGCTGCCATTCTTCCTGGCGTTCGCTGGCTCGGGGCAGGCGGAACATTGGGTCATTGCTGCACTCGGGATGGCCCTGAAATGGTCACTCGATGCCGTGAGCTACGTGAGGCTCGATCGCGAGGGACGAAGGCTGTCGATCATGCTCTTGCCGCTCAAGGACGCGCTGTCCCCGTTCATTTGGCTCGTTTCTGCGTTCCGCACCCGTGTTTCGTGGCGTGGCAACCCACTGCGCGTGGGCCGCGGGAGCCAGCTCGCACCCCTCCATCAAGGGCCCGTCGCTGCCCTCTTCGACCGTGCGTAGCCGAGGCCGCCAGCCGTTGCGCCACCGCATCGTTCGTCAACTCCCGACCGCCGTCGCCATCAGCCTGGCGCTCGTGGCCATCGTTGTCTCGTTCAGGCAGCTCGACTGGCCGTTGCTCGTGGCTCAGCTGCGCTCCGCGAGCCACCTCGCCCCACTCTTGCTGGTGCCGCAAGGTGTGTCGATGGCGGTCGAAGCGTGGGCGTGGGCGTGGTCCATCGAGCAAGTCGGCCATCGTGTGCGCCTCGCGGACATCCTAGCGATTCGTGTCGCGACCGAGTCAGTGTGTCAGCTGGCCCCCGGCGGAGCGGTGCTGGCGGACTCGCTCAAGCCCATTTTGCTCCACCGTCGCGTCGACCTGTCCATTCCCGCGGCTATTGGAGCGACGGTCTATCGCAAATACCTACGCTTGCTCGGACAAGGCCCCTACGTGCTGCTTGCCGCAGTCGTCGGGGCACCTGCGGTGCTCGCCCTTTCCCAGCTCTGGCTCGAAAGTAGTCTCCTGTTCTGGGCTCTGCTCGGCGTGGGGGTGATGCTCGGGCTCGCCTCCTTGGCCATGGGGCTCGGCTTCCGCCATGTGGGGCTCGCCATGGTCCTGTTCCGAGCGCTCGAGCGGGTCCGGCTCGTTCGGAGCGCCGTCCAGAGCGCGCGCAAAAGCTTCGAAGAGTGCGACCAGGCCGCGCGCGCGTTCTTCCGCCTTTCGCCACGGCAGGTTGCCTTGCCGGCCATCGCGTCTGGAGCATGCTGGGCCCTCGAAGGCGCTGAGACCTGGCTCGCTCTCCGTGCGACGGGCGTGGACTTGCCCTTGTCGCTCGTGCTGGGTTTGGACGTCACGATCTCACTTGCCCGGCAGCTTCTCGTCTTCTTGCCGGCCGGCGTGGGTCTGCAGGAAGCGGGGTACCTCGCCGCCCTGTCAGCGCTCGGCATCCCGAGCCCGGTGGAAACGGCCGCTGCCCTCTCCGTCCTCAAGCGCGGCAAGGAGCTGGTTTGGGGGGTGCTCGGCTTCTCGCTCCTCGCGCCACTCGGAAGCGATGGGCAGACGTCGCGGCTCGCCGAAGGAGACGGCGCTGCCGCCAGCTAGGCTGCTCAGTAGCGCGCCAGCAGCTGCTGCCAGGACGCGTAGCGTTCACCGGCGCCAGCCCACCGGCAGCTGCGCCCCGTCGCATAGAGCGCAATCGCGCCCCGCGGCGTTCGGCAGTAATTCAGGCCGCGTCCGAGCGCCCGCGCAGCCTCGAGCGCCGCGCGGCGGGTGGCAGCAAGGTCGCTGCCGGCCAAGGTCTTCCATTCGGCTTGGGGCAAATGCGGTCCAGCCTGGAGCTGCCAGAGGCCGATGGCGCGACCGCTGTCGCATTCGCCAATCTCGGTGCGACAGCGCCCTTCGTGGACGTGGCGCGCCAAGCGCGTCTCGTGATAGGCCTGTGAGAGCAACAAGAACGCGAGCTCGCGAGCATCGCCGCGATAGAGCGGCGTACAGCCCGGGCGCGCACCCGCGCCGGTACAAGTCGCCAGATCGGCGGCTTCGGCGATCGCGGTGCTGATGGTCGTGAGTCGCGCCAAGCGCTCGGCTTCGGTTTCGACGTCCGCATGAAACGGACGCAAGGACAGAAGCGCGGCCAGGAGGGATAGTTGGAGCATGATGTCTCGAGGCCCCCCTCTCCCGAAGGGGCGCGAAACCTAAACGACGATCGCGCAGCGTCAAGGCGCGCAGGTCGGTCAATATCGTGCGGGCTGTCGTTCGCAGGAGAACTTCGTTGTGGATCCGGCACTTGAGTGAAATGCGCCGACACGCCCAGAGCCGGTGTTATTCCAGTGTGAGCGTGCTGCCGCCCGAGAGGCTCACGCTCTGCTCGGGGTCACCGTGCACCACGATCACGCCACCGCCCGAGGCAGCACCGGTGATGGTGTCTGACACCGAGAGTTCGGCGCGGCCTCCGCCGGACATCGACAGGTTGACCTCGCTGACCTCGAGCTCGGACGCCTCGAGGTCCCCACCGCCGCTCATGTCGATGAACATCGCCGTGGCGCTGCCATTGAGTGCCCAAGTCCCGCCGCCGCTGCTCGACACGCGCAGCTCCTCCCCGCTCAGCGCCTCGATCACCGTGTCGCCGCCGCCGCTCGTGCTCAGACTCACGTCGGGACAGACCAGGCTCTCGAAGCGGGTCTCGCCTCCACCGCTCGACTCCAGCGACAGACTCGGCGTTTCGAGATCTCCAACGACCACCGTCGCTCCGCCGGACGAACGGACCACTTCGAGCTCGGGAACCTCCACTTGGATGACCATGGGCTCGGTGGGCCCGTAGACGGCGTTGGTGTCGATCCAGTCGATTTTTAGGCTGTGATCGAGCACTTTCACCGACACCTCGTCGATCAGGTTGTCGTCCCCCGCGATGCGCACCGAGTGGCTCGTACCGATCTCGGCGTGCACCTCGAGCCCACTCGCCACCTCGATCGTGTCGACACCATCGCTATCGACCTCGATCGTCTTCTCGTCCGAATTGCCCGAGCCGTTCACGATGCGGCAGCCGGGGAGGAGGGCGAGGGAGAGGGTGGCGAGGGCGGCGACGAACAAAGGGCGGACGGGAAGAGCCATGGCCAAGGGCCTTAGCATGGCCACCAGCCGGCGGTGAGGCGATAGCCGAGGAGTGACTCCGCGCGGTGCTTCCCGAAAACACGAGCCTAGCCCGTCACCAGTTCACGAAGGCCGCTCCGCGCGAGGCGCCTCGGTCTGAGCCACGGGGAGCACCGTGAACGGGACCTCCGGGACTTCGAAACGTTCGGCGAAATTGCCCAGACCGGACTGCGCTGTGACCTGCGCTCGCACGCTGTGAAGCGCCGGTTCCTTGAAGCGCACCGCCACGAAGTCAGGGTCCACTTCGAGCAAAACCTCGCTACCGCCCGCTTTGTACCTGTACCCCATGCCCCCTCCTGCGTTTCGGTCGTCACCCAGAGAACGCTGACCTCGTCGAACTTTCCCCGCGCGTTGGCGAAGCCAAAGCAATCGAGTGCCCTAGGCGTCGTCTTGGACAGGTTCGTCCAGCCCTTCTCCGATCTCGATGAATAGGGACACGCCAACGTGATAGCCCCAGGGCCTGCGCGCGCCTCCAACCGGGTGAAAGTGCTCCTCGATCCGGCCCACGTAGCGCTGGTCCCCCTGATCGAAGGCCGATTCCGTGCCAAAAGGTTCGTCGTGGTGGTCCCGAAGGATTCGCTGAGCGTGCTGGAGCAGTGCACTGTCCAGCTCATGCTCGCGAAGGCGTCGAAGTCCCACGAAGCCGAGCTCCCGCGCCCGCATGAAGGTCTTGCTGCCAACGACGCCATCCTCCTTGAGCCCCTCCCGCTCCTGAAACTTCCGGCTGGCGAGCTCCGTGTCCGCACCGAAGATTCCGTCCGTCTTGCCGTCGAGCAGCTGCTGCTCACTCAGAAAGCGCTGCCACCTAGAGACCTCCGGTCCCCGTCGGCCTCTGCGAAGTGTGATCATGGTGCTCCTCAGCCCGCCTCATCCAAGCGATTCTGCACCTGGCGCTCACCAGCCAGCAGCAACGTCCGCAGCCTTCGTCGCGCTCGGTAGACGCGCGTCCCTACTGTTGCGACTGGAACACCGAGGGTCCGTGCTGCCTCGGCGAGCGACAGGCGCTGCTCGACGCGCAAAGCGTAGGCTTGGCGGAGCGACGGTTCGAGAAGAGCCACACAGCGCTCTAGCTGCTGGCCGTCGAAGGACTGCCAAATGGGCATTTCGGCCGTCATCGACGGCTCGACCCTTGCTGCCGTATCGGTGAGATCGACCCAACGCTGACGCCGCGCTGCGCGGTAACGGTCGGTGCTCAAGTTGCGCATGGTCACGGCTATCCAGCGCGTCATGCCCTCGACCGATGCTCGCTCTGGACAGCGCGTGAGAACACGTTCGAGACTGTCTTGAAGCAGATCCCATGCGTCAGCCTGGTTCTTCGTCAAGCGCAGCGCCCGAGCAAATAGCTCAGGACCAGACGCACGCATCAACTCGCTGAGCTCGTCGTACATCGCTGGACCCCGGGGCCGACCGTAACGCCCGGCGTCCAGACGGGGCCATGGTTAATTCTTCCTTCGCGGCAAGCGCTGGATCGTCCACTGCAGTTGACACCTGCCTGTCGGATTGGTCAGTGCAATCGCTTGAAATCGGCGAATAGCGGCCGCCCGACGATGGAACGCCTCTTGCTGAGTGAAGGACTATGGATGGCTGGCAGATCCCCCTCACGCAGACCCCACACGCTGAGTTCCGCCCCACGGCCGACGGAGAAGGCGAACGACCGGACGAGATACCACCCAACTCAGAGCACACGCGGCAGGCCAAGGTCATCCAACTGGACGCCGGCACGTCCGAAACGGTGACCTTGGACATCGTCTGGGAGCGCCTCAGTGCTGGTCGGTGGCGTGCGGTCGACCAATTTACGACCGACGGTCGACACTATCTGGTGGCCAAAGTCCAGCGTCCACCCGAGGGCCGACTCGACGTCGACCTCTTGCTTCGCACACTGCTCGGAGAACGGCAGAAGGTCGTTGCGCTCGACACCGAGCTCAGCCCAAGCACGATTACGACCCGTCTCGGGTCCATCCTCGCCAGAATGGGCTTCCTCCCGAAGCCGGCTCGCGTCCCCATCCTGCTGGTGGCCACGGCGGCCGTTGCGATGGGACGCGCGATGTTGCCGGAGGCCCGAATGACGCGCTTGAGCTCGCCGGGCGGTGACCTCGTCATCCTGAGCACGACGCGGCTGGACGCCCACCTGCGCTGCGCCTTGACCCCCGCCGAAGCCTTCGTGGCCGGACTCCTAGTCGATGGCCTTTCGCACCGGGAAATCGCTGCCCGGCGAGGCTCCACGACGCGGACGGTCGCCAATCAGGTCGCATCGATTTTCCGGAAACTGGATGTTTCGGGACGGCGCGAGCTGTTACTGCACGCCGTGGCGGGGCACGTGGACGCGTAGAGCGGGCCCCTCGAACCTCGATGCGAGCAACCCGCACCGCCGGACCCGAGGGACATGCGGGTTATCGGCATCGGTCCACAATCCCGGAAGGATAGGTGCCCATCCATCGCGGGGGCGGGTGCATGATAACATCCACCGCGCATGGCCAACGCCGAAGACCGACGTGACGTCCAGGATCTCGCCGACGACATCAGCGTCGACGGCGAGGCCGACCGTCACCGCCATCCTAACCTCGCGGAAATGGCGCCCGTGCTCGGCGACTTCTCCAGTCGCTTTCGTGTACTTGCTTCCATTGGTGCCGGCGGGATGGGCACGGTGTACAGCGCATTCGACGAGAGACTAGGCGTCACCGTCGCGTTGAAGACGTTGAACGAGCTGAATGCAGACCAGCTCTACCACCTGAAGTCCGAGTTTCGGGCCCTCGCTAACGTTCGTCACCCCAATCTGGTGCGCTTGTATGAGCTCTTCGTCACAGACGGCGGATGCTTCTTCACCATGGAGCTAGTGCAGGGCACGGACCTGGTGACCTATGCGAGAGGGGAGGGCTCGCACGACGGGTCGAGCATGATTTTGGCAGGCGCCCAACTCGCTTCCGCCATTCACGCCGTGCACCTGGCCCGGCGGCTGCATTGCGACATCAAACCGTCGAACGTCTTGGTGGATCGCACGGGCAAGGTCGTCCTCCTGGACTTTGGCTTGAGCGTTCCGTTCCGACACGACGAGGACCGCACGGTTGCGACTTCCCAGTTCGCCGGCACCGCCGGCTACATGGCACCCGAGCAAGCGTACGGGGCCGCACTGGATGCTTCTGCCGATTGGTATGCCTTTGGCGCAACGCTATTCGAGGCCGCAACAGGCTCGCTTCCATTTGAGCCCCGACACTCGCTGTGGCGGACCACCACACGGGGCAGTCGTCGACGAATTCGCGACCTAGTTCCCGCATTCCCTAGGGAGATGGACGAGTTCGTTGCGAGGCTTCTCGACGCGGAGCCGACAGAACGACCGAAAGGCGAAGAAGTCGTGGACTTCCTCGCGGGCGCCAACACAGCCAAGGCCCTGCGCGTGCCGAACCTATCCACTCGCCACTTCGTCGGCCGCAGCCGCGAGCTCAAGCTGCTCGAAGGGGCACTCGAGGCCGTGCGTGGTGGCAGGATGGTCACCGCTTATCTACATGGTGCCTCGGGGATCGGGAAGAGCGAGCTTGCCCGGCGGTTCGTCGACTCAGCCATGCAAAGCGGATGCACCGTTCTTCGGGGCAAGTGCCACCCGCTCGAGACCGTACCGTACAACGCCCTCGATGGCATGATCGACGAGCTCAGTCAGTATCTCCAGCACGAGCAAAGCAAAGATTTCCAAGCCAGCAGCTTCGAGCACTGGCTCAACGCAGCCCGTATGTTTCCCGTGCTTGCTCGAGCGAACGATTCGATTGGCGATGCGATGCGAGTTTCCGTCGACGCCAATGACGCCGACATTCCAACGCGCGGGGCGCGCAGCCTGCGTGAGCTATTTCGGTCGCTGGCGACGTCGAGGCCGCTCGTAGTTTGGCTCGACGACCTGCAATGGGCCGACGAGGACAGCAGTCGTGTGTTGCGCGAGCTGGTCCGCGGCCCCGACGTGCCGCCGTTTCTCCTTTTGGTGTCGTATCGCGCAGAGGGATTCCACAGCAGCCAGGTGCGGCCATTGCACGACGAGCTGACCCTGGAGGCCTCGAATGTCGTGGACATAGGACTGCATCCCCTTTCGCCGGATGACACCATGGCCCTGGTGGAACGCATTGCTGGGGTCCAGTCGTCCGAGGGAGCGTCGAGCACCACGAGGCTCATCGAGCAGGCCCAAGGCGTCCCGTTTTTTGTGCAAGAAGTTGCGTGGGCCCTGGCGAGCTCGGCCGACCAGGAGGTCACCCCACCCATGGGTCAAGAGCGACTATTGACCCGGCGCGTGCAGAGCTTGGACGAGGCACGCCGCCGCATCGTGGAGGTGATCTGCGTTGCCGGCGGACCGCTCGAGCCGGAGTTCGTTCTTCGCGCGGCGGGGTTGTCAGCGGCGGCTCGAGTCAGCCTCTACGACTTGGAGGACGACCATTTCGTGCGAAGCACGCAGGCCTCGACGTCGCCGTCGGTGGAAATCTATCACGATTGCCTCAGGGACTCGGTACTCGCCATGCTGGACGATCGAACTCGTCGACAGCATCACAGCGCGATTGCGGCGGCCATCGTCAACGGGGCGCGGACCAACTACCCCCGAGTAGTCGAGCATCTCGACGCTGCCGGTGACGTCGAAGGTGTACGACGACTCGCGGTCGCCGCCGCACGCCAGGCCGAAGCGGTATTTGCCTTCGATAGCTCGGCACGCTGGTATTCGCGGGCCCTGGAGCTCGGAGGGACCGGTCTCGATGAAATGGAGCTTCGCGAATGCCTTGGAGCTGCCCTGGCGGGGGCTGGTCGTGGGCCCGAGGCCGGCCGAGTATTCGAAGACGCCGCGGAATTGGCCGAACGGACCGGGCAAATGCCGGAGCGGAGTTTGCGGCTCAGGAAGGAGGCTGCCGAACAGTATCTGAAAAGCTGGCAACGAGGCGACGCCACGCGTGCCCTCGATGCAGTGGTGGAACCCCTCGGCATTCGGATGCCGAAGAGCCGGGGTGCCGCGATTGCGGCGACGCTAGTCAACCGCGCCTACATCTGGTGGCACGGACTCGAGCCCAAGGCGCCTGGTGCGCGTGATACCAACGCTGCCGATCGACTCGGTGTCCTGCTCCTCTTGATGCAAGTGTACGCGATGACCGAACATACCTACGGTTTTGCCTTCGGAAGTCGACTGCTTCGTGAAGGACTGGCCTGCGATGACGCCGACCTCTTGATGAACGGTCTAGCGGCCGAGTCCTGCTCCTGGGCCGCCCTGGCTGGGACGACATCGCAGCGCACCGCGGACGGTCACCTAGCCGCCATGGATCGAGTCGCCGTGTCCCAGCCAAGTCCGTATCGCATTGCCTCGCTCCAGCAGTGCCGCGGAGTCGCTGGTTTCTTCCGCGGGCAGTTCGCTCACGCCGTCTCCGAACTGGAACTGGCTGCCGCCGCGTGGCAGCGGCGTTCGAGTGGGGCAACCGTCCTGTCGGCTGCAAACTTTGCCTTTCGACTGGCTAGCCTGAGCTTCCTCGGCCGTCTTCAGGAGCAAGCGAGGCTCCTCGACGGCGCGCTGGCCGACGCCCAGGCGCGGGGCGACGATTACCTGATCGCGACCTGTGCCGCCGGCAACCAGACGCTCGGTTGGTTGTGGACCTCACGGAGTCAGGAATGCCTGAAATGGGCGGAGCGTGTGCTGTCGCTGGCCCCTCCCGGCTTCTCGTCGCAGCATTTTCAATATCTGCTCACCAGCGTGAACGCTGCGCTCTTGCACGGTCGAGCCATGGATGCCTGGCATCAGGTAGAGACGAGTTGGGCGGCGGTGCAAAGCAACCACTTCCTAGCCCTATCGTGCATCGGCGAGGATTTGCGCCAGACGCGGGCGCGCGCGGCGCTCGCAGCCGCGACCCAGAACGTCGGTGGCACACGCGACGGGTTGCTGCGAGCCTCCCTGGCTGAGGCTCGGCAGCTCGATAAGAGCCGTCTACCCTCCGCGTCAGCTTGGGCCAGCCTCATTCGAGCTGGCGTCGCCAGCATGCGGGGGGACCGTCCGAGGGCGATCGCGTGCCTCCAGCATGGCATCCCGCAGCTCGTAGCGACGGACTTGGCTCTTCACGCTCTAGCAGCCCGCTATGTGATGGCGGAGCTGCAAGGCGCGACGGACCAGCAAGCCGACGCAGAGCGAGAACTCTTGGCGCTAGGCGTAGTCGCGCCGCACGCCGTCAGCCGAGCGCTGGTACCCGGCGTCGCTTGACCTACGCCTGAGCCGTCTGCTTCTTTTTCTTGGCCTTGGCCTTGGCCTTGGCCTTGGGCTTGGCCTCGGCCTTGGGCGGGGCGATATCCGCGTCGCTCCGGGCGGCGGCCGCAGCCTGGTCCTTGGTCAAGCCCGATTGCTCCGGCAATACTTGGCGGCCGGTCCTGGTGCGTCGACTAACCCGTACGTGGGCGACGAGCTTCGGCTTCGCTTGCTGTGCCGCGTTGCCTCCAACGTCACGAGACCAGAACACCTCCCTGATCTCCTCGCCGTAACCGAACGTGTCGTTCGCGACCGGTGGGTTCTTGGTGTAACGATAGTGCGCCTCGCGCAAGCCTGACGCCTCAGCGAACTCAGTTGAGAGCTCCGTTGCAAGCACCGCACTCCCTGCCAACGGCGCCGCTACCTTCCCCCGCAGGACTCGACGATGAACCGCAAGCAGATCGCGATGTGGCTCATCGCGCGGATCTGCCAGGGGCTCGTGGACCGTAAGCTTTTTTCTTGGATCGTGAATATGTGACTTCATAGCTTGACCTCCGCAGGCTTGACCGTGTCCTGGATGAAGCTGAGCAAAGGAGCACCGTACTTCTTCAGCAGGTCGTCGAGCTGACCCAATATTGCGAGTGGATCATTGGGATCGGTTCGGTCGGTGGTGGTGCCTCGGAACGTGTTGCCGACCAGGTCGGGCACCTCGAGGATCTCGAGCATGTGATCGAGACCGTCACGATAGAGCGCGGCGTCGAGCTCTTTGAGAAAGTCGAAATCATCCACCTCGCGATCCTCGAGCGGCCAGATTTCGCAGGGTTGAGACGGTCGAACCTTGCGGCGCTGCGCCGAGTGCCGCAGGATGGCATTGACGGCATGGCGAGCCGATTCATTGGCTGCTTCCATGGTGGTCAGTCGCGTGAAGGTCTTCGTGTAGTTTCCTGCCAGGACGAGCCAGTCCGTCACGTCGTAGCCGGGAGCGCTATCGCGCCAATCGAACGTGGACGGAGCAGCGATCTCTCCCGGTCGATCTTCCCACGCACCTGGCAAGTTGATCAGAAGCGGAGAACGATTGGCGAAAGCCGCCTCCCCGCTGCCCAAATTCCCGAACACCAGGTTGGTGTCGAGATGCCAGTAGTTGGGCTCGGGCACCCGGTTCGCTCCAGCCGGCGACAGGGCCGCTGCTACTTGGTACCAGGCGCCCATGGCAAGCGCTGCGCGGTTCGATTTCCACGCCGTGTCCTTTCCCCCCTCGGTTGCGGGCGTGTCCAGCTTTCCGATGCACACTGACAACAGCCCTCGGTAACCGTGCTCCCAATCCGCCTTCTCCTGCCAGAACCGTGCCTGGGAGATCGCGCTTAGGCCCCACGGGGACAAGGGAAGATAGTAGTGACCATCCACCCCGAACGCGTCTGCACCGAAGTAGTATTGAATGCCAACCATGTGCTGCATGGCCCCCTGGGGCGATTCCGCCACAATGGCCGTTCCCGACGGGTCCAGCTCCGACGGGTCCGATACCAGCTTCATCTTGCATAGCCGGAGGAAGTCCCCGTTCTGTGTTCGACCGGTCGTTGCGTCACGGTATTTCCTAGCCATCTTCTGTGCGACCAAAGGCGGCAGCGCCAGAACGAAGTACCCAGGCAGGAGCTCGGGTGAGCCCGTGAGCGCTCCGGGATATCGAGGTTCGTAGCACTTGACCTTTGGCCAAACGACCTCGTCGTTGCTCTCTGGGCTGATGCAGACCTCGAAGTCCTCAATCTCGCCATGGATGAACTCGACCCCCTGGGCCTCCAAGTACCGTCGCCAGTGGGCCAACCACGCGACGCTCGTCGGCCCGTTCAGTGTGCCGTCGCGAAATCCCTCTTCCTCGGTGTTGTCGAGAAGTAGCTGCGTGAAGATCGAGCCTTGGGTACGGGCGTCGCTCATCTTCGCGTCCATGGCGACCAGCGCCTTGGGTGAGTCGTTGACCAATTTGACGAAAGCGTCGGAGTAGACCTTCGGCCCGCCCAGGTACTCGAGCCAGCTCATAAGGCCATATTCTGCGCGACGCTCCTCACATGATGTCATGTATTGAAACATCTTGACGGCAAAGCGGGCGGCATCTCGATGCGTGAGCCCATAGCCGCCTTCCTCCGTCTTGCTTTCCTTGCCGTCCCTGCCGACGCCGTTCAGGCCGACCGTTCCCGCCTTCCCGAAGATCACACTGAGCCAGTGCCGAACGTCCTTGAGCGAGCGCACCGCGCGCCGGGGCAGGACCGCAGGGGCGCCTCCTGCGGTGAAGGCGAGGGCTTGCATCTCCGTCGGACGCAGGTTGTCGAACACCGTCCTTCCGGTCTCGACGAACTTCGTCGGGCTAGCGTTCACTGAGACCGCACGTTCGTGAGCAGCGCTGAGCTCTGGCTTCGTCGCTTGTTCCAGGATTGGCGTGCGCCGCATCGTGTCGAACAGGTGGTAATAAAAGCGCGGAAAGAAGCGAAATCCGTGCTCGCCGGGCAGCCAGCGCTCGCCCAGTCGAAACGAAATCCTCAGGTGATAGTCCTCGGGCACATCGCTGGGAAATCCGTCGAGCTGGGCCAGGTAGAACTTTCCGTTCTTGGGCTCCTTGCCGGGACGTTCCAACGTCGCTTCCACAAGGGCAAGTTCCCTGTAGTCTGCAATCGGCTTTGGCCCGGAGAGGAAGAGCCCCGTTTTTCGCCCGCGAAACCTCTCGTTGAGTTTGTCGATGATCTCTTCGGCGCGGCTCTCCCCCTTGCGGTTCGTCACGCTCCGACGCTGCACCTCACAATAGAGATCGGGCCCGCCCTCCTTGGTGCAAAGGAACTCGAGCATCTCGGACAGCACGGCATCTACCCCGTTCGGGGTCGTCGCGAAGGCACCATACCCTGCCGCAGCCTCGATATTGTAGTTGGGGCCCTTGCCGAGAAACAGGACCCACGGAACATCCACAATCGGATGCGTCGAGCGCTTTCGCCAACGTTCCTCCGCTTTGGCCTCGGCTGACGCCGGTGCCGCCCCTGACGCCTCGTCCGGCAATGAACCATCGACCGGCGTGGTCCAGTTGGTGGCGCCCCACTGAGTCCGCGCCATACCGCCGATGTCGCAACCGGCTGCAAGTTCCCTGTCGTTGTCGGCTGGCTCCCAGACATGGACACGAAAGCCACGCTCGATGAGCTCGTGGGCTGCACTCAGGCCGGTAATTCCGCCACCGAAAATGGTGACGGTCGTCTCTCGCGTCACCAGAGTGGCTTTTCCCTTCGGTATCGGCTGTTCTTCTCTATCTGGCATGTTCATGTCTCCCCCGGCTCGCCGGGCGCGCCGACGTTCCGCTCAGGTACGCCGTCAAAAGGCCTTCGATTCGCCGACTGCGTGCGGCACCGTGCACGAAGGCAAACATTCCCTCTTCTAAACGCACGAGGTCCTGTATTTTCCCCACGAGTGAGAATTCATCGGCTAGGACCATCTCAAGCAGGGACCTTCGGGCTTCGAGCATCTCGACGATCGTGTTTCGGCTAGTGGTCAAACAAACGGTGATTTCCCTCGTCAGCTCGGGGCCAAACTCATGACTGCCCTCGGACGCGCGTAGAACACGGCACGCGCCGTCGACCACGATGGCCACGGGCAAGCCGTCTAAACTACGGCACAACGCGCCGTAGGCGGCGGGTACGTCGACTGCAAGCGCGCTGAACGCGCGCTCCAGGAACACGAAGAAGTCGTTGCCGTCAGTCACCGAGAAACTCGAACATGGCATGGCCGTCCATCTGCACGCGGTCGGACCCGAGTTGACCCTCCAGGCGCACGCGACCGCTCACTTCGCTGATTACGGTCGTTCCCAAGTCATCGTCGTGGGGCACCAGGATCTGACACAGGTTCTGAGCTTCGAACTCGAACTCCACCACGTCGTTCCCGTGCTCAGCGCGCCCAAAGAGCCGCGCCGGAACGTCGGCGGGCACAGCAGGACGTGTGACGGACATCGCGCGAGGCAGGCGCAACAGGGACTGCGGACGTAGTGACCCCGATTCTGCAACACGGAGGTCTCGCCCGCGGAAAAGGCGTCGCCGGTCCTGCCCCTTCCAGCACAAGAGGCCACGCTCGAAATCGACGGTTCGTCCGCGGTTGCTCAGACGATCGAACGCGAACGACCAGGGCGAACCCAGGCCCTGTCCGTGGCCGTATCCCCAAATCCACGAGAAGTCCCCACCCCAGCCAAAATAGCCCCAGTTGTGGTCGTGATATGCCGGAGCCCCGTTTACCTCGGTCGTAGAACCGTCAACCGTGATCTGACCGAACGCCAGCAGCCGAGGGACCAGGAACCAGTGCAAAGACGTGTCGGACCCGAGCCGGATGTTGTTGACCTGCGACGGCATGGCCAGCGGATACATCGCAAGATCGAGGACCAACGATTTGTGCTTCAAGCTCACGTGCAGCCGGTAATGATCGCCTTCGAAGCGGACGTAGCTCTCGCCAAGGCGTACCCGATGGCGACCCGGAATGGCGGACACCTCGAGCGGATCGAACTGTTCAATGCTGCCTTCCCAGGATGCCGTGCGAACGGCGCACGTCAGCTGCGCAGCTGCGGCAACATCGGAGCATGGATCGCCGACGTTGAAGTTGACGATGGCGTCAAGCGAATCCGAGCACATGCAAAAGTGGAACCACTCCTTGTAGCCTCCTCGGTCGGCCAAACGGTGTCGTGGTCGACGGACGTAGTCGCCGAGCTCGATGGCGCGACAGATGAGCCCATCCATGTCGGTTGACTGGGTCATCGAAGCAGCTCCGAGCTCGCCGGCACCCCATCCACGGGGGAGGCGTGCTCCATCGAGATCTCGTCGGCGACTCTCGCGAGCTGCACACCGAGTTGTAGGCGTAGCGCAATGATTCCTAGGGCAATCTGCAGGAGCTCACGGCGGTTCTGTTCCTCCGGCACCGGCCGACGCGCAGGACCGATAAGCTGGGCCAAGAGGCAGTCGAAACGGGAAACGTTGCGAATGAGACCCATACACGCGAAGAGAAACGAGTCGTTCTCTTCGAGTCGCTCGATCGCCTGCTGCGTGCACGGAACGCGCATGTTTCACATCCTCCGCGAAATCACACGAGTCAGCATGGCCTCGATGTTCTCGGCGCTGGCAGCGGAGACGAGTCCCTCAACGAAGAACGTCGGCAGAAGGTCGCTCGACTCTTCACTGAACGCCGTCATGCCCAGGCTATCCCAGACCAGTCGCAACTGGGCTACCAGCTCGGACCTTCCCAAACGTTCCTGCCAAACGAGCCCCTCCGACGTTCCGGCGAAGCGTCGACCCTCCGCTGCCAGCCAGGCGAAGGCAGCCTGCACTGCCAGGGGGTGGCGCAGCAACGCCTCCTGTATGGACTCCAGGGAGCGGATGGTGTCGTCCTCGCCCGAGTCCACGAAACGGACCACGGGTGGATTCATGCGCCCACCTTGTCGTCTGTCGTCGTCGTTGGGCGGCGCATGTTGAGCTCGACGGGGATGCGTCGGACTTGCGAGCGTCCGTTGGGAAGGGGGAGCGTCACTCGAAGCGTGGTCTCGTACTTGCGGTCGAGGAACGGGTGAGCTTTCTGCTCCGTAACCTTCATCGTGACCACCGTTGGGACGCCAAATGGCACCGAGATCGTGCACGAACCTGGTTTGATAGCCGATAATGTCGCCCCTTTAGGCACGCTGAAGGAGAACGGGTCCTTGTCCTTGGCCAGTAGATCGTGCGCCTCCAGGACGTTGTCCCAGGTGAGATAGACCGGCACTGGGTCGCCTTGTCCATCCAGCACGTCGTTCTGCAAGATGAAGGTCTGCAGCAACTGGTCGCGGGTGAACTGTAGGACTCGATCCTTGCCGTTCATCGATTTTGACGCCGATGCATAGAGGTTCTCGAGGGCGCGGTGAACCAAGTCCTTGTGGTGAGAGCCTAACTTGGCCAGCTCGTTCAGGTAGCTGGCATTGAGACGGAGCATGTCGAACAAGAAGTCTCGAGGTTCGTTCTTCTCGACGTCCTTGTCGAATTCGGCGCGCTCTTCCAACGCCGCCTGCGCGCGGCGTTTCAGGTCACGAGCTTTGGATAGAGTGCCCAGCAAGGCTGCGGCGGACTCGATGGCGGCGTTACGAGTGGTCTCGAAGATATCGTTGCCTCGCGCATGCTTTGGGATGTCGCTCTGTTGTGGTTTCATCGGTAGGTCTCCGGTCAGTTGTCGCGTGCGACGACGAAATCCGTCAGGTGAAACAGAAAGTCGCGGTGCGTGGAGGCACGCAGCCAGTTCATGGCCTCCAGGCTCCTCCGAGCGCGCCTTGCCCAGCGGGCGGCTGTATCCCGCGCGTACTCGAGGCTGCCGTAGTGGACGATCAACCCCTTGAGGAAGGCGACGTCTCGCGCTGTCTTGAGTCGCGTCGACTCGTCGGGCACGCCCAGGGCCTCTCGCAGTTCGGCCGCCAAGGTGTGGGAGATCCTCCCGGCCTGGCGCAGCCCCGCAATGACGGCATCGGCGTCCCCACCCCTATGCTGTTCCGTCGGTCTGGCCTTTCCCAGAATCGCGCCGGCCTCTTGGCGCTCGGCCTCCGAGGCGTTGCGCAGGGCATGCGCAAGGATCAACGTGTGCTTCCCTTCCCAAAGGTCGCCGTCGATTTCCTTGCCAACACGCGCCTCTTTGCCCGCCAGGTTGAGCAAGTCGTCTTGAATCTGGAAGGCGACGCCCATCCACGTGCCGAATCGCGTCAAAGCTGCAAGTTGGCTTGCGCTTGCATTGCCCGCAATGGCTCCGATCCTGGCAGGGGCAATGAATGAATAATGGCTCGTCTTCTTGTGAACGAGTCGAAAATACTCCTGATCCGTGAGCGTCCAGGTCCTGTTCCGGATCATCTCGAGCTCCAGCGCTTGCCCTTCGGCAGACTCCCTCGCCATGCGAGCGATGCACTCCAGGATGCCGAGGGCCTTACCGAGCGTCAGGATGCGAGTGTTCTCGAGCAACGGCTCGAGGGCGAGGGCCAGCATCGCGTCGCCGACGTTCACCGCAATTGGCACGCCATGGAGGCGATGCAGCGTAGGACCAGAGCGGCGTCGCTCGGATCCGTCCTCCACGTCGTCATGGACCAGGAAGGCGTTGTGATAGAGTTCCAGGACGGCAGCCGACGGCAACACGGTGCCAAGGTGGGCGCCAAGCGCCCTGCATACGGCAATGCAGAGAGCAGGCCGAAGCGCCTTCGCCTCGCGCAGCGGATAATCGTAGATGAGGTCGTAGAGCTGGGAGCGAGCGCGCTGTTCCCGCGGCATGAAGCGCTCGAACTCCTCCAGCACCAGGCGCCTGCAGTCAGACATGTACGCCGAGAGCGACTGCGTTGCGTGCTGCCAGCGATCCTCCGACGGTCGCGCCGACGTCCAGGTGCGAACTGACGCTGCTGGCCCTGGTACCGCGGCCGCCTGATCGGAGGAGTAGGTCATAACAGGCTTTTCGCGGCGCGTCTGACGCTGCCCTTACCAGAGATTATCGGAGGTTAGATATAGTTATTTCTCGGTCAGCGTTCCAGCCCGAAAGACTTGACCAGGTTGTACACGTGTGCGCGCGTCAGATCGAGCTGTCGAGCGGTCGCGCTGATATTCCAATCACAATTCGTAAGGGCCCTTTGCAGGAGCTCCTTCTGGAAGCGTCGGGTTTCCTCCTGAAACGTCGCCAGCGCTGCCGGCGGACTGGAAGACTGCCGAAACAGGTGGGCCGTACCGATTTGGCTCGCCCCCTCGCTCGTTGCACGTATGGCCGCCACCTCGACGCAATTCGCGAGTTCCCGCACATTCCCAGGCCACACGGTGTTCTCCAACGCGCGGAGCGCAGCCGTCGATAGCGATAGATTCGGCAGCCCGTGCCGCGAGCAGGCCCCTTCACAGAAGTATCGGGCCAAGCGCGGGATATCCTCTGCCCGTTCGTTCAGGGCTGGCAGCCGAATGCTCACGACCTGCAGGCGATAGTACAAGTCCTGCCGGAAACGCTTAGCTTGGACCGCTTGTGCCAGGTCGACGTTCGACGCAGCCACGATTCGCGCGCTGGTCTTCACAGGGCGTGACGCGCCGAGCGGAAAGTATTCTTTCGATTGCAAGAGCTGCAAGAGCTTCGCTTGCGCGGTCAGCGATAGCTCCGCGACCTCATCAAAGAACAGCGTGCCGCCGTCCGCCGCTGCAACCTTGCCCTCGACTCGTCTAGCCGCAGTGGAATGAGCCCCCTGCACCGCGCCGAACAGCTCGTTTTCGAAGAGCTGGTCCTGGAGCGTTGCACAATTGACCTCCAAGAACGGTCCACCGGCTCGACCGCTGTTGGAGTGGATGAGGCGGGCCAGCTGGCTCTTTCCGGTCCCGGTCTCGCCGGACAAAAGGACGCTCACGTCGAGCGCAGCAACAGCCTGGACTTCCTGGAGGAGGCGCACCATGGCCGGGCTGTTTCCGAGGAACTCGTCAGCGTGCAGGCCACGTCGCAACCGCTCGATCTGCTGGTTGGCCGCCCGTCCGTGGGCATGGACGACATGATCGGCGATCGGAGCCAAATATTTGGCAAAGCGCTCAACATGGAGGGAGCGCTCGGCCATGATCTCCTTACCGGCAACCGCGCTCTGAAGATAGAGGACCCCTCGTGGCGGATCGGTCCCGATAGGAGCGCAAATGACCGCGTGGATCTTGGACTGACGAACACTAGCCCGGTCGCGAAAGCGCGGGTCCAAGAGAGCGGATGAGGTGAGCACCATGCTTTCCGTCGCCACTGCTTCGGCAATGATCCCGTGCGACACCAGCTCGCGCACCGAACTCACGTCCTCCTCCGGAAAGCCGACGCTGTACCAATGTCCGGGGTCTCCGGCTTCCCGACCGAAGAATTCGAGGTAGCCGTTGGTCGCGTCCACCAGGCCCACAACCAACTGCAGCGCGCCCTCGATGAGTGGCTGGGGATCCTGGTGGAGGCTCAGCTCCAGCAGACCAAGATAGAAGTCGCGCTCGCGCAACAGGAATGTTGCATCGGTCTCCGGCAGCGAAGCGCTGTGAGCCATCATTGAGGCGGTGCGGGATGGTACAATTAAAGGTTCGAACTGCCAACCCTTCTCCGAGAAGACACGCTCCGTTCCGCCTTTTCGTGAGTGTTTCGTATGACTAGGCATCGGCCCCCGCCAAGCCGTGTCTCAGATCGCTCACGAGAGCGTTCCCCTCGACCGTATGGACCAAGAATTCGCCGTGGCCGGAGACTTTGAGCTTGAGAAGTACCGACGCGATCGCGACGGTTCTCATGGAGCAAGATCTTCCCAGGGCAATTTCTCCGTGCGACAGCCTGTCAGCACCTAGCCTGTAGTTGGGTGAATCGGTGGCAAGGGGATCCAGAACACGCCAGCTGCCCCCGATCGAGCGCTCCCAAATCATGTCCAGACCGATTTCGGTCCCAGCGGGGCCGTCCGGCTCGATCTGCTCAACGCGTTGGGCCCCGCATTCGATCGCGGACGGGCTGAGTAGGCAGGTCCCCTCCGAAAGGAAGAGAAGAAGCGGCAAGACTTCTGCGACGACGAGTCGACGGCCCATGGGTCCTCCGCCAGCAAGAGCCGTTCCATCGACAATGTCAGCCCGATCCCCTCCTTGGGCAACACGGTGCTGACCAGGCGGGTATTCAGATGTCAAACCGGGTGGACACTACCGCGGGCGTCGGCACGGGATAGGTCACCCTAGGGAACTGACATCGGGCTGGCGACGGGTTGGGCCAAGGCGAGCACGTCTCGGTTGTCGGCAAGGCTCACGAAGTCGTCGCTGGCTTCGTCAGGCGTGGTGAGCATAGTGTTGAGTTTCGCCCGAAACCCCGAATCTCGACTGATGGCCTGACGGAGTGCAAATACCGTGAGTTCGGCAACCCCATCTAGAGCGGTCGCCGCTGCCTTCAATTTGACATGAGGGTCAGGGTAGGCCAACTCCTTCTCGTTCAGCACGCGCGACCGGTCCTCGCTGAGCCAGCCATGGGCCTGTCCGTAGGCACAAGCGACGTTGAACAGTAGGCCTGCGCTAGTTCTGGCATCCTCGACCGACAGGTAGTCGCGCGCAGTGTCCAAGACACCCAGGAAGCTCTCGGGTTTCCTCAAGAACGTCTGCGCATAGGTGAGGGACTTGTAGACGTTCTTTCTGAGCTCCCGCGGTGAGCTGCGCATCAGTGAGTCTCGTGCGTGTTCGAGCTGTGTGAGCACGAGGGAGGGTTCCGTCTTCAGTCCACTCAATGCAATGGCATACCCAAGGTAAAGTTCGGCATCGGCTGGCGCCAGTTCGAGCGCTCGGACGTAGCCGGAGTTGGCGTCGGCAAACTCTCCGTGCGCCAATTTTGCTTTCGCCCAAACCCGAATGTCCCGCCAAGACGTAAGGGCATCGAGTGGAAGATTCAGCACCTTGTTGGCCACCTCCTTCGCACGAGGACTGAACGGAGGCGTCTCGTCACCATAGTAGAGCGGCGTGTTCTCGAGGGTCTCGAGCTCGGGCAAACTGAGGTTGGAGAGCTGGCGAATCTTCTCGCCACCAACCCCATCGGCTCGCTGAATAGCGGCAGCCAGATAAAGGCGGGTGACCAGATAGCTGGCCAAGAAACCGGTAGCCACGAAGAAGAATGCGCTGGCGGAACCTGTCAGCTGAGCTCGGGTTCCTTCCGCCTGTCCAATGTTGGCTGCAAAGTAGCGACCGATGCGGTCCCACCATTCCGGGACAACAGCAAGCTGAGTCAGTGTGCCGCCGACGATGATCTGAGTGATCCAATCAGAGACACGTTCGAGATTCGTGTTGACTCGGTACGCACTGTCCCCGTCCAGGCGCTCGATCTCCGCTTTTCGGTCAGGCGCTGAGCCGGCGAGGGTCCTCGGAATGCCGAAGATGAAGCCCATGAAACCGCCAACCGTGAGGAACGCGAGTCCCCAAAGCAGGCTCACGAACATTACCTGCACGGGCTCCTGGGGGCCGCGCCAGCCAATACGCACCATGAGGTAGAAACCCAAGCCGATCGCCCCGGCGAAGAACAGTCCGAGCTTCGCGACGTCCCGCCGCACAACCTGTTCCTGCAGTCGGATGCCGATCAGCTGCTCCTCCCGCGCGCCAAGGGTCCACACCCAAACGATGACCAGGATGCCGAGAAGGATCAGGTACTCCGGAACCAGGACCGTAAGCGCAACCGGCCAGAGGTAGACCCCCACGCCGAGCGCCGATAGGAGCCCGGTGAGCACTACGGGTGCCCAGAGACCTAAGCGGCGCGGTCCCGGCTGGGTGGATGCGCGCTGAACATCGGCCATACTCCGTACCAAGGGTGCCAGAACGAGACGAACGCCACCGTGAGAAGTAGCGAACCGGTGGTTCGCGCGTCCATGGTCAGATATTTTCCCGATCTCCTCTCACAACGAACGTATGGTTCCCCGCGCACGCGCCGACCCCCTCGTGTCAGGGCCCCTGATCAAGCGTTGGGGAGTCGGGCCCTGCCCATGCGCGCCCCTGGATGGAACGCCGCTTGCTGAGCGGTGCAGCCACACGATCTGCACACGCCGCCCGCCCATTTGTCAGCCTTTGCCGACGTGGGGGGCGAGCCGACGCTCGAAATAGCCCTGATTTCTCAGCGCACGAGGCACGCCGGGGCCGTTATCCTCGATGCAAGGGGCCAAGGGCAAGCCTCGACCTTCCGCAAGTTGGAGATCTCGGGGCGCCCCGAGCTCCTGCTCCGGGTCTCATTCCGTCGTCATGTAGAGATACGTCAGGCACATCTCGTCCTGGGTCCCCTCGCCCCAGCGCACCTGTTCGGTGCGACCGGTGGTGTCGTACGCGCAGGTGATGCTGACGGAATCGACGGAGT
>Ga0164308_10000098_pt1 | contig 42257 bp, 35 predicted proteins | sample Whisoiple_246_MG_FD_109983 | JGI IMG/M metagenome (GOLD analysis project Ga0164308, IMG submission 109983) | Soil microbial communities amended with fresh organic matter from upstate New York, USA - Whitman soil sample_246_MG | ecosystem: Environmental > Terrestrial > Soil > Unclassified >... | reverse complement strand
TGCGTGTCGTCGTTGTCCTTGAAGGTGTAGCCGGACAGGTCCGCCGCGTTGACGCCAGCGTTGTAGATTTCAGCCCAGTCGCCCGGCGTACCGCCGCTGGACTCCACCTCGTTGAAGGTCACGACGGGGGTGCAATCATTGGGGCCGCCCTTGGTCGGGTTGGTCGTGATGCCGAACTCACCGACCACGTCGGGGCAGCGACCGTACGTCGTCGGGGCGTGGCCGACCCAGGTGTAGTCGAGCACCTGGTTACCCTGATCGTCGTAGAGTCGGGCCGAGTCGCCGCTGCCCAGGCCAAAGCCAAAGTTCTCGAGGATCAGATACTCGCCGGGGGCGATGCTGGTTCCGGCCGGAATCGTGTAGACGTGCGTGTCGTCGTTGTCCTTGAACACCCAGCCCGAGAGGTCCTCCGAGCCCGTGCCCGCGTTGTAGAGCTCGACCCAGTCGTCGGGTGTGCCACCGTTCGACTCGACCTCGTTCCACAGCAGGATCGCTTCTTGCCCGCCGCCGCCCGACCCGTCCTCGGGGCTGCAGGTGACGGTGGTGAGCACCACGTCCTCGCAGTCGGAGTCACTGGCCGCGAGCGTGACGTTCACTTCGCCCGGCTCGGTGCAGGTGAAGCCGGTCGCCGCCGTGTCGTCACTCGATAGCTCGCCGCCGTCCACGACCCACTGGTAGCTCAGGGGTGCGGGCACTCCGTCGGCGTCGCTGGCGACGGCCAGCAACTGCACCGTTCCGCCCACCGTGATCTCCTCGGGCAGCACGGTGATGCCATCGATCGATGGGCACACATTGAACTCGCCGCTCACGAGCAGGCTCCCCTTCTTCGGCAGCTTGCATTGCAGGTGCACGTTCTTCTTGGTTGCCTGACCGGGCGCGACGTCGAAGTTCCCGTTGCCGGTGCAGCTGATGCCTGAATCGGGCAGACCGGCCGCCGTGAGATTCACCACGTAGCCCGAGCCGGCGGGGATCCCCGCGACCTGAAACTTCAGCGTCTTGCTCTTCTCGACGTCGACCGTGCCCGAATTCGAGTAGCCGTTGCCGCTGATGTCGTAGGTGACGGTCACGAGCTCCACGCCGTCCGCCAGCTTGAGCGCGAAGGAGGCCGAACCGAGGTCGTCGTCCAGGACCTCCGTCGAGGCGCCACAGGCGGAGAGAACCAAGGGCAGGCTGGTGAACAGGGACGCAAGCGCCAGCGAACGAGTGAGGTGACGAGTCAGCATGTAGGGAGATCTCCGGCCCGCAGGCCCTCAGGTATTTTCGGCCGCGAACCTACGCGAACCCGTCCACCCCCTGTGGAACGTTCGGGTGAAGCCTCCGTGGTCAATGTAAAGACCACGCCACGGGGCTGCGGCGGCCCCTCGGGCGCGCTCGCCGACGGGAGAGGTTCGCTCACCGAAGAGAGCGGGCGCTCGAGGCGATGGGGCCCTATTTTGCCCCTCATGGATCGTTCGCCCCGTCAGTTCCCCAATTTGTGGCCCGGGCTCGTGCTCATTGCCGTCGGCGCCGGGCTCTTGGCCCGCGAGCTCGGCCTCTTGCCCCCCGGCGTCGGCTTCACGGACCTCTGGCCCGTCCTGGTCGTCGCCTTTGGCCTTGCCCAGCTGCCGCACGCGCGCGGCGCCTCGAGCGCGTTCTTCTCGCTCCTGTTCGTGGTGGTGGGTGGGGCCCTTTTGGCCGGCAACCTCGGCTACGGGGACTTCGTGGCGACGCGCTATTGGCCTGCGCTGCTCATCGTGCTCGGGCTGTCCTTCATGTTCCGCAAGCGTGGCGCGGCGCGCTGTGGCCCCGACTGGCACGAGCGGCACCGGCGCCACTCCGAGCGCTCCCACGAGCGCGGGATGGTCGTAGCGGGCGAGGATCGCCTCGACCGAGCGCTCACCATGTCCGGCACGCAGATCAAGGTGGAGTCGCAGGCGTGGACTGGCGGGGATCTATCGGCTGTCGCGTCCGGCGTGGAGCTCGACCTGCGCTACGCCCGCTTGGCCGAAGGCGGCGCCACCCTGCACCTGCACGTGGTCATGGCCGGGATCGAAATCCGCGTTCCGGATACGTGGCAAGTCACGAGCGACATTTCGCCCACTGCCGGCGGCGTCGACAACTCCACGCGATCGACGCAGGGCGATCCGACCGCGCCCCGCCTGCGCATCGTAGGCTCGGTGCTCCTCGGCGGCGTCGACATCAGGAACTAGTCGGCCTTTCGACCTTTCGGCATGCATCCGCTCTTTGGCACCCGCTTCGCGCTGCCCGTCTACCTCCTGGCTTGGACGGCCCTGGCCATCGTTCCCCAGGTGATCCTCGGGCAGGGCGCGCCCATCGGGCGAGCCCTCGTGGCCCTCGTGGCAACGTGGACCTTTTCGCTCTTCACCCTGCCCGGCTATTACGTTTGCCGTTCCCTGCCGCTCTCGCCCCGCCATTGGCGGCGCTCACTGGGTGTTCAGGCGACCGTCGCGTTGATTTGGTCCGGCACCTACCTGGCCTCGTTCGAAGTTTTGGCCCGGCTGGCCGCCGTGGTGCCAGCGTGGACGTTGCTCCCGGAGCTGGTGGCCGGAAGCCGCGCCCCACTCTTCGGTGTCGGTCTTCTGCTGTCACTCTTGGCGATGGCCTTCCACCATTTGGCCCTATCCATCGAGGCGCGGGGCGTGGCCCTGGAGCGCGAGGCCAGCTCGCTCTTGGCGAGGCAGCGCGCAGAGCTCGGGGCCTTGCGCGCCCAGGTGCATCCGCACTTCTTGTTCAATAGCCTGAACACCGTGAGCGCCCTCATTGGCTACGATCCCGCTGGCGCACGGCAGGCGTGCATCGAGCTCGGCGCCTACCTGCGCGGTGCGCTGGGTGCCGGGGAGCGTCCGTTCGTCAGCTTGCGCGAGGAGTGGGAGCTTGCCGAGATGTACCTGGGTGTCGAAGCCTTGCGGCTCGGGGAGCGCTTGCAAATCGTGAGGGAGCTCGACCCAGCGGCACTCGAACGCCAAGTCCCTTCGCTCATCTTGCAGCCGCTCATCGAGAACGCCATCACACACGGCATCTCGCGCGTCACGGAGCCTTCTCCGCTGCGGGTGCGCGCGGCACTGAGGGACGAACGCCTCTTGGTCGAGATCGAGAATCCGATTGCAACGGGAGCCTCCGGCCCGGTCGGGCGTCCCGGCGGCCTGGGTCTCGCCAACGTGAGAGCACGGTTGGCCGCGCACTACGGCAGCCTGGCCAGTCTCGGCGTCGTGAGGAGCGAGGGCTCGTTTCTGGCGCGCCTCGATTTGCCCAGCAAAACGGAGGTGCACCCGTGACGGACTCTCCCCAGAGAACCGTGCTCGTCGTCGACGACGAGCTGCCGGCCCGCAAGCTGCTGCGCGAGTACCTGCGCGCGCACCCTGAATGGCTCGTGGTCGGGGAAGCTGCCGATGGCCTGGAAGCAGTCCGGCTCGCCGGGGAGCATCGGCCGGATTTGATCCTGCTCGACGTGCAGATGCCCAAGGCCGATGGCTTCGAAGCGCTCGGTCTGATTGACCCGGCCACGGCGGTCATCTTCACGACCGCCTACCAGGAGCATGCGCTGCGGGCGTTCGACGTGAATGCGATCGACTACCTGCTCAAGCCGTTCTCCCAGGCCCGCTTCGATGAGGCCCTGGCGCGGGCGGCGCAGCGCCTGGACCGGGGGCTCGGCGCCGCAGCCGAAGCGGCGGCGGCTCCCAGCGGGGCGCAGTACCCATCGCGACTGGTGGTCCGCGACGGGCCGAATCTGACCATCGTTCAGGTCAGCGACGTCGACTTCTTCCAGGGCCAGGACGACTACGTCGAGGTCTTCTTCCGGGGACGCTCCTGCCTACTCTCACAGACCTTGCGCAGCCTCGAAGAAAGCCTGAATCCCGAAAGCTTCGTGCGCGTCCACCGCTCCTACTTGCTCAACCTCGCGCGCCTGGTGCGGCTCGAGCCCCTCGGCTCCTCGAGCCGGGTCGCCGTGCTGAGCGACGGGCGCACCTTGCCCGTCAGCCGCAGCGGCGAAGCGCGACTGCGCGCTCACTTGGGCTCGTGAGCGAAGGCGGCCCCCAGGCTGGGCTCACACACTGGGCTCACACATTGGGGCCGCCCGGCCAGCGCGGCGGCGGCGGCGGATAACCGTATTGGCCTTCGAGCGGGGCTGGCGGATAGCTCTGACCATCGAGCGGCGCAGGGGGTAGTGAGCGCCCGAGCTGCGTGCCTTGCCGCTGCGACGTCGATAGGTGGTGGATCCCGAGAGCCAAGAACAGCCCCGAGACGATGTAAATCATGGCGCCGTCTCCGACGAGCCATTCACCCCGGAATACCCGGAAGGCGGCCAGGAACATCAGCGCGGACGCCACGAAATGACCGGTTCTTGCCAGTATGTTCACGCCCATCACCTCCGGCCCGTTTATACCACCTTGGGGGGGGAGCGCACGCGGGCCGCTGGCGGATGGTCAAATCGAAGTCGGTCCGCCTTGGTCGGAAACACCGAGATCACTAATGATCTCGGACACCCAGGGGCCGCGGCGCCTGCCGCCCGGCCGGTCACATTCACCTCATCAATGGGCGCCGCTGCTGGCGGGCGGTTCTTCTTCGTCGTCGGTTTTGGCGCCTTTGCCCCGGCGCACGGCCGCCACCGTGGCCGGACGAAAGGCAGGGGCGGTGATGAGGCCGGTGACCCGCCAGCGGTAGAATCCTTCCGGGTCTTTTGCCTTGCGAACCGTCGGATCCATGTCGAAAAGCCCCGGCACCTTCGAGTCGGGCACGCCAAACAGGCTCTTGGTCATGTCGCTCTTGTTCTTGTACGCGTCCTTGAAGCGGAATCCGACCTCGAGATCCGCCAGGCTCTTGTCGAACGGTTGCCGCAATCGCACCTTGCCCTCGGAGGTCATCTCGAAGTCGGGACCGTCGGCACCGAAGGTCTCGAGGTCGAGCTTGCCGTCGGCGGCCTTGGCCTTGAAGGTCAGGGTGCCGGCGTTCAGCGTCGGTAGCGCGATGGTGTTGCGCACCTTGGCCTTGCCGTCACCGACCTTCAGATCCGTGATGCTGATCTCGATGACGCCGGCGGCCTTGCTCATCAGGCGTTCGGGCAGCTCGAGCTCCACGTGACCCGTCAGCGCCCCTGCGAGCGGCAGGCCCACCGCCTTGCCGAGCAGGGTGAGCTCGGAGATGTCGACAGCCTGACCATCCACCAAGATCCGTGCGAGCTCGTCATCCTGGACGAATGACCCGTCGATGGTGCCGCCGCCCACGTCAGCGTCGAAACTCACGCGGACACTGCCGAACAGGTAGGAGAAGAGTGACGCGCTGACGTCGATCGAGTCGAAATGCAGCGACGGTCGGGCAGTCTTCGGCCGCGCGCCTTTCTTGGCTTCTTTTTTGCCGTCGTCTTTGTCGTCCGTGCCTGCCTTCGTCTCGGCGCCCGCGTCTTCCGCTGGCTCCGGTGCCGAAGGCGGCGTCGGCGGGGCCCCAGGGGCTCGGTCCTCCAGCGTTACGCCTTCGGCCTCGATGCCGAAAATGCCGCTACCTGAAAGCTCGTCGATGGACAGCAAGCGTTCCCGCGAGGCCCCATTGAACTCGGACAGAATGCGTTCTTTGAGCGTATCGTACGGAAACGTCAGCCTCACGAAGACGAACAGGAAGAACAGATAACTGAGCGGCACGGCGATCCACACCAGGATCTTCCGCTCGCGCTGGGTCAAAGATCTCATTGTTCGCCCTCCTCGTCGGGCGGGGTGTCCTCGTCCGGAACTGCCGGCTTCGGCACCGGTTTCTTGACCACCTTTTTCTCCTCCCGATCGAAGGCCGCGATATCCAGCTCGGCGTCGTATTCGTCAGGCTTTCCGCTGCGCTTCTTGATGTCGAGGCGTGAAATGACCACCGGGTAGTCCGAGGCAGAGACGCGTTCCATGAAGGTCGACAGCTTGTACATGCCCACCTTGCTCAGACGGATGTGAGTCGAGCGTTCCTTGAACGTCTTACCGCGAGGCACGGTCGAGCGATCTTGAGTCTCCGGGATCTCGACGCCGACTTCGTCGGCGATCTTGGCGAGCCAACCGGCGAGCGGCGGCGCGGGAGTGCCGTAACGTTGCTCGAGCCGATCAGCTTGCGCCTGACGCTTGGCGATCGTCACCCGCTCGGACGAAATGCTCTGAATCACCGCCTCCAAGCGCTCGTTCTCGGCGGCTCGATCGCTGACCCCCATCCGAACCAGGACCGGGACGAACACGAGCAGCAAAAACCCCAAAATGCCGAAGAAGATGACGAGCAGGCGTCGTTCCCGCTCCGCCAGGTTGTCGAAGTACGTGCGCAGCTTCATTCGGGAGCTCCGGCCTTCTTGGGCTTCTTGTCACCTTCGACCTGATCCTCGGGGCAGGCCACTTTCGCCTCCATCTGGTAGCGGGCGCGCTCGCTGTTGACCACCTGCGAGATCTTGCTGACGTTCGAGCCCTCGATGCAACGATGCTCATCGACTGCTTTCGCCACGCGCTGTGCCTCGTCGGTGGTACTCACGATGCCCCGCACGTTCAGCTTTCCCTTGGAGAACTCGAACTGCTCGATGTCGTGGACGATGTCCTTCGGTATCACTTCGGAAATGGCGACGGCAGCGCCGAAGCCGTCCAGATAGGGCATGGGGTCCTCGGGCTTGGACTTGCGCACGCGGTCGAGCTCGAGCTCGGCCTCGTCAGGGTCGCTGATCTTTTTGCCGAACGTCTGTTCGGTCAAGAGCTCGAGCGATGCGCCCAGCGATGCTCTCTCCGCCTCGAGCGCGCGGCCTTCCGCCCAGGTCGCGAACACGAACGACAAGACCAGGAGCACGCCGAGCACGGATAGGAGCGGGGCTTTGTCCTTGACGAAGCCGAATCCGCGCTCGAAAGCCAGCTCGCCTTGGCGGAAGTCGAAACCCGAACGACGAAGGCCATGCGAAGCAGTGGCCAAGGCGAGCGCGAACGTCGGCACCTTGGCGCGATCGACGTCGTCGAGCCCTTCCAGATTCAGCTCCGGCAAGACCTCCACCGCTACCGGTAAGCGAGCACTCAAGAACTCGCACATGCCCGCGACCATCGCGCCCTCGCCCACCAGAACCATACGCTCCGGTGAAGCGCCGGCCTGGGCATCGAAGCTGGCGAGCGTCTGCCTGAGCTGCGCGGCCAAGCGTTCCGCAGCTTCCGGAAATTCCGCCACACCGATCGAGAGACTGCGCCCCGCCCGCGCCTCACCGAGGACAGCCAGGCACACGTCGGTGCCCGCGAGTCCGAGCCTCACGATGCAGACGGGTTCTCGAACCTCAGCCAGGCTGGGTATCAGGCGAATCAGCTGTGAAAGCTCCAGTTGTGCGGCTCCGACCCGCTCTGGTTCGTGGCCGGCTGCCTCGCGTACGCGGGCAATCTCGCGCGTCACGCTGGTCTTGCGGGCAGCCACCGCCAGGATGGGCAGCTCACCATCGACGGCCGCACCGAGCCTCTGGTAGTCGAAAACGACGTCGCCGAGCTCCAGCGGGAGCGCTGCCTCGAGCTCGAAGGGCAGGACGTCGGCGAGACGTTTGGCGGCCGAGGCGGGCACGCTGAGCATCTGCACGAACGTCTCACCGCCCGGCAGCGTGGTGCAGACGACGTCCACGGGCCCCGCCTTGTCCAAGCAAGCCTTGAGGGCCTCCTCCAGCCCAGCGTGCGCGGACACCGGCTCTTCGATCAGGTGTTCGAGCGCTACCTTGCGGTAGGCAGCGCGCAGCACGGCTACGCGAACCTGACCTGGGTCGAGATCGATCCCGAGTGCGCGGGTCAAGAGTTACCTCTGGTGTTCATGGGGTCGCCGTCCTCTTCGAGCCGGCCTCAGTCGAGGCGATAGTACAGAATGGTCCCGCCCGGGCTGGGCGTTAGATAGGGGTTGTCCTTGCTGTCGCCTTGAGCCGGGGCCTGGCTCGGGTCGAGCAGCCCCGCATCCTTCAGCTGCTGCAGCTTCGCAAACTGCTCTGCCGTGCCGGGCGGCGGGGCGCCGCGCATGTCCACCACTGCGTGGATGCGGCTGGTCGTCTTGCGCTTGCCCGATTTCACGTAGCCCGTGGCGTAGATGGAAAAGACTCTACTTTCCACCGCCACCGCTTTCTGTACCTCGCTCTCGGACAAGAGCTTCACGGGCGTGATGCCCATGCCCACCATCATCTTGCCGACCGAGCCCTTGCCCTGAATCGCGGTGATGAACGCACCAGGCGAGGTGAAGATCGGCATTCCCTGCTGAAACCCTTTGAGGAGGCTGAGCGTGCTGATGAACTGCATGGCCTGCTGCGGGTCCGTGCACAGCGGGGTATCGGGAACGGCTTTGTGACAAGCCAGGGCCAACAGCGCCATGGGCGTGGCCGCATTGACGTTCAAGCTCCCCGAGCCCCAAACGGTCACGTTGCGCGTCTTCGGATCGTCCGGATCGCTTTGCACGAAAGTCTGCCAGAAGCGTTCGTCGATGCCCCGCACGAGGTGGAGTTCCTCCAGACTGTCGTACGGCGCGTTCTTGCGCTGATATGGCCGTTCGAGCAGCTGATAGTAGCCGTCCTCGGAGCCGGCGGACTTGTTCGTCTCGGAGCGGGGATCGCAGGGATTGAAGTCGGTATTCGGGTCCGACCAGTCGATCACGGCTCCGCAGACCGTCTGCACGTCATTCTGCTGTCCGCGGTCGTCGAGGGCCTGGAACATCTCGGCGTACTGTGTGCCGCCAATCAGGGCCAGGATCTGTTCGGCCATGCGCTGCTGCGAGAAGCTGTCGGCCTTGGACCCCAAGTTGAGGTTGAGCTTGGAGTCCTCGTCGACGATGACGAGCTCGAAGCCGGCACCCTCGAGCCCGAGATTGCGCGCACCGTCGAGCTTCATGCCGGAAACGGCCTTGAACACCTCGCTCCCGTCGTCACCGCTGAACGGTCCCAAAATGATGTCGGAATACTCCCACACCGGGATCTGCGGGAAATTCATGCCCGTGAGCTGGCCCAGGGGAGAGAGCGCCTTCCTGATGGTTGGCTCCGAAGCGAAGAGCAAACGCGAAAGATTCACCGCGCTCTTGCTGGCGTACTCCGCACGCACCTGGTCGCGCGCCGCCAAGGAACTGCCGAGCTCGGCGGACGTCGCGTCCTGGAACTCGGTCAACATGACCGTCAGGATGGCCAGTGCGCCCAGAACCATCAAAAGTGCGACTCCACGCTGCCTCTTCCTTTGTCGCGCGCGCAGCGTCGCGAGCGCCCGGCGTGTCGCCGGGTTCGACTCGTAGCTACTGTGCTTGGAAGGGCCCATGGCTGTTACCTGAGCGCGAAGCTCAACACGTCCTGAGTGGGAACCTGCACCTTCGTCACCAGCCGAATGGTGCCGCGCCCACTCGACGCGCTGTTCCGCACGCCATCGTTGAGCACGAGCACGATCTTGACCGCCCGCGGCAGGCGGCCCTTCTCTTCGACGACGGATTCGCTGTCCCACTCGTCCACCCAGCGCGCCGTCACCGGGTCGAAGTATTCGAGGTCGAACAAATCGATGTTGGTGGCGAGCACGTCGACGCGGCCGCCCCGTTCGGGGTCCTCGTCGACGATGTTGGCCTGTCGACGCGCCAAATCGGTCACGCTGGACTTGTCCGGATCGTCGCTGCCGAAATAGCTGATCTCCTCTTGGTCGGACTCCTTGGCGTCCTTGGCCAGGCGACGGTGCGACATAGCGGTGAAATGGAGATGCGCTGCGGGCGAACCGGGCTTGCCGGTGAACGTCGTCTTGGACACGCGCAGGGTGTCGTCGATCGGGGCGTGCGCCGACAGATAGGCCCCCTGCAGCTCGCGTGTCATGCGTGCCATGGCCATCCGCCCCTCCCGGAAACGATCAGCGATACGTTCCACACCTTCCCGCGAGCGCCGCAAACCATCGATGGCCTGGAAGGTCAGCATGCTGATGAAGGCCAGGATGGTCATGGCGAGGAGCACCTCGATCAGAGTCATGCCCCGCTGAGGCGTGCTGCGCCGGGTCATCGTCTTCCTGCCGGAGTGCCCGCACCTGCCGAGGTGCCCGGGGTCGAGCCGTTGGTCGCGGCCGCGCTGGCGCCGAGGAGCTCTTCGAGGCCCTCCGCCGCATTGGGATTGAGGGAGCCTTCGAGGGGATTGGTGACGTACTGCACCGCCACGAGCTCGCGCTCTTTCTGGCCCTCCTTCCACTTCACGCTCACCCTGACCCGGCGAATACTGGCTTCCAGCATGGGCTTGAGCGTCGGATAAACCAGGCTGAGCGCCATCGCGATCATCCCGTCCGGACCGCCCGAGCTGTCCTGCAACATCCCGCCCAGGTCGGAGAGGCCAGCGCCCTGGCCGAGCGCCGCTCCATCGGAATCGTCGATCGTGGACAGCGTCCCCATGATGCCGGTCGGGGTGCTGGTCGACGTCCTGTTGGTGCTGTCGGCGGTCACGTCCGTCGTGTCGCTGTCCTCATCGCTCACACCCGCGTCGGTCAGCTGCTGTTCGACACTGCTCGGGTCCGGTAGCTCGACGGTGTCGATCTTCCACTCGCAAGAGTAACCGGGCTCGTCCTCGTCCTCGCAGCATTCGCCGCTGTCATTCTCGTCGAGCAGGGAAAAACCCTTCATCGACAGGTCGAGCTCGATCTCCGTCATGCGACAGCGCAGGAGGTTCTGGGCATAGGTTTCGCCGCGCACGCGACCCACCGCGGCCAGTAGCCCAGTCTGGGAACTCAGGATGACCGTGAGACCCAAGCCGAGAATGGCCAGTGCGACCATCACCTCGAGCAGTGTGAAGCCTCGCGAGCGCGTCATAGCTCGTCGCGCTCCGAATAGTCTTCGCCGAATCCGGCCGGCTCGGGGAGATCCACCTTGCCCCGACTGATGCGCGCGCGACCCGTCAGCGGGCTGACCTCGACCGTGACCCCATCGTCCTCGAGCCCTCGACCCAGTTGGACCACGGCTCGCTCGGTGACTCCGCCGGGCCAAAAATAGATGTAGGCGACGCCCTCACTGATCGGCTCGTCGTCGTGCTCGGTTTGCACCTTGGTGATCTTGATACTCGGGTCCAGCGCCCGTCCGGGCGTGTCCCCATCCTGACCGAGCAGGTCGATCGGCGTGAAGCCGGAGGACGGCGCACTGGCATAGGCCAGAAAGTCCTCGCCCGCGGCCTGCGCCGCAGCGACGGCGGCTTGCACGGCACCGGCCTCCGCGTCGGCATCACCCGTCTCGAGCGGGTCGGATGGCTTGCCACGCAGGGCCACCGAGGAGTTCGATTCCTCGAGCACCAGGCGGCCCGCCCCGAGATCGATGGCCAGACGAACGGGCTTACCGACGGTGTTGGCCTGGGCCAGGCCCTTCTGCACGGCGGCTACGAACAGCCCAGCGGCTGCCCGGCGACTCGCCCCGATGAACGCACCACTGCCAAAGACGAGCGTGGCCGTGAGTAGGCCCATCAGGGCCATCACGATCATGACCTCGATCAACGTGAGGCCGCGCACGCGCGCTCTTTTGGCCGGTTGGTTCACTCCTCGCTCGTGGCCGATGGCTTGGGAATCGTGATGTCGTCGTTACTGCCGGCCTGCTTGTCCGGGCCGACCGAGGTCACCGTGACGTCGTCCTCACCGCAGTTGATCTCATAGGGCTGCCCCCACGGATCGTTGGATTCCTGGCCGGCGTCGAGCTGCTTGTCCTGCACGAGCTGGCTCACCGTGGGGCAGGTGGCGTAGTCGTTTTCGGCCAGCTGCCACTGGCTGACGGCGCTGCGGATGACGCGCGCACCGTTGGTGGCCGTCTTGACCTGCGCCTCCTTCATTTGGGGTATGGCGACCACGGCGACCGCGCCGGCAATCATGGTGATGATGGCCAGCACGATCATGATCTCGATCAAGTTCATGCCGCGCTGACCCGCTCGGAGGAGCATGGCTCGAAGCGGCAGGGCTCGAGGAGGCAAGGCGCGCGTGCGGAGGGGCTGCTTTGGGTTCTGCTTCATGACTATCTCCATCTATCTTGGGTTGATTCTCGGCTCCGGCCAGGGAGAAGGCCGCGACAATTCAGTATTCGATACGATCCAAGCCGCCGGCCTTGCCGTCGGGCCCATCGCTCATCAAAAGGTAGGGTGCGTCGGATCGGTCGGCCGGACACAAGAGGCGGATGGGGTGACCCCAACCATCCAAGGGCCACTCGGCAAGCCCTGCCTCGGCGAGCAACTCCTCGGGCCCGCTCGGACACTTGCCATCGTGAACGGCCAGGTAGCGCTCGACGGGTCCGCGCAACTTGTCGATGCCCAGGAGGCTCAGGCGCTCGCCTGCCGCCTGACGTTCGGCTCGCGCAATCGACCAAACCAGGAGGAGCAGCACCGACACCACCACCACCGGCGCGACTCGGCCTACGGCAAAATATTCCCGAAAGGTCCCCCGCCCCTCCCAAGGGAAGAAGATCCGGCGGTCCGCCGCGGATTTGGCTTTGAAGATGCTGACAACCATACAAGAGCGATTTCCACCTGGAGGACGAACGCCGACGGGCGACCATCTAATCCCCGACCTATTCCACGAGATTGTTCATCTGGACGAGCGGCATCATGATCGAGATGACGATGAAGCCCACTGCGCCACCCATCACGGCGATCATGATGGGTTCGAGCAGACTGGTCATCGTCGCGACCTTCGTTTCGACCTCGGCCTCGTAGGCGCGTGAAACGTTCTCGAGCATCGCCTCGAGCTGACCGGACTTTTCACCGACGGCGATCATGTGCGTGACCATCGGCGGGAAGGCTCCACTGCGTTTCAGTGGCTCCGCAATGCTTTCGCCTTCGCGGATCGACCCAATGGCCTCCGCGATGACGCCCTCCAGGCGCACGTTTTCCATGACGTTCTTGCCGATTTCCATGGCCGGGAGCAGCTGCACGCCGCTGGCGAGCAAGGTCGACAACGTGCGGGTGAAGCGCGCCAGCGAAACGAGCAGGGTCAAGCGGCCGAAAATCGGAAACCCGAGGCGCATGGTGTCCCAGCGCAACGTTCCCTGCTCCGTGCGCTTCCAGCGTACGAACGCATAGCCCCCGCCTCCGCCGAGCAGGAGGAGAAGCCACCAGTAGCCGGACACGACTCGCGACGTGAAGATCAAGAGCCGGGTGTACCAGGGCAACTCCTGGCCCAAGTTCTCGAAGATGCCCGTGAGCTGGGGCACCACGGTCACCATCAGAAAGGTGACCAGCCCGGTGGCGAAAAACGCCATGGCCGTCGGATAGGCCAAGGCCGACACGACCTTGCCCTTGAGTCGGGACTGGTTCTCCATGAAATCGGCCAGCCGCTCCATCACCGCTTCCAGCATGCCCGAAGCCTCGCCCGCTGCGACCATGTTGATGTAGAGGGGCGGGAACACCTTCGGGTGCATGGCCAGGCAAGTGGCGAACGCCGTGCCTTCGCGCAGGTTGTCGCGGAGCGAGGTCAGGACGCGGACGAGCTGCTCGTTCTCCACTTGCTCGGTGAGTGCGCTGATGGTCTCGACCAGGGGGATGCCGGCACGGATCAGCGTCGCCAGCTGGCGCGTCATCACCGCGACCTCGGAGGCGCTGATGCGACGCAAGAAGGCGAAGGCATCCACGTCGCCCGCGCGACGCTTTTTCTTCTGGCTGCCCTCCTGAGCGCTGGTGAGCATGACGCCCTCTTTCTTGAGGGCGACCCTGAGCGCGCGCACGTTCTCCGCATCGCGGTAGCCTTTGACGGCTTTACCGTTCTTGCCAGAGATGCCGCTGTACTCGAAAACTGCCATGGCTCACTTCGACTGATCGCCGTGCGGCGCTCATTCGTCCACGATGATGTCCTCTTGCGTGGCCGCGATGACTTCTTCCACGGTGGTCAGCCCTGCGAGAACCTTGCGCGCGCCATCCTCGCGCATGGTGTCCATACCGCTCTCCTGCGCTGCGCGCTTGATGGCTTGAGCATCGGCGTTCGCCAAAATCATCGACCCGATCAGGTCGTCCATGGCCATGAGCTCGTAGATGCCGCGCCGGCCAGTGAAGCCCTTCTGGTCGCAGGCATCGCAACCGCCGGGCTTGTAGAACGTCGGCATCGTGCTCTCGCGCCAACCGACGGGCTTGTACTGCGCGCCCGCCGCTTCGTAGCGATGGGCCAGCTTGCGCTGGTCGCGCCAACGTGTTCGCCGCGGGTCGATGCCGAGCTGCTGCAGCTCGTGCGGCGCAGCCTCGTACGGCACCTTGCAATGGGGGCACAACACGCGGACCAAGCGTTGCGCCAGGATCCCGATCACCGTCGAGCGCACGAGGAACGGCTCGATATCCATCTCCACCAGGCGCGTCACGGCGCCAGCGGCGTCGTTGGTGTGCAAGGTCGACAGCACCAAGTGGCCAGTCATCGATGCGTGCATCGCGATCTCGGCCGTCTCCTTATCGCGGATCTCGCCCACCATGATGACGTCCGGATCCTGACGCAAGAACGCACGCAGCGCGCTGGCGAAGGTGAGGCCGATCTTGGGATTGACGGGGATCTGATGAATACCGCCGATTTCGTACTCGACCGGGTCCTCGGCGGTCAGAATGTTGCGGTGCGGCTGGTTGATACGATTGAGGCCTCCGTAGAGGGTGGTCGTCTTGCCGCTACCGGTTGGACCGGTCACCAGGAGAATGCCGTTCGGTCGATTGATCAGCCAATCCATGAGCGCATAGTCGCGCTGGCCGAAACCGAGCTCGGAAAGGTCGAGCAGAATGTTCGTCTTCTGCAAAAGACGCATCACGATGCGTTCGTGGTCGCGACTCGTCGGGACGGTGGAGACGCGCACGTCGATGGGGCGCCCGGCAATCTTCAGTGAAATGCGACCGTCTTGTGGCAACCGCTTCTCGGCGATGTTCAGCCCCGCCATGATCTTCACGCGGGCGATCACCGAGCTCATGAACTGCCTGCTCGCGCGGCGCGCAATGTAGAGCTGACCGTCGACGCGGTAGCGAACGATCACCTCCTTCTCCTCCGGCTCGATGTGAATGTCGCTCGCGCGCTCCTTCACTGCCTGGGAGAAAAGGCCGTTGACCCAGCGGATGATGGGGGCATCGTCGTCCGAATCCAGGAGATCCGCTTGGTCTTCTTCGCGGTTCTGCTGGCTCGCGAGCTCGCCCATCGTGTCCTGGCGCTCGTACACCCGGTTGATGGCGTCCATCACCACCGAGGCAGGTGCCACCTGCACGTTCACTTTCTTGCCCAGGAGGGCCCGCACGCCATCGAGCGCAGCCACGTCGAATGGATCGGCGCACACGAGATCGACCGCGCTCGGGTCTTCTCGGCACAACAGCACCCGATGAGCCTTGGCGTACGCGATGGGCAGCTTGGTGGCTGCTTCGAGCGGGATCGCCGCCGCATCCAGGGACTCGACGAACGAAAAGCCGCATTCCTCCGCCAGGGCACGGGCGATGACGGCTTCGCTGGCAACGCCTTGCTGCACCAAGAGGTCCGCGATGCCGGACTGCCGTTCGGCACCCAAGCTCAAGAGCTCGGGCAGCGCGTGGGCTTCGACCAAACCCTGCCGCACCAAGAGCTCACCGAGTGCCCGTCCTGCGCTCACGCCTACTCCTCTCCGATGCTGCGGGGCTGCGGAGCCAGCCGAAGCGGCGGTCCCTGGTCGACCGAGGCCATGCGCTCGCCGCCTGAGCTGTCCGCCGCGCCTTGCGGCGCGGGCGCGGGCTCCGCGGGCGCCGGGGGTGGCGGCGGAGGCGCCTCGCGTGGCGGCGTCGGGGCGGAACGAGCGGGCGCCGAGCCGCGCTTTCCGCCTTTACCGCCGCCTCCAGTGGGACCGGCGGACTTCAGGCCGCCTGGCAGGTCGATCGGCTCGCTCGGGATGTGATCGTGGAACTCGCGTGGACGCAGCTCCTCTTCGAGCCGCGCCTGTTCATCGATCTCGAAGAAGGCCTGCCGGATCTCTTCGACCAGGCCGTTGCTGCGCGCGTAATCCGTGGGCGGTCGCCAATTCGTCGTCTCGAACACGAAGTAGCGATCGATGAATTCCTGACGCTCCTGCATCTTGCGTTCGAAAATGCGGCGCAGGTCCGCTTGCTCGCGAATGACGTGCGGGGTCAAAATCAACAGCAAGTTGGTCTTGCGCTTGGTCGTCTTGGTGCGGCTGAACAGGAAGCCGAGCACCGGGATGTCACCGAGCACGGGAACCTTGTCGCGCGAGGTGGCGGTCTCGTCGCGGGTCAAACCGCCGATCACCACGGTCTGCTGGTCCTTGACCACGACCGTCGTGCTGGCCGTGCGCTTGATGATCGGCACGACGCCGAGCGCACCTTCGGGTGCCCCGGGCGCGCTGCTTTCCTGCTCGATTTCGAGCCTCACCTGGTCCGACTCGTTGATGTGCGGCGTGACCTTGATCTTGTTACCGACGTCGGTGCGCTGGGAGTTCAGGTTGATGCCGCCCATGGCACCGATCGCTGCCGCACCGCCCAGGTTCGCCAGGTTACCGAGGCTGCCACCAGCGTTCGTCTGCAGTGCGATGTTTTCGCCGACGTGGATCTCGGCCGCCACGTTGTCGGTGGCAATGATGTGTGGGGTTGCGAGCACGTTGCCGCGGCCGGCCGTGGCGAGCGCGTTGACCACGATGCCGAACGCCGGAATCGAGAGACCGGTGCCGGTGTACTGACTCGTGTTCTGCAAATCCGGACCACGCACACCGGCGGCGAAGCCCTGCAAAACGCTCGGGTCAGCCGGGAAGGCCGCGGACGTGCCCGCGTTCCAGCCGCCGATCATGGTGCTCGGCCCGGCACCACCCAGGTCGGGCTGCAACCCGCCGTGCCAGGACAGGCCGAGATCGGTGATGTCGCTCACGGCCAGATCCATGATCACCGCTTCGATGAAGACCTGCCGGCGCGGACGGTCGAGCTGATCGATGAGCACGCGCAGCTGTGCGAAGTCGCGCGGCGACGAGCTGACGACGAGAGCGTTGGTCGGTTGATCCGCGGTGACCGAGACGTCGCCTTCGAACATGCCGCCGCCGTCGCCCCCCGTCGGCGACGGTGCACCCTTCTTCTTGCCGACCTGACCGGTCAGCATCTGCTGCAGAGTTTTGGAGAGCTCGTCCGCCACCGCATGCTGCAGCAAGAGCACGTGAACGCTGCCCGCTTCGCCGGGCCGGGTGTCGAGCTTACGCACCACTTGCAAGAGCTTGCCGTACGAGTCGTCGGTGCCGACCACGATGAGCGAGTTGGTCTGTTCGTCGGCCACGACCTTCGCCAGGCCGCCCGAGCCGTCGGTACCGACATCGAACAGGTCGTTCACCTGCTCCGCGAGCGCCACGGCGTCGCCATGGTTGACGGGCTCGATCCACATCTGCTGCCCGGCACCGCCCACGTCGATTTCCTCGAGGATCCGGACCATGCGCGCCACCTGCGCCCCGGTGTCCGTGATCACGAGCAAGTTCCCACCCGGATAGGTCGAGATGTCGCCGTCTTTGCTCTTGAACTTGGTCAAGAGGCCTGCAGCCTCGTCGGCCGTGACGTAGCGCGTGCGATAGAGGCGCGTGATGTAGCTGTCGGTGTTGGGGATCGGAGCACCGCGGTCGTAGACCGGGGTGTTTTGCGTGGCGACGCCCGCACTATCGACGATCTTCAGGAAGCGGCCGTGGGGTACGACGGTGAGCCCGTTCGTCTCCAGGATGGACAAGAATGCTTGATAGGCCTCATCCAAGGTGACGGGTTCGGGCGAGACGACCGTGGCCTTGATGCTGCGAACCTTGGCGCCGTAGATGAAGCGCTTGCCCGTCATGCCGCTGATGTGATTGACGAGCTCGGCGAGGTCGGCGTCTTCGAGGTTGAACTTCACCTGGTAGCCGCCGGGCTTGGGCCGATAGGGCACGTCCGCAGCTGCGGCTATGCGGTCCATCGTGCTGGGCAGAGCGCCGGCGTCTCCGGGCGGCGTCGCCAGCGGATCGGGCGCGGCAGCGGCTGCGGGGGCCGGTGTGGCGGCCGTAGCAGGCGCGGGCGCAGGGGTACGCACGGTCGTCGGGGCGGCTCGGGTGGTCTTCTTGGCCGCGGCGGCCCGAGGCTTGCGCTGGGCGAACGCCTCGGTCGGTGAGCCCAGCGTGGTCGCCAAGAGCGCCAGCGAAAGCAGCGCCGAGAGCGACGTTCGCGGAGCGAACGCCTTGCGAGCGAACGCCTTGCGAGCAAGCGAGGTCGATAGAAAGGTGAAACGACGTCTGGTCATTTGATCTTGAGGTCGATGGTCGTGGGCTTGCCGCGTCGGTTGACTTGCACCTTCAGACTGTTGGCAGTCCGCAGGCGCGCGTAAGCCTCGAGGGCTTTCTCCGGACTCGCCATGTTGAAGTCGTTGATGGTCTCCAGCCGATCGCCGTTGACGAGGCCGAGCTGCCCGAGCAGCGTTTCGGGGCGAATGCCGAACAGGCGCACGCCGATGGTCTGCCCGTCCTTGGTCTCCGGCACGATGCGTGCGGAGCGCATGAGCTCGGCCTGGTTGTCCAGGATCTTGTCGATGGCGCTGCGATCGACCTCGAACTCGGTGTCGCTGATCTTCTTGATCTTCGAAGCGATCTCCGGGTCGAGCGCTCGGGCGGTGGCCGGCGGTGCGGCGGCGGCATCGGCTGCGGGTTCCTCAGCTGGCGCAGCCGCGGGCGCAGGTGGCGGCACCACGCCGAACAGCGCCGCCTGGCAGAGAGTGCTACTCTCGAGCCAAACGGTGGGGCTGCCGGTCGCCGGGTTGTGACCGATGTAAGCCACGGTTTGCGTGCCGAGCTTGTCGCCAACCCGGCGCAAAACGGGCGCTTTCTCCGTCGGCCCAGTGAGCGCCGCAAAGGACCACAGCGGATCCTCGGACTCGGTCAAGATGAGCACTTCGACCCCCGCACAAGCCGGGACCAGCAGGGGATTGTCGAACGTGGGCTCCACTGCAGCGACCGGAGCCTCCTCGACGGGTGCCGGGAACAGGGGTCCGGTGACGCTGTCGAACGGGTTACGCTCGTGGATCGCTCGGACACTCGGACGCGCGAGGTTGGTGAGACCAAGCAGCGGCGAGGGCGCCGGCGTCCGACCGAGCGCCGGCGAGAGGAAGCTCCGGGCGAGATCGCTCAATCCCGCCGCCTGCAGGTAGGCGCACGCGGCCACGAGGACACCGACGCCCACGTAGAAGTACTTCTTGAACAGGACTTCGATGTTCACACGCTCGACCCGAGGCGGCGGACACACCCCGCCGCGGCCCTTAAAGCGAGAGGTGTGCCAGCGGTCAATGGGGCGAAATGACGGCACTTCCTGGAGGTGGCGCCCCCCGATCTCGCCAAGTTGTCAGGGGCTGGGCAGGTCCGGCGTCCGGCTGTGACAATCTGGCAGGCGGAACTCGTCACATCTCCTCGAGCTTCCGGTAGATGGTGCGTGCCGAGATGCCGAGGAGCTGCGCCGCGAGGGTCTTGTCGCCGGCCGTGTGGCGCAGGGTGTCCTTGATGAGCCGCCGCTCGACCTCGGACAGGGGGGTCCCCACCGGGAAGGACAGGGACTCCGGGGTCCCGTCGTGGTCCTGGATGGTGCCCGGCAAGTCCGCCTCGCGCAGCTCGGGCCCTTGGCACAAGACGGCGGCCCGCTCGATCACGTTCTCGAGCTCGCGCACGTTGCCCGGCCACGCGTAGTGAACCAGCCGGTCGAGCGCCTCGCGCGCAATGGTGAGTCGGGGCCGACCGTTCTTGGCGCAGTAGAGGCCCAAGAAATGATCGACGAGCAGCGGAATGTCCTCCCGGCGTGTGCGCAGGGGCGGGGCAGTGAGCGCGATCACGTTCAACCGGTAGTAGAGATCCTCGCGGAAGCGCCCCGCCTCGACCTCGCGGCCGAGGTCGCGATTGGTGGCCGTGACGATGCGCACGTCCGCCCGCACGGTGGCGCCACCCAGCGGCTCGAACTCCCCTTCCTGCAGCACACGCAGGAGCTTCACCTGCACGGCCGGCGACAGCTCGCCCACCTCGTCCAAGAACAGCGTCCCGCCCCGTGCCCGGGCAAAACGCCCGTCCTTGCGCGTCACCGCTCCAGTGAACGCGCCCCGCTCGTAGCCGAACAGCTCGGCCTCGAGGATGCTCTCCGGGATGGCAGCGCAGTTGACCGCCACGAATGGTCGCGCCGCGCGGGGACTGTGCTGGTGAACGAAGCGCGCGATGAGCTCTTTGCCGGTCCCGGACTCGCCGAGGACGAGCACGTTGGCCACGCTGGGCGCTGCCTGCCGCGCGACCTCGAGCACCTGGCGCAGGGCCGCCGCTTGGCCGACGATTTCACGCTGGGTGAGGGCTTGGATCTCGGCGCGCAGCTTCTGGTTTTCAGCCAGGAGCGTCGCGTGTTCCATCGCCTTCTTGACCGAGCGCACGATGGTCGCCCGCTTGAGCGGCTTCTCGACGAAATCGTAGGCCCCCTCCCGCATCGCGGTGACGGCCGTCTCCACCGTGCCGTAAGCGGTCATCAACACGACTTCGGTCGCCGGCGAGAGCTCGCGCACCGCCCGCAGGAGCTCGACCCCGTTCGGGCCCGGCATCATCAGGTCGGTCAGCACGACGTGGACCTTGTGGCTACGCAGGAGGTCGAGGGCCGTCCGCGCTCCGTCGGCGGACAGGACCCGGATGCCCTCCTTCTGGAAGATCTTCTCCAGGGAGGTGCGGTTGCTGGCCTCATCGTCGACGACGAGCACGGTCGCATCGACCGGGATCACCCCAGCGAAGGGGGCCGGATCCGCTGTCGCCACGTCCACCGCCGTCATTCTGACGCAGTCATGTCATAGTGACAGATGCAAGTCAACTTGTCTTTCTTGGTGTCAAATTGTCAAGTCAGCTTGGGTGGAGCCGTGCGCACCTCCCGCGGCTCCTGGAAGTCCTGGTCCGAGAGCACCAGACGCTCGACTCGCTCGCCGCGGCCGAGGGCCGAGATGAGCTCCGGCAAGTCCGCCTTCTGCACTCGACCGTAGAAGTAGCCGTCCGGCAGGACGGCGATGGTCGGCCCCACCCAGCAGACGTCGAGGCAACTCGACGTGCAGGCCCGAACCTCGTGCTCGGCGAGCCCCGCCTCCTTGAGGCCCTGCTTGAGCAACGTCTGCAGCTCCTCTCCCCCACGCGCCGCGCAAGACCCCTTGGGCGTTCCGTCGGGCCTACGATTCACACACACGAAAAGATAACGTTTCCTTCGGGCCATTCATTTCTCCGCCAGCACGACTTCGAGCGACTCTCCGAGGATCGCGAGCAGCTCGTCCAAATCCGCATCCGGAATGTTGAGGGCCGGCGCCAAGTAGATGACGTTGCCGAGAGGGCGAACGTAGGCGCCCCGCTCGAGTGCCAAGTCGTAGACCTGCCAGCCCGCCCGATCCAGATAGCCGCCCCCCCCCGCGGACTCCAGCTCGAGCGCTGCGCACATGCCACGGCTGCGAACGCGCGTCACACCACGCATCTCGCCGAACCGAGCGAACGCCGCCGCGAGGCGCGTGGCCTTGGCCTCGGCGAGCTCGATGATCTGCTCGTCGCCATAAACCCGAAGCACCTCGAGCGCGACCCGCGCTCCCAGTGGATTGCCGCAATAGGTGTGGCCGTAGTGAAACGCACGAGCGGGCTCGCCGAGGAAACCGGCATAGACACGGTCGGTGGTGAGGGTGGCAGCGAACGGCAAGATGCCACCACTGAGGCCTTTGGCCAGGCACAGCACGTCGGGCGAGATGCCTGCGGCATCGGCGGCCCAGAACGTGCCCGTACGACCAAATCCGGTGAACACTTCGTCCAACACGAGAAGGACGTCGTGCTCGAGGGTGAGCTCACGAGCGGCGCGGAGATACTCGGGTCCGTAGAACCTCATGCCCCCCGCGCCCTGCACGAGCGGCTCGAGCACGAGCGCGGCGATGCTGTCCCCTTGGTCGCGGAGCACACGCTCGAGCGCGTCGATGGCCGCCTGCGCGCCATCGGCCGGGGACGGCAGATGCTGGACGAAGGTGCCGAACTTGCGAAACGGCGCTGAAAAGGCCGCCACGTCACCGAGCGACGTCACGCCGAGCGTCTCGCCGTGAAAAGCGTGCTCGAGCGCGAGGCAGCTGGCCTTCTTGGGCGCCCCGTTCTGGTGGAAGTACTGCACGCACAGCTTGATCGCGGCCTCCACGGCAGTCGAGCCGTTGTCCGAATAGAACACGTGCGAAAGTCCCGCCGGAGCCCGCGCGCACAGCGCCTCGGCCAGATCCACGGCCGGAGCATGCGTGATCCCACCCAAGGCGACGTGGCAGAACTCGCCCGCCTGCTCGGTGAGCGCCCGAACGAGGCGCGGATGATTGTGCCCGAGCAGCGACGTCCACCACGAGGCGTTCCCGTCGATGAGGCTGCGGCCATCGGCATCTTCGAGCCGGACACCGCGTGCCCGCTGGATGACCAGGGGGCGGCCTTCCTTTTCGTAGGCCTCCATCGGCGTGTAAGGATGCCAAACGTAGCGCTTGTCGCGCAGGACCAGGTCGGCGCGTTCAGCCGGCGTCATGATCGCTCTCTCTACCTTCGTGGGTTTCATTCGCCAGAAGCGCGCCGGACGACAGCATGCGACGCCTGGAATGAGGAACCTTTACGCTCGACACGGGCAGCTCGCTGATGCGCTCGACCGGTAGGCGCAAGGTGACCGTGGTACCGACGCCCGCCTGACTTTCGATGAAGAGCTCGCCGCCGTGCGCCTCGACGATGCGCTCGGCAATCGACAGACCGAGCCCGGTGCCGCGCGGTTTGGTGGTGAAAAACGGCTTCTTGGCCCGTTCGACGTCGACCGGCGTCATGCCGACACCGTGATCGGTCACGGCGACGACTGCGGCCTGCTCTCCATCGCCGAAGTAGCCCCTGGAAATGGCGAGCACGACCTTGCCGCCCTGCGGCATGGCCTGCAGCGCGTTCGCCATCAGGTTGTCGAGCGCCAGGCGAAAGAGCCCAGCGTCGACGAAGACCGAACCGACCTGGTCGGAGGCGTCGAGCTCGACCTCGTACCCGGGCGGGCTCGATTGCCGAAGCTGCTCGCAGATGTCGTGCAGCGATGCCGGCACCCGCGCCGCCTCGACGGGACGTGCAAAGCGCAGCAGCTCCTCCACCAGCTGATTCAAGCGCCGAGCCTCCTCGTTCACGATGGACAGCAGCGTGTCGCGATCCGCCTCGGGCAAACTCGCGCGCCGCATGCCAGACGCGGCGTTCATGATGATGGCCAAGGGATTTCGTACCTCGTGGGCAATGGACGCGGCGAGCTCGCCGACCAGGGCGAGCTGCTCCTTCTTGAAGAGCTCACTCTCGACCTGCTCGAGCTCGGCGTAGGACACCTGAAGCTCGAGGGTCTTCTCGGCCAAGCTGGAGGTGGTTTCGAGCAGCTTGCCTTCCGCGCCCCGGAGCTCCCACAAGAGCCCAAGGACAATCGAGAGCGCATAAACCCACAGGCATGTCTCGGTCAAAAGCGTGCTTTCGCCGTGAAGCACGAACTCGGCCAGGTCATAGAAACCAACGGGGCCCAAGGTGGCCAGGCAGATGAGCGGTAAGATGCAGTTCTTGCGCCCGTGCCCGACGGCCCAGGACAAGAGGCCGACGGAAGCCAATAGGTGCGCACCGACCCAAGCAGTCAAAGGGATGGCGAGCTCGACCTTGGGGATGAGCGGACCCGAGCTCGCTTCCTGGGAGAGCTGACCCAAAGACAGCAGGCATTCCGCAGGCGCGAGGACCCCGGCCACGAGGTAGGCGGCCACGAGCAGTTTCCGACTCGGCTTGACGCCGCAATAGCGGGTCAAGAAATGGGTATGAAAGACAGGCGCGGAAATGACCGCTAGGACGATCAGCCGCGTGGCCCAATAGACCTGAAAGTGGCCCGAAGGACTGGCCAGAACCCAGACGCCGAGCGCCGAGAGCGCGAGATCGGCAATCGCCCCGCTCAAGAGTGCGTAGCCGCGCCCCGGAAATAGCCGGCTCGCCAGCAGCATGAACACGGCTAGCCCGGCGTACACCGTGGCCCAGATCAAGGCGCCGCCAGCGAGGCCTTGGCTCATACCGGACGGTCCCTTAGGGCAAGCGCGGAGTTCATCGGTCGCCGTGTCATCGATCTGCGTTGACGGTCACGACCCGCTGGTTCTGCCCGACCAGTGCGCTGTGCTCGTCGTAACAGCGAACACCGAGGCGGTGGTCCCCGCTCGGCAGGCCTGCGACCTGGGCGGCCTCGAGCGCCGGCACACGAAGATGGCGAGTGGGCTCTTCTGCCAGGTAGTATTCGAACTGTGCCACTTCGGGCGTGAGCGGGGCCGCCACGAGCTCCACGGCCCGACCAGGGGCGACGAATACGGTGCCAGCGGGCTCGACCAACACACAGCCCGACGTGGGCTTGGAGCTCGGCAGGTCGAGCTCGATCTGAAACTGGCGCTGCTCGATGGCGACCTCGGAGGGGGAGGAGATGAACGCCACCAAGGCGTGCCAGCCGGGAGACAGCTCTCGGTCCTCGTCCACCACCGATCGCAGCGGGGCTCCGTTTTCGAGGAGCGGCCTCGGGGATTGCTCATCGAGCACGAGCAATAGGGCCCCCCGCTCCTGCGCCTGAACCGCAGCCGGTGAGGCGGTATGCAAGCGTAACGCGTCGAAATCGGCGCGACTCAAGCGGCGGTCGGGCGCGAGATCGAGGAGCCCCGTAGCCGCTCGAAACGAACGCGTCCCGGCGACGCTGAAGGAGACTGCGCTCGCTGCGCTCGGCGGGGCCCCTTTCTCCAGAGGGGGTGCAGTCGGCTGCGGCCGAACCAGAGGAGCATCGGCTCGTGCTTCCGTCGGTGCTTTCGCGTGACAGCCGAGCCCAAGGCTGCACAGTCCGAGCCCGCACACTCCGAGCCAGTAAAGCGCGAGGGCACGGGCATCGGAAGATCGATGAACGGACCACTCTTGCACGAGGACGACTCTACCGGGCCCGCCCCACAGGGGCCAATCGGAATTCCAGGCGCCATGACCCACCCCCGAGATCGGAGTCCCGTCGGCGGCGCTCCCGAGCTCCGGACGGCCAGCACCCCGAAAAGGCCCGGCGAGCGAGCGTCGGGTCCATGTCCAGTGGTTTCGCTGTAGAGAGGGCCAAGATGAGTTACCTGGTCCTGGCCCGCAAATGGCGACCGATGAGCTTTGCCGATTTGGTCGGGCAAGAGCACGTGAGTCGGACGCTGGCGAGCGCGATTGCCTCGGGGCGCATCGCCCACGCGTTCCTGTTCACCGGGGTGCGCGGTGTGGGCAAGACCACGAGCGCGCGCATCCTGGCCAAGGCGCTCAACTGCTTGGGGGACCCCGCCACGGGCAAGGAACCAGGTCCGACCATCGAGCCGTGTCTGAAATGCGCGGCTTGTGTCGAGATCGCCAGCGGCACCGACATCGATGTGCGTGAGATCGACGGTGCGTCCTACAACGGCGTCGACGAAGTGCGAAAGTTGCAGGACTCCCTGCCCTACCGGCCCACGCGCGATCGCTACAAGATCATCATCGTGGACGAAGTGCACATGCTGTCCACCGCAGCCTGGAATGCCTTTTTGAAGACGCTCGAGGAGCCGCCTCCCCACGTCAAGTTCGTGTTTGCCACGACCGAGGTGCACAAGGTTCCGGTCACCATCCTGAGCCGCGTCCAGCGCTTCGACTTCAAGCTCATTGCAGCACGCACCGTTGCCGAACGGCTGCGCTACGTCCTCGGCCAGGAGGGGGTCAGCTTCGACGAAGGGGCCGTTTCCATCCTGGCGCAGAAGGCGGCTGGCAGCATGCGCGATGGCATGAGCCTGCTCGACCAAGTGATCGCTTTCGGCGGTGACACCCTGCGCGGCGAGGACGTGGCGCGGGTGCTCGGTGTGGCGAGTCGAGGCGCACTCGTCGAGCTCGGGCGCGCCCTCGTCCAGGGCGACGCGCAGGCATGCCTCGACATCGTGCGCGATGTCGCCGAGCAGGGGCTCGACATCGTCCAGCTGTCCCGTGACCTCTTGGCCGTTTTGCGCCACTTGGTCGTCGCGCGCATCGCCAAGAACCCCGGCGAGCTCATCGATCTCCCGGACGAGGAACGCGGGGAAATCGAGGCGATTGCACGCACCGCGCAGGAGAGCGACCTCTTGCGTCTGCACAACGGCTTTTCCAAGGGCTTCGATGAGGTCAGTCGCGGGGCAGACCCGCGGGCCAGCCTGGAGATGCTGCTGGCGCGGCTGGCGCTCAGGCCGCCCCTCTTACCCATCGATGAGCTCTTGGTGCGGCTCGGGGCGCTGGAGAAACGCTTGGCTTCCGGTCGAGCCGGCGCCGTGGCCACGCCGTCCGGCCCCTCGCCCCGCCCGGCCCCGCCCCGAAATCCGACGCCGGTGGCGCGCGGGCGCGAGCCCCATACGGACTCGCGAGCCGGAGCGCCGAGCGCGCCCAGCCAGGACAGCGACGAGGACCCCCACCCGGCCCCAGCCGTGCTGACTCCGGCAGTGCTGGCTCCGGCAGTGCTGGCTCCGGCAGTGCCGGCCCGAGCCGAGGCAGCTCCACCAGAGCGCCAGGCGGAGCCCGAGCGCGAACCCGACCAGGGCCCCGCGATTCCTCCGGACGTGCTGGAGCGGACCCTGGCCCTTCTGCCAGCCTGCGACCGCCTGCGCGCCGACGACGGGCAGCTGGCCGCTTATTTCGAGCAGACCGAAGTGTTGGTCAGCGAGGGGCCGGTGATCCGCTTGGGTATCCAAGAGGGCTTCCTGTTCGAGCGCGAGCTCGCCACGAGCGCTGCCAGCGCGAAGATCCAAACTCACCTGGCGCTCGATTTCGGCGCCGATGTCCGTGTGGAGTTCGCCAAGGTCCCGATCGGCGTTTCGATCGGCAGCGTGCGAGCCCACTTGCGTGAGCGGCAGCGCCGGGCCCAAATCGACGAGCTTCGCAACCACCCCCGTGTCAAAGAGGCCGTCCAGATCCTGGGCGCGCGCATTCGCCAGGTCGTCCTGCCCGACTGACGTCCCATTAGCCCCGCACACGCCATGCTCCCCGCCCCTGCACGTCGCGTCATCCAGCTGCTTTCCCGTCTCCCAGGAGTCGGTGAGAAAACCGCCCAGCGCTTTGCGCTCGAGCTCATCACCGACCCCGAGCTGGCCACCGAGCTGGGTCGCGAGCTCGAGCAGCTCGCGGGGCAGGTGGGCCTGTGCGAAGCGTGCGGAAATCTGGCCGAGGTACAGAGCGATCGGCCAACCATCTGCCAGGTGTGCGCGGACGAACGTCGCACCAAGAGCCTATTGTGCGTCGTGGCCCGGGTGCAGGATCTGATGGCGATCGAACGCAGTGGGGCGATGAAAGGTCGCTACTTCGTGCTCGGGCGTCTCCTCTCGCCGCTCGATGGCATCGGGCCGGATGCAATCCGGCTGAGCGCGCTGGAGGCCAAAATCGAAAGCGACCAGGTGCGCGAGGTCATCCTGGCCACGCCGCCCACCGTCGACGGAGAGGCGACCGCGCTCTACCTGGGGCGCGAGCTCGCGGCCCGCGGCCTCGTGGTGACTCGCATCGCCTCCGGCGTGCCCCACGGCGGCGACTTGGAGTTTGCCGACCAGATCACGCTCGGTCGAGCCATCGAAGGCCGCCGCGGCGTCGGCCCGTGATTAACCCACACTCCTCAGGCAGTGGGCGCGGAAGGCCGCGTGCAGCTCGCGTGTGACCGGCCCGGGCCGCCCGCCACCGATCGGCTGACCGTCGACCGCCACCACGGGCAGAAGCTCGCGCACGGACGACGAGATGAAGACCTCGCGCGCCGAGAGCAGCTCGTCCAAGCTCGGTGTTGTCTCGTCCACCTTCCTGCCGAGCGCCCGGGCGACCGAGAGCAAGTGCTTGCGGGTGATCCCGCCCAAGATGCCAGAATCGAGACCCGGCGTGTGGAGCACGCCCGCGCCATCCAGCCAGAACACGTTCGAAGTGGCCCCCTCGAGGACCTGCCCGGCAGAATCGACGATCAACGCTTCCTTCGCGCCGGCGATCGCAGCCTTGCGCGTCGCCAGCACGGCGACCAAGTAGTTGCCGAGCTTGGCGCCACTGGCTTCCGTGTGATCGGCCAAGCGGGCAGCCCGATAGGTCACGGTCGCGATCCCGTGCTCGTAGAGCTCCGGCGCAGGCGGCGACAGGGGCGTCGTGATGATCACGCGCAGGGGCCGGCTGGCGAGGCCCGGATCGAGACCGAGCGCGCCCACACCGCGAGTCACCATCGAGCGGACGTACAGCTCCCCGGGCTCCGCGCCCGCCCGAACCGAAGCGGCGCATGCCGCCAGGATCTCCGAGCGGAGCACGCCTGTGCCGACGGGCAGGTCGATGAACACTTTGCGCGCACTCTCGGCCAGGCGTTCGACGTGCTCAGCCAGAGCAAAGGGACGCCCGGCGTAAGTGCGGAGCGTCTCGAACACGGAGTCCCCGTAGAGGAAGCCTCGATCGAACACCGATACGCTGGCTGCCGCTGCGGGACACTCTTGGCCGTCCATCCAAATCCGCGCCTCGCGCAGCGCTGCCGGCAGAGCCTGCGCGGGTGCAGCTTCGTCGCGGATTTGGCTGGAATTTTGCGCCGACATGAGAAACGGAGTTTGACGTGGCCAAAGTCCAATAGCACGCTGAGCTGACTCCTGCTGGCCCAGGCCGGCTTTGCTTGTGTCACGGTCGTGAACCACTGGATGCGCCCACTCCTGTCGGCTCGGCCCGTCGTCCTCCTCGCTTCGCTCTGGTGGGCGCTCGGTTGCGACAGCTTCGTCACCGCGCCGCCGAGTGACCCTCCGCCCGAAGAGAGCTGTGACCTGGCCGACGGCCCGTTCTCCCAGGCGCGCCTGCTCACCCGCAGCGAGTATCGGCGCACCGTCCACGACCTACTGGGACAAACGGAAGACCCGACCGCGCCGTTTCCGCACGAACCCGAGGTCGATGGCTTCGACAACAATGCGAGCGCCCACAAGGCCAATCCGCTCTTGGTCGAGAGCTTCCTGCGCGCCGCGGGCGCCATCGCGCAGGGCGTCAAAGAACGCGGCCTCGAGCCCCTGCTCCCCTGCGCCGAAGAAGACGCGGTCTGTGCGGAGCTTTTCATCGAAGACTTCGGGCGCAAAGCCTTTCGTCGACCCCTGGTCCCCGACGAAGTGACCGCATTCAAGACGCTCTACTCGCGCCTTCAGCCCGCGCTCGGGCACGCCGAAGCCATCGTCGCCATCGTCGAAGCGACCCTGCAATCCCCCCAGTTTCTCTACCGCGTCGAAGCTCCGAAAGACCAACCCGAATACGGAGCCGTCCCGCTCGGCCCCTACGAAATGGCCTCGCGCCTGTCGTACTTCCTGTGGGGTACGATGCCCGACGAGCAGCTGCTCGATGCCGCCGAGGCCAATCTGCTCGCTACGCCGGAGGACGTGGAAGGGCAGGCGCGCCGCCTGCTCGCCGACCAGCGCGCTCACGAGCGCGTGCTCGAGTTCCACCAGGCCTGGTTCGGGCTCGATCCACTCGCCAGCGTGGCGCGCGACAATTCACCCAGTGGCCTGCTCGACTCCCTCGATCTCTCGATGACGGCGTTCATCGACGGCGTGATGTGGGCGGAGGGGGGCAGCATCTCGGACCTCTTCAGCTCGCCCGCGCTGTACGTCGATTCCGTGCTGGCTCCGGTCTACGACCTGCCGGTGCCCGCGGCGGGGTTCGAACGTCACGACTTGCCCGGTGAACGCAGCGGCATCCTGACGCAGCCGGCCCTCTTGACCCTGCTCGCCAACCACGACCAGTCCTCGCCCATCCGACGTGGCGTCTTCGTGCGCGACCGGCTGTTGTGCGCGCCGGTGCAAGCTCCCCCGCCGACCGTGGACAATTCCCCGCCGGACCCGGATCCGACGCTCACCACGCGCGAGCGCTTCGCAGTGCACACCGAAAGCCCGGATTGCGCGAACTGCCACATGGCCATCGACCCGATTGGTTTCACCTTCGAGGGCTTCGATCAGCTCGGACGCGCGCGCACCGAGGAACACGGCCTGATGATCGATACCACCGGCGCCTTGGTCGATAGCGGCGATCCCACGATCGATGGCCCGGTCAGCGGCGTGACGGAGCTCGGCGCACGTCTGGCTGGGTCGAGCGCGGTAGCTCGCTGCGTGACAGGCAAGTGGTTCACGTTCGCGCTCGGTCGCTCGCGCAGCAGCGCCGACGAGTGCGCACTCGCCCCGACCTACGCCGAGATCGAGGCGAGTGGAGGCAACATGGTCGAGCTGCTGGTCGCGCTCACCAAGAGCCCATCTTTCCGACTGCGCAGCCCACATCCAGCGGAGGCCGCACCATGATGCTCAGACGACCCAGCCGTCGCCACTTCCTGCGCGCCTCGCTTGGCGCCCTGGCCCTCCCCCTCTTGGATTCCCTGCGCGCCGACGCGGCCTCGGCTACGCCGCCCAAGCGCATCGTGCTCTTGTACACACCGAACGGCACCAATCCCGACGCGTGGTTCCCGACGCCGGGCGCGAGCTCCACGGACTTCACGCTCAATTCCATCCACCAGCCACTCGCCGCATACAAGGACAAGCTCATCCTGCTAAAGGGTGTGAACAACGCCGTCGGTCAGGACCCGGACAACAACGGTGGCCCTCACCAGCGTGGTATCGGTGGGCTCTTCACCGGCCAGATGCTGGGCGAAGGGACGTTCCAGGATGGCTGCGGCTCCAAGGCCGGCTGGGCGGCGGGCAGGAGCATCGATCAGGAGGTGGCCCTGCTCATCGGGCAAGACACGTTGCTCGCGAGCCTCGAGCTCGGCGTGCGCTGCATGGACAACGACGTGCAGGGGCGCATCTCCTATTCCGGGGCCGGGGAGCCCCTGCCCCCCATCAACGAGCCGATCACCACCTACGAGCGCCTGTTCTTCCGCGACACGCCGGCAGCGCCGAGCGACACCCTCCGAGCCGAAAGCATCATGGCGGCCGTCGGGGACCAGTTCAAAGCCCTCCGGCCGCGTCTGGGCCAAGAGGACCGGGTCAAGCTCGATGAACACCTGGCCTTGGTCGAGGACCTCGAACGCCGCATGGGCTTGGGCCAGAGCGACGGCGGCTGCGCCGTCCCGCTGCCCCCCCCGTCCGACATCGATGCGGACAGCGAGCTCACGATGCCGGACATCAGCCGGATGCAGCTCGACCTCTTGGCAGTCGCTTTCGCCTGCGATCTGACGCGCGTCGCCAGCGTCCAATATTCGACCGGCTTCAACCGCATCCCCTACCCCTGGCTGGACAGCCCGGAAGAAGGTCATTCCCTCAGCCACTCGGGGGATAGCAACACGGAAGCTTGGGCACACCTCGCCGCGCGCCAACAGTGGCACGCGCAGGAGCTCGCCTACCTGATGGATCGCCTGGCCGCGATCCCCGAAGGCGATGGCAGCGTGCTCGACAGCACGCTGATCCTCTGGGGTAACGAGGTGGCCAAGGGCAACACTCATTCGCTCGACAACATCCCCTACCTGATGGCGGGCTCGGCAGGCGGCGCGCTGGCCACGGGCCAGTTCCTGGATCTCGGCGGGATCAGCAATTCCCGGCTGCTTTTGACCATCCTGAAGGCCTACGGCTTTGCCGGAGAAACGTTCGGGCACCCGGACTACGCTGACGGCGGCGTCATCCCCGGGCTCTTGCTCTGAATTCGTTCGGGCGCGGCGTCTAAGGCGTCGTGACGATGCGCGACGCCGGCACGACCTCGTCCCAGGCTGCCTCGTGCGCCTCGTAGTGCACCTTGAACTCCGTGGGGCTCTTGAGTTCCAGCACGACGGCTCGATAGACGGACCCACGCCAGGAGACTCTGACCCGATCGCCAGGCTTGTAGCGCCCGAGCTGCGCCTGGTCCTCCTGGCCTTCGGCGCGCGCCTGAGCGAGCCGGATCTTGCGCGGTGGCGGCGGGTGGGGCGGGCTTTGGCCGGCGCGACCGCGAATGCGCGGCAAAGGCACGTCTTCGTCCCAGCGCGCGGGGTAGCCCTCGAAATGCACGCGGAAGAACGAGTTGGACTTCTGCTTCAGAATGAAGGCCGGGTAGACGTGGCCTTCATCACCCCACTCCACGAGCACGTGATCCCCAACCTGGTAAGGCCGCGCGCAGGACAAACACAAGGCGAGCAGCCAGGGCAAGAGCGTCGGCACGCGCAGCCATTGGGCCTTTGGGTCACGCATCGACCGGCACGGCCTCCGCGCTGCGGCTGTTTCTGGCCGCCTGGGCGCGGGACAGCCATAGGGCTAGCGCGATGGTGAGCGCGATGCCCGCCCCAGCACCGAGCTGCCATTCGAGCGAGAGAAAGTCGATGGCGCCTTCTGGAACCCGCAAGACCACCGACACCATGGTGACCAAATTGAACCCCACGTGCGCGAACAAGCTGGCCCAGAGCGAGCCACTCGCGACGCGAAGGAACGTCAGGTAGGCTGCCACGAGCGCGATCGGCAGCAGCATGGTCGGGTCGTAGTGACTCAGCGTGAAGCCGACTCCGCTGATGAGGCCCGCCTGCCAGCCCGGGTGCTGGGCGCGTCGCAACGCACCATAGACGGCGCCGCGGAAAAACGCTTCCTCGGCGATGGGCACGAGCACGGCGAGCACGAGCACCAGGAGGACGCCATGTAGCGTTCCGTGCGGCAAGAGCAGATTTGCCCGTTCGGCCATCGCTTGGTCTACCCCCGGCACGAGGAGGCCTTCCAGGTGCACGACGCCTTCGGCAGGCACCTGAGCCAAAGCGCCACCGACGAAGGCGAGCGGGAGATAGAGCGCGGCGGTCGCGCGAAAGCCAAGCGCTTCCCGGAGCGTGTCGCCACCAGGATGACGACTGGTGAGCATCGCCGAGGTGAGCAGGAATACGACCGCGCTGAGGCCCCCGAGTGAGACCATGTCCCTGAGTGCTTCCTGGCGGACGGCGCCGAGGAGCAGGGCGCCGAGAAGCATCCAGAAGAATGCCGTCGACATCCAAAGCACTGCATGGATGGTGGAAAATGGCGCCGACGTCCCCGCCGGAGCGTTCACGGCAATGCTCCCAGGTGCGCCAGGACGCCGCGCTTCTGCACGCTCTCTTTGGCCGGTCCGAGATCGAGCTCGGGATGATTCACGGTGAAGTGGAGGCCTCGACTCTCCTTCCTCACGCGCGCGGCATTGATCACGAGCTCAGCCACCGTCTGGATGTTCCGAAGCTCCAGCAGATCGCGCGTCACCAAGTACTTCCAGTAGTACTCCCGGATCTCCTGCTCCAGCAGGCTCACCCGACGCGCGGCGCGCTCCAGGCGATTGTCGCTGCGCACGATACCGACGTAGTTCCACATCAGGCGCCGAATCTCGTCCCAATTCTGGGTGATGATGACGGCTTCGTCGCTGGGGATGGCGTCGCCAACCTGCCAATCGGGCGCATCGGGCAGGGGCTTCTGCCGGAGCTCGTGAATTTGCGACTCGAGCTTCAGTGCCGCCTGCTTGGCGAATACGAGGCCTTCGAGCAGGGAGTTCGATGCCAGGCGATTCGCCCCGTGCAGCCCCGTACAGGCCGTCTCGCCGATGGCGAACAGGCCGGGCACGCTCGAACGACCGAACAGGTCGCTCGCAACTCCGCCGCAGGAGTAGTGAGCCGCGGGCACGACCGGAATCGGCTCGCGTGACATGTCGATGCCGTACTGGGCGCAGCGAGCAGAGATATTCGGAAAACGGTCCTCGGTGAACTGCCGCGGCTTGTGAGTGATGTCGAGCAGCACGTGCTCCGAACCGGTGCGCTTCATCTCGAAGTCGATCGCGCGGGCTACCACGTCGCGAGGCGCCAAATCAGCCAGCTTGTGGTGCCGCTTCATGAATGCGTCGCCGTCCGGCAAGCGCAGCACCGCGCCTTCACCGCGCAACGCCTCGCTGATCAGAAAACTCTTGGCCCTAGGCTCGAACAGCACAGTGGGGTGAAACTGGAAGAACTCCATGTTGGAGATCTCCGCTCCCGCGCGATAGGCCATGGCCACGCCGTCCCCGGTCGCTACGTCGGGGTTGGACGTGTAGAGGTACACCTTGCCGGCTCCACCCGTGGCCAGGATGGTCGCCCGAGCGAGCAACTTCTCGACCTTGCCCTTCTTTTCGTCCAGGACGTACGCGCCAACACAGCGTTCGGGCTTGCCGCGCTCGCTCGTGATGATCAAATCCACGCCCATCGTCCACTCGAGCACGCGGATGCGTGGATGGCTGGTGATGGCGGCCACCAGAGCCCGCTGGATTTCCGCACCCGTGACGTCGCCCGCGTGCGCGACGCGGCGCGCGCTGTGCCCGCCTTCCCGCGCCAAATCGAGCTGGCCACTAGCCTGAGCCGTGAACGCAGCGCCGAGGTCCATCAGCCAACGCAGCACCTCGGGTCCCTGGCGGACACACAGCTCGACGGCCTCGTCGCGACAGAGCCCTGCCCCCGCCACGTGCGTGTCCTTGGCGTGCTCCTCGAACGAATCGGCCGGGTCGAGCACGGCAGCGACGCCACCCTGAGCCCAGCCGGTCGCCGACTCGCTGATCGAACGCTTGGTCACCACCAGGACGTCACCGAATTCGGCGGCGCGCAAGGCGAAGGACAAGCCAGCGATGCCACTGCCCAAGACGAGAAAATCCGCGGCGCTGCTCATGCGAGCCGCACTCATACCTCAAGAAATCCGAGATGTGGGAGGACGACCCCCATCGGAGCCGCCACAGGCTGTGGGACGTCAGTCACTTTTTTACGAAATTTCAGCAGCTTAGTGACACCTGTCCGCCTTGACGCCAAAGCTTCACCCCCTACCTTGGAGAGAATGGAACACGCGAGCCCAAGTGAGGGTTCTCGACGTGACCAAGAGCGAGGAGAACACGGTGAAGATTCTGGTGGCGTTGAAGCGAGTGAGCGACCCAGACCACGCCAACAAGGTGAAGGTCGGGGCCGGTGGAAGCACGGTCGATACCTCGGGCCTCGAGTGGAAGGTCAATCCGTTCGACGAGTACGCACTCGAGGCGGCCCTGCGCCTGACCGAAGACGGCAAGAGCAAGACGCGAGAGGGCGAAGTCGTCGTGGTGACTTTGGGCAACAAGGACACGGAGACGACCCTGCGCTCGGCCTTGGCCACCGGGGCGGACCGGGCCATCCGCATCGAGGCCGAGGACGAAGCGCTCGACGGCGGCGTCGTGGCCGAAGCGCTCGCCAAAGTGTGCCAGGAGGAAAAGCCCGACCTCGTGATCCTGGGCAAACAGGCCGTGGACGGCGATTCCAATCAGGTCGGCCAGCGCCTGGCAGAGCTGCTCGATTTCCCCATGGCCACCTTCGCTGCGACCATCGTGGAAGAAGCCTCGGGCAAGCTGCTCGTCGGTCGTGAGGTGGATGGCGGCGTGCTGAGTCTGCGCCTCACTCCGCCCTGCCTCATCACGGTGGACTTGCGCATCGTGGCGCCCGAGAGCGTCTACTCGAAGAAGACCGAGCGGAGCTTCCGCTACGCCGAAGGGGTGCGCTTCGCGCCCTTGCCGGCGATCATGAAGGCGAAGAAAAAGCCTCTCGACGTCAAACCTCTGGCGGCCCTGACCGCAGCCAAGCCCCAGAGCACCTACGGCAAGTTCGAATTGCCCAAGAGCCGCAAAGCAGGTGTTCTGGTCAAGAGCGCCGCGGAGCTGGTGGAGAAACTCAAGACGGAGGCACGCGTCCTATGACCAAGGCTCTCATCGTCGCCGAGCTCGGCGACGACGGCTCGCTCAAGCGGGGTACGCTTTCGGCCATCACGTTCGCACGCAAGGCCAGCGTGAGCTCCTTCGACATCCTGGTGCTCGGCCAGAGCACCCAGGCAGCGAGCGAGGAGCTCGCCCAGCACGGCGCCGCCAAGGTGATCAAGGTCGAAGACCCGAGCCTCGGCCACTACGTCGCCGAACGCTTCGCCCCCACCGTGATCGACCTGGCTCGGGGCTATCAGCTCGTCCTCGGCGTCGCGAGCAGCTTCGGCAAGGACCTCTTGCCGCGGGTGGCCGCGCGCCTCGGCGCCGGCTACGCGGGCGATTGCGCCGACGTCAGCGCCGAAGGTGGCAAGCTCACCTTCAAGCGCCCGATGTTCGCAGGCAACGTCTACGGCTTCTGCCAACTGACGAGCCCGGTCCAGGTCGTCACCGTGCGTCAGAGCGAAGTCGACCCGAGCGAGCCGTCGGGCAGCAAGAGTCCGATTGAGGCGGCCGGCGTGGCCGCGGCGGCCGGCGCTGCGAGCCGAGTCGAATTCGTGTCGCTCGATGCGGTCAAGTCGGCGCGCCCCGAGCTCGCGGACGTCAAGGTCGTCGTCTCGGGCGGACGCGCTCTGAAGGAGCGCTTCTTCGAGGTCATGGAGCCCTTGGCCGATGCCCTGGGCGCTGCCCTCGGCGCCAGTCGTGCGGCCGTCGACGCCGGCTACTGCCCGGGCGACTTCCAGGTGGGGCAGACCGGCAAGATCGTCGCCCCGTCGCTCTACGTGGCCGTGGGCATCTCCGGCGCCATCCAGCACATCGCCGGCATGAAAGGGTCCAAGGTGATCGTGGCCATCAACAAGGACCCGGAGGCGCCGATTTTCCAAATCGCCGACTACGGGCTCGTCGCAGATCTGTTCACGGCGGTGCCGGAATTCGTGCGGGCCATCAAGGGTTGAGCGAGATGGGCCTGACCGAGATGGGCCGGCACAGGAAGGTTCTTGACACCCGGCGCGCTGCGCATCATTGTCCCCCGCCCCAGCCGGGCCCCCGGCCGGGGGCGAGAGCGATCGGGGCGTAGCGCAGTTTGGTAGCGCGCACGGTTCGGGATCGTGAGGTCGTGAGTTCGAATCTCACCGCCCCGACAGATCGACCAACTCGACGAAGCGGCCTCCTCGCGGAGGCCGCTCTCGTTTTCCGGCTGCACCTTCCGAACAGCCATTGCCCGAACAAACATTGCGAGACGGCCGGCCGGGCGCGACACTGCACTCACTTCTCAAGAACGCGACATGCCCGCCATCTCCCACCCCACCCTGGCCTGGATCGGCTTCATCGCGCTCATCTTGTTCCTGCTCGCCATCGACCTCGGCCTCGTGCACCGCGGACAGGAGCGGATGTCGACCGCATCGGCCCTGCGTTGGACGGCCGTCTGGATCGTCATCTCGCTGCTCTTCTCCGGCGTGGTCTACGCACTCTACGAAGGCCCGTGGGGCCCCGAGTTCTCCGCGCGACTGCCCGAAGACATGCGCACCGTCGACGGCAAGGACGCCGTCTTCAAGTACCTGACAGGGTACTTGATCGAGAAGCTGCTCAGTCTGGACAACATCTTCGTCATCGCGGTGATTCTCACGGCCTTCAAGGTCCCGGAGGAATCGATGCACCGAGTGCTCTACTGGGGCATTCTGGGCGCGCTCATTCTGCGCGGCATCATGATTGGCGCCGGCACGGCCGCCCTGCGCGAGTTCCACTGGCTCATCTTCCCGCTGGGCGCCGTGCTGCTCTGGACGGCATTCAAGATGCTGCGCGCCGGGGAAGACGGGGACGACGTCGACGTCGACAAGAACCCGCTCGTACGCCTGGCTCGCTTGGTCTTCCCGGTGGCCCCCCCCCAGAAGCCCGGCGAGTTCTTCACGCGTCACGAGGGGAAGGCGGCCATCACGCCGGTGTTCTTGGCCCTGCTCGCGGTCGAGGCCTCTGATGTCCTTTTCGCAGTCGACTCGGTGCCCGCCATCTTCGCGGTGACGCTCGACCCCTTCATCGTCTTCACCTCGAACATCTTCGCCATCCTCGGCCTGCGCTCGCTCTTTTTCGCGCTGCAGTCGATGCTCGGCAAGTTCCGGCTGCTCAAGCCCGCGCTGGCCGGCATCTTGGCCTTCGTCGGCGTCAAGATGCTGATTTCGCAGTACGTGAAGGTGCCCCCTTTGCTGTCACTCCTGGTCATCGTCGTCGCCGTGAGCACGGCGATCATCCTGTCGGTCGTCACCGAGCGGCGCGGCACGGATCCGAAGGCCTGACCGAGGCGAGTCAGTCGACCACGATCGGCGCCGAAACGAGGACGTCGAGCGTTCCGCCGGTCATGCGCTCCCGCGCGGGGCGCAGATCGATGGCCCCCGCCTCACTGCGCAGCTTCTTGGCCCCCCCGTGCAGCACCCAGCGCACGCAGAGCGGCGGGAGCGAGGCCGCCGGCTCCTTTCGTCTCTCTGCAGTGTGCCCGATGACGACGGTCGCCCCGCGCCGTTCGGCCCAGAACTCGACCACCCGCTCGGCCCCGGCCTGGTACCCGAGCGTCGCGCCATCGTCCTGCACGTAGCGGAGCTCCGCTCGCTCGCCAGGCCGCAGGAACACGTGGAGGTCGAAGGCGCGGATCAGCTGGTCGGCGATCGGTGCTCCGCCATCGCGAGCCAGCACGTGCTCGTCCGCGGCAATGGGCAGGAGCGTGCCCGAGCGGACGAAGAGCGGCGTCTCCGCCAAGGGCACGCGGGCCTCGTAGGTTTGCCCGCCACGGTCCCAAACGCCGCTGCGGAGGCAATACCAGTAGCCGCTCGGGAAGCGCACGTTGCGCTTCCGCGCCTCCTCGACCACCGGTGCCAGAAGGAGCCGGCCGATCCTGAAGTCGGCGTCGCGTCGGTGCCAATCCGGCTGGCTCGTCTCGTCGACGAACGCCGGCGAAAGGATGGGCTCACCGCGCTTCTCTTGGGCGATGAACAGCTGATAGAGGTAAGGCAGGAAGCGGTAGCGCAAGCGAATGTAGTGCCGCAGGATGCGCACGGTCTTCGGCTCGAAAGCCCACGGCTCCTGAGGGCGGGAGCCCTTGACGCTGTGGTTGCGCAAGAAGGGGAACAAGAACGCGGCCTGGTAGAAACGTAGCGCCAGCTCGTCGGTCGCGTCACCGCCGAACCCCGGCACGTCCGGTCCGTTGAACGGCACACCGGAGAGCGCCAGGTTGATCGAGGTCGGTAGAGCCGCCGCCAAATGCCGGAAGGTCGACACGTTGTCGCCCGTCCACACCGCTGCTTCCCGCGCCATGCCAATCGAGGCGCTCCGCGAGAGCACGAACGGGCGCTCGTTCGGACGCGCTGCCAAGAGTCCCTGGCGTGTCGCCTGCGCCATGCCGAGCGCGTACTCGTTGTGGAAGGCCTCGTGCGCAAAGCGCCCCTCGGCAAAGCGCATCGACTCGCCCTCCACGGGCCCCGTCGACGGGTCGTTCATGTCGACCCAGAAGGCGTGGAATCCCTTCTTGGCCAGCGCGCTCACCTGGTCGGCCCAGAATGCGCGCGTCTTTGCTTGTGAAAAGTCCGGGAAGTGCACGGTGCCGGGCCAGACGATGCCGACGTACGGCTTCCCCGTTGGCCCAAGGCAGAAATGTCCGCCGGAGACACCTTGGTCGTAGACCGAATACCCAGGGTCGATTTTCACGCCCGGATCCAAGATGGGCACGATGCGGCGTCGCCGCGCGGCGATGGGCCCCCAATCGAACTCGCCGCCGACCTCGGGCAGGGCGCCCTTGCGCGTCGTGAACACGCGAAAGCCGTTCATGTAGTCGATGTCGAGCCACAGACCGTCACAAGGGATCTGGTGCTCGGCAAACTTGCGATCCAGCTCGAGCAGGTCGGCCCGGTCCCCGTAGCCCCAGCGCGACTGGTGGTGCCCGAGCGCCCAGAGTGGAGGCCGCGGGGTCGTGCCGACCAGGATCTGGAGCTTCTGCGTCAGCTCCCGCAGCGTCGGACCGACCAGAAAATAAAGGGCAATTGCCCCGCTCATCGCGCCGACGAACAGCTGCCCCGTCGGCTCGTCGGTGGCCGCTGACTCACCTGCACCGAACGGATCTTCTCCGGTCAGACTGAGCACGGGGTTGGTCGCCATGAAGGCGCGCCGTGTGGTGTCGAGCAGGACGCCGAAGAAGGCGCCGCTGCGTTCGATGACGAGGTACGGGATCGACGCGTAGCAGGCGTCGATCTCGGCGCGCCCGATCTGATCCGGAGAGTAGTCGGCCCACACATCCGTGTTCCAGAACTGCGACTTCTGACCCGACTTCTCCAGTCGTCCCCACTGCTCACCCATGCCGAAGAAGCGGTCGCCCGGATCGCTCGCCAAGCGCAGCATCCACGCGCTACCCGACACGCCCAAGGACCCCCGCGGCATGCCGGCGAGTGCCGGGCCCTCTGCGCCGCGCTTGGGGGCCAGCCGAAACGCACCACTCGAGCCAAAAGCCGCGCGGTAGCGGCTCTTTTTTTGGCTGGAGAAGGCCACTCGCGCGAGCCGGAGTCCAAGTTCCCGATCGGCCGCGCTCGCGCTCACGCGGAAGACGTCGTCACCGAGGTCGTCCACCGCGAGGGCCAGCGACGCACCGCCGGCCTGCTCCGGCAGCAACGCCAGGTGCGCCCGGACCCGGTCGACGAAGGCAAAGTTGTCGGGGTGCGGGATCTTGTGCAAACCGAGCATGGCGAGAGTCTGGGCGAAGCGTGAGCCGGGCGGAAGCCGGCGGTTGACAGCCGGCCGCCCACGACTAGCCTCCGAGGCCCCTTGGGGCCGTAGCTCAGCTGGGAGAGCGCTGCGTTCGCAATGCAGAGGTCAGGGGTTCGATCCCCCTCGGCTCCACTCAAGCAAGACAGAAGAAACCCACCAATTTGGTGCGGTTTTCCCGCCACCGTAGGCTCGAACGCCGGGGCGCGACGCCCACCGAGCGGTCGCGCCGCAAACGGAAGCCATCGATCGGCAGTCACGCCCCTTTCCCGTTCGGCAAGTGCGCCGTTGCCCCACGCACGATCGTCGCCGCGCGACGGAGCATCCTGCTCGAAGCGAGCTCGTGGCCGAGACTGGACCGATTCTGGCGCTCGAGTCGGACGTCGCAGAGCCCGCGGCGTGCACGAGCCCGCAAGACCAAACCATGAGCGCACCCGACGCTCCCAACGTTGCCCTTCGGTGGCATGCGGACGCTGCTACTCGTCCTATGGGATTGGGCTCCGCTCCTGGAGTTGCAGCTCCTGCCGTAGTCACCCGTTCCGCAGCGCGGTCGCTGAGGAGATGGTTGCGGTTCCGCATCGCGACGACGAGAAACGCGCGCCCGCGCTGCCCATGTAATTGTTCAGAAATACACGGTTTTTTGGTGCATGTTACTTTTTTCTCTTTCGATCTACTGACACGGTAACCCGCCGCATGTATTGTGCCCACACTGGAAGCAGGAGAGTCCTCCGATTCCAGGCGGCTGAATCAATCCTTTCTCGGCGGTCCGCCTTGTCCGAGCACCTGGAGCGCACCCGTGGCCATCGAAGTTCCTCACGTCAACATCCTCATCGTCGACGACGACCAAGCCATCCTGGAATACATGCAGACCCTCCTGGAAAAGGACGGGTTCGAAGTCCGCACGCAGAGCGATCCGACGCGCGTGGAGGACGAGGTTCGCCAGGGCTCATTCCACGTCATCATCCTCGACGTGATGATGCCGCAGCTCGACGGTATCGAAGTGCTCAAGCGCATTCGCGCCATCGACAGCGACGTTGCGGTCGTGATGTTCACCGCACACCCCAACCTCGAGACGGCCGTGGCCTCGATGAAGCTCGACGCGGTCGACTACATCAAGAAGCCCTTCAACGTCGACGAGTTCCGCGAGGTTTTGGCCCGCGTGATGAAGAAAAAGGGCCTCGCGCGGACGCCCGAGGAGCAGCTCCACAAGATCATTGGAGATACCATCCGCGGCCTGCGCAAAGACCAAGAGCTGACGCTCAAGCAGATGAGTCGCCGCACCGGCCTCTCCATCTCGCTCCTGTCACAAATCGAGCGCGCCGAATCGAGCCCCTCGATCTCGTCTCTCTACAAGATCGCCGTGGCGCTCGATTCGAAGATCCACGCGCTGTTCGGGGACAACTGAGCAGCGACCACTCAGCTATTGCTGACGCGCTGGCTCGCTACGATGTCCGCGGATCTCTCCGCACACGCGAGAAGCGCGCAGCTCCTTCGACTTGAACCTGAAAGAAGTGTGAGAAACGCGCCTGCCCGGCACGTGGGTAGGACACTAAGTGAGTGCGCCGCTGGACCCCGGTCCCGCCTCCTCCGATTGGTTCCCGCGGGGACTTGCGGCGTGCTTCTCGGAACGAGCTCAGCTTGGCCACGTGTCGACCGAATGGGCTCGAACCACCTCTTGAAACTATTCCCCTTTCAGCACTCCGCGCCGGAGTGATTCCCTTGACCTAAGCTTCACCGGTTTCGCATAGCCGGCTCGGGCGCCTCGACGGAGGCGCCCTCTTTTTTTCCATGGCCGCAATTTTCGTCGTCGCAGAGCAACCGGGCGGCGACCACGAGCGCCAAGCGCCTGAAATTACGCAGAGAAGTGGTAGCGCGCTCGGCTTGACAGCCTCAGAACCGGCCACCATAGTCTCGGCCCCCCGCGAGCGGGGGAGCGCCGAAGTAGCTCAGTCGGTTAGAGCATACGCTTCATAAGCGTGGGG
>Ga0164308_10000096_pt1 | contig 42351 bp, 31 predicted proteins | sample Whisoiple_246_MG_FD_109983 | JGI IMG/M metagenome (GOLD analysis project Ga0164308, IMG submission 109983) | Soil microbial communities amended with fresh organic matter from upstate New York, USA - Whitman soil sample_246_MG | ecosystem: Environmental > Terrestrial > Soil > Unclassified >... | reverse complement strand
GAAGAAGCTGGCCGAGCAGGAACGGGCACGCCTGAAGCGCGAGGCAGCGGCCGAAAAGGCGCGTCTCGTGCGCGAGCGCGACAAGGCGCAGAAGGATGCCCTCCGCGAGAAGGAGCGCCTGCGCAAAGAAAAAGAGGCGGAAAAAGAACGCCTGCGTAAAGAAAAAGAGCGCATCCTCCGCGAGAAAGAGCGCGAGAAGGAGCGCCTGCGCAAAGAAAAAGAGCGCGAGGCCTATCGCCGGGCGCGCGAAGCCGAGCGAGAACGCGTGCGCACCGAGCGCGAAGCCGCCCGCCGGGCCCTCGAGGGCCGCGTGGCGCAGCAGGCCAAGGAGGCCCAGCGCATTTCCGGCCTCTCACGCGGTGGCTCGACGCGCGTCTACCGGCCCGATGCCATCCCGAGCCAATCCGGCACGACGCGTGAGGGCACGACCACCGCACGGGGCGTGCATCGTCCACCGCCGGTGCGCACACCGCTGCGCCCCCCCGCCCCACCAGCAGCGCCGCGACCGGCACCCCCTGCCGATCCCGAGACGCGCTGGGCCACGATTCGCCAGCGCATCGACAAGATGCCCGAGCGTTTCCGCCGCGAATATTCCGAGAGCTTCGATATGTCGTGGATCCACCACGACAGCGCCCTGGAAGGCGTGGTTTACACCTTCCAAGAGCTGAAGACGGCCATCGACGCCAACATCGTCATCGTCCCCGACTCGAGCTTGCAGCCAGTGTGCGAGGAGATCCGCCGGCACAAGCAGGCCATCGAGTGGGCGCGCGACCTCGGCACCTCGGACTCCCCGCTCACCGCCGAGGTGTTGAAAAAGCTCTACCTGCTTCTTCATCCGGAAGAAGGCGATCTCAAGTCGGTCAAATACCGCAAAGAGATCCCGCAGCACCGGCTCTATTTCCACGAGTATGCCGCACCCGACAAGATCGCCGTCCGCATCCGGCAGGCGTTCGAGTGGCTACACGGGCCCGAGCCGCCGAAGCTGAAGGATCCGGTCCGCGTCGCGGCACGCCTGCACTTCGACCTCTTGCGCACGTTCCCCTTCCCCGAGGACAGCGGCAAGGTCGCACGCCTGCTCATGAACGTGATCTTGATGCGGGCAGGGCTACCCCCCGTGATCATTCATTCGACCGAGCGCCAGCGCTACTACGACGCGCTGCGCGGCTCGCTCCCCACCATCGTGCACATGGTCGGTGAATCGATGAAGAACTCCTTGGCCAGCATCGAGAAGGTGCTGGACGAGGAGGGCCTTGCTCCGACCGGCTGAGCTCCGACCGGCTGAGCTCTACTTTCCGGTGACGATGGCGTCCCAGCCCGTCGCCCGGGCCAGGTCGGTCAGCGCCAGGTTGTAGTCGAGGATCGCGGACATCTCGCTGAAGCGCTTCAGCGCGTATTCCTTGGAGGGCTCGACGAGGTCGCTGTCCTCCGTCAGCCCGAGATCCAGGCCCTGCTGGACCTTGATCAGCCACTGTTTGGCGTACCGGGCGGCTTCGCCCCAAGCGAGCAGCCGGCGCTCGGCGTCCTTTGCCTCTTGGTAGGCCTTCTCCACTTCGACGGCGATCCCACCGAGCGCATAACGTTCCGTGGCTCGCATCTCCTCGAGGTCGGCGCTCGCCTGCGCCACCCGAGCGGCCTGCGGGAAGAAGTCGAGCTTCCAGCGCAAGATCAGGCCCGCGCCGACGATGGGGGTGTTCAGCGGGTCGTAGGTGAAGGGGTTCGGCTGCGAGGTCACGCCCGGCGCCTGATTGAAGCGAGCCGAGAGCCCCAAGCCCAAGTCGGGAAGGTAGCGCGCCTTTTCGATGCCGAGCTGGGCCTCGCGCGCCATGAGCCCGGCGCGCACCATGTTGATCTCCGGACGGTGCAAGCGGGCGGCCTCGAGGTAACGCGCCGCCGGCCCGAGCTCGTGCGGCACGCGCGCCAGCGGCTCGTCGACGATGTCGATCCCGCCCGTCCGTCCCGTGTAGAAACGCAGAGCCGAGAGCGCGATTTTTTCGCTCCGTTCCGCCTCGCTGCCGCGTGCCTCGAGCTCCGCTCGCTGCACCTTGAGCTCCAAGAGGTCGATCTCGTCACCGTGTCCAGACTCGAGCTCGCGCTCCAGACGCTCGACGTACTCCCCCACCCGCGACTTGGCGTCACCCACCAAAAGCAGCGCATCGCGGGCCAGCTGGACGCCGTAAAAGGCGCGCCGAGCCTCACGACGGATGGCAAATCGTTCCTGGAGGAGCTCGCTTTTGCCGAGCTCGACGTTGGCCTGCGCCGCGTCCCAGAGGTTGGTCAGCTTGCCGAAGGTCCAGATGGGGATCACCCCTTCGATGGCCAGGTGGTAGGCGATCGACAGATCCTTGGAGACGGCCACGTCCGTGCTGGGGCTGAAAACACTGGTCCCGTGCCACGCAGGCAAGACGGCCGCAAAGGCGTTCAGCTCGAACTGGCCGTAAGGGGCGCGGTGCGCCTCCGACAGCTGGGCTTCCTTGCGCCGGAGCCGGGCCGCCGCCTGGGCGATCTTCGGGTAGTTCTGCTCGGCCAGAGCCAGCACCTGAGCGAGGGTGAGCCGCTCGGGCGTGGCGGCCGGGGCCATCTGGGTCCACGCGCACGCCAGGGCGAGGGCGCCGCACGCGAGCAACCTGCCGATCCGAGTATTTGCGCGCTGTAGCACGAGCTGTCCCAGGCCTGATTTGTTAGCCGAGCGCCGGGCGCGGGGAAAGGGGTAGACTCGTCGGCATGAGCCCCCCGAGCGGCAGCCCCGCACTGGATTTGAGCGCTTATCTCGGCCCAGACGCCAGCTTCGTCGGCACGCTGTCTCTGGCGGGGAACGTACGAATCGACGGCAGCGTCGACGGCGAGGTCCTGGGCGCGACCCTGGTCATTCTGGGGCCGAGCGCGCGGATGCGCGGCAAGATTCAGGCAGGCTCGGTCGTCGTGCTCGGCGCCCAGGTGACCGCCGACGTAGACGTACGCGGAAGTATCGAGCTGCGCCAGGGCGCAACCGTCGTCGGGACGCTGACGGCTGCGGAGATCCACATGGACCCGGACATCGAGTTCAGCGGCAAATGTGACCTGCACCCCGCCCGCAGTACGGCGCCACGTCCCCTAGCAGTCGGTCTTTCGGAAGCAGACTGAGCTCGGCCTCGGTGATCTGGGCCTACGGCCCTTCCGACTGCGTCAGCGCGATCGGCAGCGGCGAAGCCTCGAGTGCTTCGTCGACGATGCGAGCATACTCGGGGCTGGCGCGCAGCGGCCCAAACTCCGATTGAGTGCGCGAGCGCACGATCCAGTCCTGCATCGACCGGTGCGTGCGCAGGAATCGGGGGCGCTGCAGCTGACCCGCCAGCCGCAAGGCATCGGCGAACTTGTGCTGGCACTCGGTCAAGGCGCGCGCCCGCAACCCCGGGTCCACGGCCGGCTGAACCAGCGCGCACTGCGCCCGCGCTTCGGTGTACGGGATCTCCGCGCTGGTCGGGAATTCCTGCATCGCCTGGGCCAGGAGCTCGAGGGCGCGGCCGAGCTCTGCGGGATCGTAGCCGGAATCGCTTTGCGCCAGGCGGAGCCGCGCGTAGGCCAGATCCATCAGGTGGTAGTAGCGGGGACGCCGCGGCAGCTTGCAGCCGGAATCGTGCAGAGCGCCGGCCGCCTGATACAAGGGAAGCGAGCGCTCGGCGGCCAGCCGTGAGTCGAGCGCTCGGTCGAAGAGTACCGCATCGGCCTGCCACAGGCGGGTGGTGGCGCTCTCGGGGTACTTCGCGGAAAGAGCCGTGAACACTTGCTGAGCCCGCGCGTAGTCGCGATCACGAAACGCCCGAATGCCGGGTTCGAGCGCCTCACGCGGCGGGTCCATCGAATAGCCGGTTGGGCACGCCTTGACCGCGGCGGGGCCTTGCGCCGAGGCCGGCTTCGGGTCGTCGTGCGCGCACCCGACGAGCGACAGGGTCGCGAGCGAGAGAAAGCCGCAAGAAACCGGAAAGAAACGGATAGAGCGCTGTGCTGAGGCCAGGGCGCTCGCGGGCGCTCGCGTTCCCGTGGGCGGCGCACCCAAATCCCCTATTTTCACCCCGACAGGGCCCTCGGCTCGAGCCTTGCCGCGGCTCCCATTTCGTGGCCCAATCCCTCCCCCGACCAAAGGCCAGTGCCACGGGAATTCCGCCGGTGCCAGCAGCTGGCAGAGGCGCCCCAAAAGCGCCCTCTTGCCTGTGACATCGAACGAGAATTGCACCGCGTTCGATGGTACACGGCTCCGGACGGGCCGCCTATCGCCCGGCGCTCAGTCTAGCGCGCCCCTTCGACCCTCCCGCCCCCACGATCCAGGAAACTGATGAGCCTCCCTGAGAAAAAAGGCCTCTACGACCCCGCGTTCGAGCACGATGCGTGCGGCATCGGCCTCATCGCCGATATTTCCGGCGAAGCGTCGCACGATATCGTGCGCAAGGGCGTCGACATCTTGCTCAACCTCGAGCACCGCGGCGCGTCGGGCAGCGACCCGCTGACCGGTGACGGCGCAGGCATTCTCACTCAGTTGCCGGATGCATTTTTCCGCAAGGAATGCCTGGCCCTCGGCTTCGAGCTGCCGCCGCGCGGTCAGTACGCCGCTGGTCTCGTCTTCCTGCCGAAGAACGCGGGCGAGCGCGATCGTTGTCGTCAAATCCTCGAAGACAAGATCTTCGGCACGGGCCAGCGCCTGCTCGGCTGGCGCGAGGTGCCGATCGATCCCGACGCACCGGGTCCACAGGCGCAGAAGTCGGCGCCGCACATCGCGCAGGTCTTCGTTGGCTCGACCTGCGAGGACCCGGAGCTGTTCGAGCGCAAGCTGTTCGTCATCCGCAAGTGGGCCGAGCGCACGGTGCGCGAGAGCCACCTGCAGGAGAAGGCGCGCTTTTACATCCCGAGCCTGTCGGCCAACACCATCGTCTACAAGGGCCTGCTCCTGCCTGGGCAGCTGACGCGGTTCTACAAGGATCTCGACGATGAGGAGTTCGTGAGTGCGCTGGCCATGGTGCACCAGCGGTTCTCCACGAACACCTTCCCCACCTGGGAGCTGGCGCAGCCGTTCCGCGTGCTCTGTCACAACGGCGAGATCAACACCATCCGTGGCAATCAGGCCTGGATGCACGCGCGCGAGCAGCTCTTCGCCGGCGAGGTCTTCGGCGACGACGTGCGCCACATTTTGCCGACGATCGCCCCGGGCATGAGCGACTCGGCCGGCCTCGACATGGTCGCCGAGCTCTTGATCCAGGCCGGCCGCAGCTTGCCGCACGTGATGATGATGCTGGTGCCCGAAGCCTGGCAGAGCGACCCCTCCATGTCGGAGGAGAAGCGAGCCTTCTACGAGTACCACGCTTGTTTGATGGAGCCCTGGGACGGTCCGGCGGCGCTGGCCTTCACCAATGGCAAGCAGATCGGCGCCATCTTGGATCGCAACGGCCTACGTCCTGCGCGCTACACGGTCACCAAGGACGGTCTGGTGATCCTGGGTTCGGAAACCGGCGTCTTGCCCATCGACCCGGCCAACGTGGAGCGGAACGGCCGACTGGAACCGGGCAAGATGTTCCTGGTCGATCTCGAGCAGGGCACCATCGTGCTCGACGAAGAGATCAAGGCCGAGATTTGCGGCCAGAAGCCGTACGGCAAGTGGGTCAAGGCCAACAAGATCTCGCTCGACGAGGTGGACGTTCCCGCCCCGCACTCCGAGCGCGATCCGGAGCCGCTGCTCAAGCGTCAGCAGATGTTCGGCTACACGCAGGAGACGGTGCGCTTCCTGCTCGCACCCATGGCCGACAAGGGCGAGGAGCCCGTCGGCTCGATGGGCACCGACACACCGCTGGCCATCTTGAGCGACCAGCCGCAGCTGCTCTACGGCTACTTCAAGCAGCAGTTCGCCCAGGTCACCAATCCCGCGATCGATCCGATTCGCGAAGCCTTGGTGATGAGCCTCAAGACGTACGTCGGCGGTGAAGGGAACCTGCTCTTCGAGTACCCCGACCACGCTCAGCAGCTCGAGCTCGACTCCCCCATCCTCACCAACGATCAGCTCGCCAAGCTGCGCCACGGCCATTTCGCCCAGCAGCGCCTGCCGGCAACGCTGCCCATGCTCTATCGCGCCAAAGACGGCACGCACGGCCTGAAGGCAGCGCTGGACGAGCTCTGTCGCCGCGCATCACACGCCGTGCTCAGCGGCCACAGCATGCTCATCCTGAGCGACCGCGGAGCGAACGCGGACATGGCCCCCGTGCCGGCATTGCTCGGAACGGCCGCCGTGCACCACCATTTGATGCGTAACGGGACGCGCATGAAGGTGGGCCTGATCGTCGAGACCGGCGAAGCGCGCGAGGTGCATCACTTCTGCCTGCTCGCCGCCTACGGCGCGGGCGCGATCAACCCTTACCTCGCCTTCGAAAGCATCGAGGGCATGGTGGCCTCGGGCAGCTTTGCCGAGCTGAAGGACGCCAAGAAGGCGCAGAAGAACTTCATCAAGTCGATCGACAAAGGCTTGCTCAAGGTGATGAGCAAGATGGGCATCAGCACCCTGCAGAGCTACCACGGCGCGCAGAACTTCGAAGCCGTGGGACTCTCGGACGAAGTCATTTCGCGCTACTTCACCGGCACCACCAGCCGCATCAAGGGCATCGGTCTCGACGTCATCGCCGAGGAATCGCGGCGTCGCCACGAGATCGCTTACCCGCGCACGGTCACCGAAAAGCCCAACCTGCCGGTGGGCGGCGAGTACCACTTCCGCTCGCAGGGCGAACGCCACCTGTGGAGCCCGTCCATCATCGCCAACATGCAGAAGGCGGTACGGCAGGAGGACATCGGCTCCTACAAGGAGTACGCCAAACTCATCAACGAACAGCCGGGCGGCCCCATCACCCTGCGGTCGCTGTTCCGCTTCACCCAGCCGCGTTCACCCATCCCGCTCGAGCAGGTGGAGCCAGCAACCTCCATCGTGAAGCGCTTCGCGACCGGTGCCATGAGCTTCGGCTCCATCAGCGCCGAGGCCCACGAGAACCTGGCGATCGCCATGAACCGCATCGGCGGCCGCAGCAACACCGGCGAAGGCGGCGAGGATTCACGCCGCTTCTTGCCGGACGAGCACGGCGATCTGCGGCGCAGCGCGATCAAGCAGGTCGCTTCTGGCCGCTTCGGGGTGACCACTCACTATTTGGTCAACGCCGATGAGCTGCAGATCAAGGTGGCGCAGGGCGCCAAACCTGGCGAAGGCGGCCAGCTACCTGGGCACAAGGTCGACGCCGTCATCGCGCGCACGAGGCACTCCATCCCCGGCGTGACCCTGATCTCGCCGCCGCCCCACCACGACATCTATTCGATCGAAGACTTGGCGCAGCTGATCTTCGACTTGAAGATGGCCAATCCGCGCGCACGCGTCAGCGTCAAGCTGGTGGCCGAGGCGGGCGTCGGCACGGTCGCGGCCGGCGTGGCCAAGGCGCACGCGGACCTCATCCTGATCGCTGGACACGACGGCGGTACGGGCGCATCTCCGGTCACCTCGATCAAGCACGCGGGCATCCCGTGGGAGCTCGGTCTGGCCGAGACGCATCACGTCCTCTTGAAGAACGACCTGCGCAGCCGCGTGACCTTGCAGACGGACGGACAACTGCGCACCGGACGGGACGTGGTCATCGCCGCCATGCTCGGAGCGGAGGAGTTCGGCTTCGCCACTGCACCTCTCGTGGCCTCCGGCTGCATCATGATGCGCAAATGCCATCTGAACACCTGCCCGGTTGGCATCGCGACGCAGGACCCGATCCTGCGCAAGCGCTTCGCCGGTAAGCCCGAGCACGTGATCCGCTTCATGTTCTACGTGGCCGAAGAAGCCCGCGAGTGGATGGCGCAGCTCGGATTTGCCAGCATTCAGGAGCTGGTCGGGCACTCGGAGTGCCTGACTTTGAAGGATGACCTCCATTGGAAGGCACGGCGCCTCGATTTCAGCGAGGTACTGCGCCCCGCCGAACGGCCGTACCCCGAAGCCGGTGTGTACAAGACGCGCGAGCAAGATCACGGGCTCGAAGCCACGCTGGACAAGCAGCTGATCGAGATGTGTCGTCCCGCGCTCGAAGGCGGTAGCAAGGTCGAGCTCGATCTACCGATCCGCAGCGTGAATCGCACCGTGGGCGCCATGCTCGGCGGTGAGGTGGCGCGCAGGCACGGCGAATACGGACTGCCCGACGACAGCATCGTGATTCGCTTCACGGGCACGGCGGGCCAGAGCTTCGGGGCGTTCATCACCCGAGGGGTCAGTCTGCACCTCGCCGGTGAGGCCAACGACTACACGGGCAAAGGCATGTCCGGCGGTACGATCTCCGTCCGACCCGGCCCCGGCGCCACCTTCAAGGCCGAGGAGAACATCATCGTCGGCAACACGTCGCTATACGGCGCGACCAGCGGCAAGGCCTTCTTCCGCGGCAAGGCGGGCGAACGCTTCTGCGTCCGCAACAGCGGCGTCACGGCCGTCGTCGAAGGGGTCGGTGATCACGGCTGCGAATACATGACGGGCGGCAACGTCGTCGTGCTCGGGCTGACCGGCCGCAACTTCGCTGCCGGCATGTCGGGCGGCTACGCCTACGTCTTCGACGTCGACGGCCGCTTCGAGGAGCGATGCAACCTCGGCATGGTCGAGCTCGAGGCCCTCAGCACCGAGGATGCCACGATGCTGGCCGTCTTGCTCGAGGAGCACGTGCAGCGCACCGGCAGCGAGCTGGCTCAGCGCATGCTCGAAGACTGGGAAAAGACGATCGATCGCTTCATCAAGGTCGTCCCCAGCGAGTTCCGCAAGGTCATGGAGGAAGCGGCCAAGGCCACGAACGGGGCCCAAGCCTCCATCACCCCCAGCCGAGATTCCTTCACCACTTTGCCGACCGCCGACCTGCTGCGCGGAGAGGCCACGAGCTAACGAGAGCGCCCGGACGAACCCATGGGAAAAACGACAGGCTTTTTGGAATACGGCCGCAAGGCGCATCAGAAGGCGCCGGCCGGCGAGCGCACCCGGAACTACAAGGAATTCGAGCTGCCAGTGGTGCGCGAGACGCTGCGCGAGCAGGGCGCTCGCTGCATGGATTGCGGCGTGCCCTTCTGCAACACCGGCTGCCCGCTCGGTAACCTGATCCCGGATTGGAACGATCACAACTTCCGCGGTCTGGACCAGGAGGCGATCGATTCGCTGCACGCGACCAACAACTTCCCCGAGATCACGGGGCGCATCTGCCCGGCGCCCTGCGAGGCGGCCTGTGTGCTCGGCATCAACGACGATCCCGTGGCGATCAAGTTGATCGAGCGCTCCACGGCCGACATCGCCATCGAGAACGGCTGGATCGTTCCCATGCCGCCGACGGCCCGCACCGGCAAGCGCGTGGCCATCGTCGGCTCGGGGCCGGCCGGTATGGCCGCTGCTCAGCAGCTGGCGCGAGCTGGGCACGACGTGACCCTGTTCGAGCGCGACGACCGGGCCGGGGGCCTTCTGACGTATGGCATCCCCGATTTCAAGATGGAGAAGGACCTCGTCGATCGCCGCCTAGAGCAGATGAAGGCCGAAGGCGTCACCTTGCGCACCGGCGTCGACGTCGGTCGTGACGTCACCGGCGAGGAGCTCAAGAAGTCCTTCGATGCCGTGTGTCTCACCATCGGCTCACGCGTGCCCCGGGACCTGCCCGTGCCCGGCCGGGAGCTCGCTGGCATCCACTTTGCCATGGATTTTCTGACGCAGCAGAACAGGCGCGTGGCGGGTCTTCCCGTCGATGGCCCGGACATCCTGGCCGCCGGTAAGCACGTCATCGTGATCGGCGGCGGCGACACCGGGAGCGACTGCATCGGCACCTCCCACCGTCAGGGGGCATTGAGCGTCACGAATTTCGAGATCATGCCGCGCCCACCCGACGAGCGGCATCCGTCCACACCCTGGCCCTACTGGCCGCTGATGATGCGCACGTCGAGCTCTCACGAGGAAGGCGGCGCGCGCAAGTTCAGCGTCTTGACGCAGTCCTTCCGCGGCGAAGGCGGACAGGTGTCGGGGATCGTCTGTACCGAGGTCGAGCTGCGCGCCGGGCGCCTGGAACCGATCCCAGGCACGGAGTTCGAGCTGCCGGCCGGCCTCGTGCTCTTGGCCATGGGCTTCGTGCATCCCGAGAAGCCGGGCGTCGTCGAGCAGCTCGGTGTAGCCCTCGACGCGCGCGGTAATGTTCGCGTCGACGCGGAGACGTTCGCCACCAGTGTGCCCGGGGTGTTTGCTGCCGGCGACTGCCAGCGCGGCCAATCCCTGGTCGTCTGGGGCATTGCGGATGGCCGCAAAGCTGCACGCGGCATCGATGCCTACCTGATGGGCGCGACCAGCCTGCCGCGCGGCAATCGGGCCGACCCACGCTTCCAAGCCTGAACTGGCTTTCGCTCGCAAGGTTTCGCTCGCAAGGTTTGCTCGCAAGGTTTCGCTCGCAAGACGGCGTTTCTCGAGAGGACGGCCCTCTCGGTCGTGTCGCAGGCTTCCGGACAGTGCCTCACGTGAGCGATTGCTCAGCGGCGGACCTCGGCGAAAGTCGTGACAAGATGCGCCTTAGTGGTGAGTGAGCGCAAACGGCCGACGAAGCCTGCTCGGAAGGTGCCCGGGCGTGGCAGCAGCCCAGACGGCCCCGTCCTCGAGTTCGCCGAGATGCCGGCCGGTCCAGTGACACTCGCCGCCATCGCCCACGAAGGTGCACGCAAGCCCTACCGGCCGGTCCAGCACACCATCGACTACGGGGACCGCATCTCCAATGCGCCCGGCGCCATCTCACCGCGCACTCGGGCCGCGCTCGGCGAAACCGGCCACCACGCGGCGCCGGTCGCCACACCGGCCGTGTCGGTCGAACAAGTGCTGAGCTACGTGGTTCGCGCCACCGCCGGTACGGTCTCGTCGCCGAGCGACCTGCGTCGCGTCGTCGACGACAGCATTTTGGCGCACCTGCCGCAGGGTACGCGAGACCGAGTCGCTCACGTGGACGTCGAGCCGGCGCTGAGCGACGGGACCTGGTTCGTCCGGGTTCGGGTCCCGCTCCGGTAGCCACGCCAAGACCGGCATGGTATTCGCTCCTGCTTGCTCCGCGCCCAGGAGCGCACACTCATGCTCGTCACTTGCTCAGCGTGCTCCGCCAAGTTCCAGCTCCCCGACGACAAGATCCGGGGACGTAAGGCGCGGATGAAATGCAAGACGTGTGGTGCGTCGATCGCCATCGACGGCACGAGCCTCGGGGCGAACACCTCTCACGCGGCGCCACCTCCGCCTTCGCGGCGAGGTCCCCCGCCCCGAGTGCACGAGCAGGAGGTTCTGACCTTCAACGACCAGACGGTGGCGCTCGGACCTGGAGAAGCAGAAGCGCTTTCACGGCAATCCCGTGAGGGGGAGCTGTCGGTCGCCCCGGATCTCGAAGACCGCATCACCCCGGTATCCAACCCTCGGGCTGCTCCGAGTTCATTGCTCGATGACAACTACGTCGATGCAGCGATGGACGCCCTGGAACAGAAGGTATTTTCCGTACCGGCACCCCACCCAGGCGACGCCAAGACGACGCAGCCCAAGCCGCCGACCGTGGACGACGACGAGGCCACGCGCATGATGGATCTGCCGCGGCTGCTCTCGGGGGGCCCCGCAGCGCCGAGCCCGCCAGCGCTCAAGAGCTCGGCGCCGGATGGCGAGGTCGAGGAAGCCACGCGCATGATGGATCTCGCAGGGCCAGCGGGCCTCTTGGGTTCCGCAGCTCCGCGTCGCGCAGACAAAGATGGTGAAGAGGCCACGCGCATCTTCGACGCGGAACCGGTGCCCCGGGCCCCACGACTGCCTCCGCGTCCTTCCCTCCCGCGCGCGCCCACTGCGTCACCGGCCGCGCCGACGGCTCCTGCGAGCGCTGCCGCGGAGCTCCCGCCGCCCGTCGTGCTCAGCGATCCGGCCCAGGGCTCCGCTGGGGCAAACCCGCTCGAGGTCTCGACGGCCAAGGTGGATGTGCGCGCGCTCGCCGTTCCGGGCGTGCCGGGACCGGTTCCAAACGCGCCCGAGCTCCCACCCGCGCCAGGAGCTCCGCCGGTGCTCCCGATGGGCGAAGCGCTCAGCAGCCCGCCAGCAGCACCTGAACGGCGCCCCGGGCGCCCGGCGGCCGATGTCACCGCCCAGCGTGCCCGCATCCCGTCCAGCCCGCCGCCGCCGTCGCCCTCCAACTGGGGCGTCTATCTCTTTTTCGCCGCCTTGGCGGCCATCGGTTTGCTCGCTGGCCTGTATGTCTTCTCGCGACCCACGTTCGATCGAGCCATCTCGAGCACCCGACAGGCGCTCGGGCTCGCCGGCGAGAGTGAGGGCGATGGCCCAGCCTTCAATGCTGCCCTAGCGACGACCGAGCTCGAGCGCGTCGCCGCGCGCGCACCAAGCTGCAAAACGGCAGGTGGACCGACGGGCGCGGGCCGCGCTCGTGTGCTCTTCCAAATGAACGGCTCCGCTTCCTCGGCCGCCGTGTCGCAGCCGTTTCACGGCTCGAGCAGCGAAGCCTGCCTGCTCGGCCTGTTCAAGAGCGCCAAGGTCCCCGCCTTTGGCGGTAAGCCGGCGATCGTCACCAAGACGTTCCGCATCGACTAGCTATTTGTGGATGTGGACGAGCGTGCCCGTCCCCATCACGCTGCCGCTGTAGCTGGCGTGCCAGTCGGCCGGCACATCCGGCAAGCTCCAGTTGAACACGTAGCGCGCGTCGATCGGCGCCAGATTCACGCAGCCGTGGCTGCGGGGGCGCCCGAAGTCGTCGTGCCAGTACGCGGCGTGGAGCGCATAGCCGCCCTGGAAGTACATCACCCAGGGCACATCACGGAGCTCGTACTCGCTGTCCGCAACGCTCGAGTCCATCGTGGTCGTGACGTGCTTCTGGTAGATGCGGAAGGTTCCCGTCGGCGTGCTGTAGGTCTCCTTCGGATCACCCAAGCCATCGCGCCCGCTCGACACCAAAGTCACGTACACGGGCCGACTGCCTTCGTAGAGCACGAGCGTCTGACTGAGAATGGACAGGTCGATCCAGCGGGTGCTGCCGGTGGCAAACCAGGGCAGCGCCGACGGCGCAGCGGCGACCTTCAAATCCTGAGAGCGCAAGTAGCTGCCATCGGCGGTTTCGACCAAGCGCGCACCGAACGCCTCGCGCACCTTGCCCGTGAGCGCCACCATCTTGCGCCGGGGCACGGGACCCACCTTCTCGAGGCCGCTCTTCGTGACCCGGTAAGCCTGTGTGACGTCGGCCACGGGAAACGCGACCGGCAAGCTCACCTCGGCCGGAAGCTCGGCCCCGTGGAACGCCGAGGCTCGATCTGCCTTGAGCTTGTCGGCCGGGATGAGGCGGCCGTCCACACTGACGGCAAAACGACGCCCACCCGCATCGCTCCCTGACACGAAGGAGTCCACGAGCGCGACGCCTGCGTGGCGTTTGATGCGACCGGCCATGGCCGCGTAGCTCGGCGCACGAAAGGTCGAGATATTGGGGATACGCCGGCCACCACTGAGCCACCACGGCGTCTGGTCCGAGCCGTGTCCGCCGTAGCGGGCATTGAGACTCAGCGCTTCGAGGTCCGGGGGCTCCCACCCCTTCGCCGCCCCGCTCGCTGCGAGAGGCACGTCGTTGGCGCCCGGGGCCACCCGGTCCCACTCGCCCTGGAGACGCTGGTGATTCTTCAGATGGCGCTCGAGGCGCATCTCGTAGGTCTGTTGCTCGGCGGCCGTGGGGACGCGCAAATAGTTCGGAGCCACGGCGCGGACGAACGCGTAGCTATAGGGCAGCGGATCCTGCCGCTTGGGTCCGAAATGGAAGGCCCGCACCAGAGGGTGGTCACTCTTGATGGTGGCTTCATCGTCCTGACAGACGAAGCCAACGGGTCTGACCGCGTACCAGCCACCCTTGCAGCCGCCTCGCGCAATCGGTTCGTCCGAGCGCGCCACGTTCTCGCCCACACGCAAGTATCCAATCGCGTCCGACTCCGGGGTCGGTGCAGCCTTGACGCGGGTCGCCAGGGACAGGGGGTAGAGCTTGGGCCCATCCTCGGGGGGCACCGGAAGGTGCATCCAGCTCGCCTCGGCGATGGCGCTCGCGGTCGAAGCCATCTTGGAGTGCAAAAGCGCGGGTGGAGCCTCGCCGGGCAGCTCGCCGGCAGCACAGCCGACACACAGGACGGCCCCGAGCACCCCAGCTCGCCAAAAATGAGCGCGCCGCGACGGGTCCTGAAAGGTCCTGGACACAGACCCTGACGCCTACTGAAAGAGCGTGAAAACGGCCAAGAATTCGGTCGACCTTGGGCCGCTTTTTGGCTTGCACGTTCCCCTGGCCCGCGGGAGAACCGCCCGGCGCGGGTTCGCGCAGAAAGAATTTCATGGCGAAGGAAACGCTCTCGATCACCGACAACCGCACCGGCAAGACCTACGAGGTCCCCATCACCGATGGCACCATCCGAACTGCCGACCTGCGACAGATCCGGACCGGCGAGGAGGACTTCGGCATCATGGGCTACGACCCGGCGTTCATGAACACCGCGTCATGTCGCTCCGCCATCACCTTCATCGACGGCGACAAGGGCATCCTGCGCTACCGCGGCTACCGCGTGGACGAGCTGGCGGAAAAAGCAGGCTGGACGGAAACTGCCTACCTCATCTTGAACGGTGAGTTGCCCACCAAAGCCCAGCTGGACACCTGGGAGGCGCAGATCAAAAATCACACGTTCGTTCACGAGAACGTGCGCGCCCTCTTGAGCGGCTTCCGCTACGACGCCCACCCGATGGGCATGCTGATGGGCGGCGTCGGCGCGCTCGCCACCTTCTACCCAGAGGCCAAAGACGTCCTAGATGCCGTTTCTCGGCGTCGCCAGATCACCCGACTCATCGCCAAGGTGCCGACCTTGGCCGCTTGGGCCTACCGCCACAGCCGTGGCCTCCCGTTCGTCTACCCGGACCCGGACCTCGGCTACTCGGCGAACTTCCTCCGCATGCTCAAGCAGAACCAGGAGCCGCACTACGATCCGCATCCCGACGTGGTGAAGGCGCTCGACGTGCTCTTCATCCTGCACGCCGACCACGAGCAAAACTGCTCGACCAACGTCATGCGCAGCATCGGCAGCTCGCAGGCCGATCCGTACTCCGCCGTCGCTGGCGCGATTTCGGCCCTGTGGGGCCCGCTGCACGGCGGGGCCAACGAAGCCGTGCTCAAGATGCTCAAGCAGCTCGGCAAGGTCGAGAACGTCGCGGATTTCGTCAAGCAGGTGAAGGACGGCAGCGCCGGCCAGCGCCTGATGGGCTTCGGCCACCGCGTCTACAAGAACTACGATCCGCGCGCGAAGGTCATCAAGGCCCTGGCCGACAAGGTGTTCGCCGTCGTCGGCAAGAAGAACCCCTTGCTCGAGATCGCGCTCGAGCTCGAGCGCATCGCGCTGTCCGACGAATACTTCGTCAGCCGCAAGCTCTACCCCAACGTCGATTTCTACTCCGGCCTCATCTACGAGGCGCTCGAAATCCCGGTCGAGATGTACACGGTGATGTTCGCCATCCCGCGCACCGTGGGCTGGCTCGCGCAGTGGGAAGAGATGATCGTCGACAAAGAGCAGAAGATCGCGCGCCCGCGCCAGATCTACACCGGCTACGACGAGCGTTCCTTCACCGCGATGGCGAGTCGCAAGGGCTAACCCGCAGGGCTGGCCCGCGAGAGCTGGCTAGTCGTAGAGCCTGCGCAGGCGCCTGCCCTCGGCGGGCGTCGGCGTCAGGCGCAGCGGTCGTCCCGGTTCGATCGGAACCGGGTACATCACCTCGTCGCGTCCCTCCGTGTGCGCTAGGCCCAGAAAGTGCCCCATTTCGTGGAGCACGACAGCGTCGAGCGCACGCGCTCGGTCTCCTCCGGCCAGACGCGGATCCTGAGTTTGCCGCTTGGCGCTCTTTGCCTCACGACCCCTGGCGCTCGGACCAGCAGTCCCGCATCGTGGCCGCAAGAATCTCGCAGCTCGCGTCGGCGACGACGAGTTCCGTCCCGTCGCACGTGTATTCCTGAGCGCCGGGGTGCTCCTCAGTGCAGTCGAGGACCGCCAAGTACTCCTCCGGGCAAAGTGCGAAATACTTGGTCCGAACCGCCGAGTAGCACTTGTTCCAGCAGTCTTCCTGGCTGGCCCCTTGAGGGTAGCACCCTTGGACCTCGGCGTAGTCTGCGCACTCGGCATCGCATGAGGCTTGCATGCGCTGGTCGAGAGCCGCGTCGAGAACGGGCGCGCCGCCACCGGTCCCGCCCGTGGCTGCTCCCCCGCTGGCGCTCACTCCACCCGCCCCGGCTACAGATCCCCCACCGCTCGCGCTCGAGTCTGCACCGCCTGAGCTGAGACTACCGTCGTTTGCACTACCGCCACTGGCTCCGCCCGAGCCAGCTCCGCCCGAGGCGGTTCCGCCCGTGCCCCTGATCACCTCGACGGTGGCCGCATGCCGACTGGAGCACTGCTCGGGACAGGAAGGGTCGCTCCCAGGTTCAAATTCCACTGTGACGAATCCGCGTGTCACGAGCGCCGAGTCGTAGGCCTCGGGAGCCACGCGGATGAAGACCTGGCCGGTACACTCCCCTCGTCGCACGCGGAAATCGCCCCCCCAAAGGACATCGCCACCGCTGTCCTCCCTGAGTTCATACGTCCAGTCGCTCGCTACATGGATTGCGCCCGCATAGAGATAGCCAGGCGTGCAGGTACCAGGCCATCCTTCTGGGGCCGCCAACATGGAGCGTTCACTGGCCTCGCCGACGAACTCCGCCCCCCCGCCGAGGCCGAGGACATCACACGGCACGGTGTGGGGCGCTAGCGATGCGGATCCATTCTGCTCCCCAACCACCACCCGCACACGATCTCCTGTCTCCACCATGGCCGGCCAGCACGGGCCACCGCAGGAGGTAAGACATTGCGCCGCCAACGCCACCACAGCAAAAGCAAGCAACGCGCGAGAAGACATGAACCCCAGCCTCCAGCTCCAAGGTAGCACACGCACGTTCGGGCGCCCGACTGCTTTATTCGATCTCGCTTCGGCCGAGAATTGATATTTCTAGTAGCCATCGATGGCTGGCCATGCCGACTCGCTTCCCTGCGGGACGACGTACGCCTCGACCTTCCGCTCATCATCGAGCTCGATCGACACCCGCTGATAGAGCGTCGGGCAATCCTCGAAGACATCGAGCTCAGCCAGCAGCCCCTCATCGACGGCGTACAGCTCGCCTGCGACGGACTCCGCCGAGGACGGCACCAGCACGAGACCCGGATAGCCATCGCGGTAGCGAACCAGGCGGTAGCCGGGGGCCGTGCGCACGGGGCCGAGCGCGATCGCGCGGGCCAGCAGGTGAGCGTTTTCGTAGCCAGATTTGAGCGAGCCGTAGACGAAAAGCTGGACCGCGGTGAGCATGGCCGGAGCGCTGGTTCCAGAGTATAGACGCGCCATGACGACCGCCAGAGAGCTGATGGACCGTGCCCGGACGAAGCTGACTCCCGCCATCGCCGACCAGATCGGCGCGACCTACCGGTTCGAGCTCAGCGGTGACGGCGGCGGGACTTGGGTGGCGACCCTGAAGAATCCGCCCAAAATCGAGGAGGCGGACGGTCCTGCGGACTGTGTGCTCAAGCTCGCGGCTTCCGATTTCGTGGAGCTGATGGAAGGACGCGCCGAGGCGCCTCAGCTGTTCTTTGCCGGCAAGCTCTTGATCGAAGGGGACCTCGGATTGGCGATGAAGCTCGGCTCGCTGACCGCGCTGTTGGCGTAGTCTGGGGCTGACCATGGTCGTTCATTACTTCGGTCCCGCCTTCACGAACACGCACGCGGCAGCACTGAAAGCCTTCGGCCCGGGGGCGACCTTCGAGCCGGCCGCCACCATCACACAGGTCTTCGACGCCGTCGCCGAGGCCCCTGGGTCCCACGGTGTGGTGCCGATCGAGAACTCCACGGAGGGCGTGGTGCGCGAGACGATGGATTGCCTGATTGAGCGCGCGCCCGTGATCGAGCTCGAGCTCGAGCTCGAGATTCAGCACGAGCTCCTGGCCGCGCCGGGAGTGACTCTGGGCGCCGTCGCAACCGTGACCTCGCACCCCCAGGCCCTCGCGCAGTGTCGCCTGTGGCTCGAACGCCATTTGCCGCAGGCCGCGCGAGAGCTCGCTCCGTCCACTTCGGCTGCGGCGGCCTCCGTGCGCGAGCGCAGGAATGCAGTAGCCATCGCCGCGCCGCTCGCTGGCTCCCACTATGGCCTGTCCAGCCTGGCCTCCGACATCGGCGATCGTCATGATAACGCCACGCGCTTCGTAGCCATCGCGCAGCACGGTCCGGAGCCAACCGGACACGACCGGACGACGCTCGTGTTCACCACACACCACGAGCAAGGCGCTTTGCGCCGGGCGCTCGGCATCTTCGACGATGCGGGCGTCAACATGACCAGGATTGAGAGCCGTCCCCTGCCCTCCAAGCGCTGGGAGTACGCATTCGTCGTCGACCTCGAGGGACACCAGACGGACCCGGCGCTCGCCCAGGCCATCGTAGAGCTCCGGGCGCGCGGCATGCTCGGCAAGGTGCTCGGCAGCTACCCCAAGGCGTCGTGAATCTGCTGCTGCTCTCGCCGGACGAGGTTGCTCTGGACGAGGCGCTGGTCGGCGGACGGCGGGCGGAGCACGTGCTCGGCCTCTTGAAGAAGCAGCCCGGTGAAAAGGTGCGGGTCGGCGTCCTGGGACACGGCACGTGCGCAGCGGTCGTGGGCGCGGTGGATGCGAGCGCCGGCCAGGTGCGGCTCCTTCTCGGCGAGCGCACACCCCAACCCGAGCCGAGGACGTCCCTGGTGCTCGCGCTGCCGCGACCCAAGGCGCTCTCTCGCATCGTGCAGCTCGCGGCCTCCTTCGGTGTGCGACGCCTCGACCTCGTCGGCGCCCACAAGGTCGACCCCGCGTATTTTTCCTCCCCGCGACTCGACCCCGCCCGCCTCGAGGAAGACGCGCTGCTCGGCCTCGAGCAAGGTGGCCTGGTCCACTTACCGGCCTTCGGGCTCTACCGCTCGCTCGGCGCGTACCTACGCGAGCAAAAGGACGTGGCCCAGGCCCGCGTGGTGTTCCACCCGGGCGGAGCGGAGCTCTTGGGCCCCGTGGTCGACGAATTGGGGCCCGAGCGCCCGGTCACCCTCGCCTTCGGCCCCGATGGCGGTTTCTTGCCTGCCGAGATCGAGCTGCTCGACGGTGTCGGCTTTCGGCCGACGACCCTCAGTGCGTCCATCCTACGCACCGAGGTCGCCGTCGCGGCGGGTCTCGCACAGCTCGAGCTGGTGCGCCGGCTGGCCTTCCAAGAGCGCGAGCGCCGTGATGTGCTCGCCGCATGTCCCGACTGATCGGTTACTTTGCGCGCGGCTGCCTGGTCCTCCTTCCGGTGGCGGCCACCGCGTACGTCATCTATTTCGTGGTCACGGCGGTGGACAGTCTGCTCGGCATGTCCATTCCCGGTCTCGGCCTGGTCGTCGCGGTGGGCCTAGTGATCGGCGTCGGCTTTTTCGTGTCCAACGTCGTGGGCAAGCGGCTCTACGAGTGGTTCGACCGTCTGATGAGCCGCTTGCCGGTCGCCAAGCTCCTCTACACGTCGATCCGCGATCTGATTCAAGCCTTCGTCGCGGAGGAGCGCCGCTTCGGGCGTCCGGTGGCCGTCCGCCTCGTCCCTGGCGGTGAGCTCAAAATGCTCGGCTTCATGAGCCGCTCGAGCCTGCCGGCCGCCGGGCACCCGGGCCACGTCGTGGTCTACCTGCCGCAGGCGTACAACATCGCCGGCCAGGTCCTCCTCGTCCCCTCCAGTCAGGTGGAGCCCCTCGATGTCGCGCCGTCCGAGCTCTTGGCATTCCTGCTGAGCGGTGGGGCGTCGGGACTCGGCCCCCAGTACACCCAGGCACCGCCTCCGGTCGTCTCGAGCTAGACCGAACGGGCGTGAAAGCGTCGCTTTCGCGCCCGGAAACGAAGCCGGAACGTCCCGCGGGGACACTGATTGACGAACCCGCCCTGCCTTGACCATTCTCCCCCAACGCCCATGTCGGACCTCTCCCGGATCTTCGAAAACAATCGCTCTTGGGCTCGAGATGCGGTTCGTCGCGACCCGGGGTTCTTCGATCGACTCGTGGGTCAGCAGGTCCCCCGCTACCTCTGGATCGGCTGCGCCGACAGTCGCGTGCCGGCCAACCAGATCATGGGCCTGGCCCCGGGCGAGGTCTTCGTTCACAGAAACGTGGCGAACCTGGTCGTGCACACGGACTTCAACTGCCTGTCCGTCGTGCAGTATGCCGTCGACGTACTGAAGGTCACGGACATCATCATCTGCGGACATTACGGCTGCGGTGGCGTCTTGGCGGCGCTCGGCAACCAGCCCCTGGGCCTCATCGACAACTGGATCCGCAACATCAAAGACACTGCGCGCCGGCATGAAGCGGAGCTGGCTGCGCTCGAGGAGCACAAGCGCGGCTTACGCTTGTGTGAGCTCAACGTGATGCAGCAGGTGGAGAACCTCGGCCACACGACCCTGATCCAGGACGCCTGGACCCGTGGCCAGTCGCTCACCATTCACGGACTCATCTACTCCATCAAAGATGGCCTCTTGCGCGACCTCGACGTCAACATCGACAACCAGGCACAGCTCGACCAGATCTACTTGATGTCCGCACAATCGAGCGCCATCTAGCCGGCCCTGCGCCTTCGGGCGCAAATGTGGGTCGGGACGGCTGAGACAAAATGCGCGAGCCAACCACGCCTCGCGGCGCGATTGGCTCGCCTTTCGGGCTCCTAGGTCAGCCTTAGAAGACGCCGTCCGCCTTCACAACGAGACCGACAGTCGAGGCGAACCACAGGTCGGTCGGTCCGCCACCGCCATCGAACAGCGGCGTGGTGTCGAGCGCTGCCTCGAGCCGGTTATCCCAGCGGAGCACCACGTTGTCCAAGTCCTTCACCGGCTTGATGTCGAAGGTCACGGTTGCGGTGATGATCTCGTCGCCAGAACCGATGCCAGTGCCAGCTGGGTTCACAGTCGTCTCGTCGAGCCCGTAGTCGAGCACTTCGACGCGACCCGCCAGGCCGAAGACCGGCGAGAAGGCATAGCCCGCCGCCAAGCTGACGCCGAGGTACTTGTTGCCGCCGAAGATTTCGGTGGCCGTGTCCTGAGCGTTGAAGTCAGCGTTGAAGATCAAGCTGAAATCACCCGGCATATAGGTGACGACCAAGTCGAAGAACCGGTCGAACAGCACGTTCTGCGTGCCGAGGGTCTGCAAGGTGCCGATGTAGAGGCCGAGATCGCCGGCCGCGACAGCCAGCTGGAGACCAGCCTGAACGTCGCCACCCGTGGTCGACACCAGCGACACCGAGTTCACGTCGTCGACCAGCATACCCTTGAGCGTCACGCTATCGGACAGCGCCAATGCTGCCCTGAGGCCGGTGTGCCAGAAGGGTTGCATCGAGTAGTAGAGACCGCCGCGGGTGTAGTTGAGGTTGACCCAGCTCTCGGCGACCTCCGCGCCGAACGGAGTACCGAACTGGCCGAAGTCGAGGGTGAGCTTGTCCGAGGGCTTCCAGGTGGCAAACGCCTGGGTGATGCCACCCACGCCAAGACCACCCATGTCGGCCGCATAGAACTTCGTGACTCCAGGACCGAAGCGCAGGCTGGTCGTCACGCCGAACTTTTCGCTCGAGTAGGCGAGGTCGAGACCGGCGAAGGCGAGCCCGAAGCCATTCTCGGCGCCGAAGGTTGCGAGGGCAGGAGCGCCGGCGCCCGGAACGGGCGCAGTGAGGACCGCGCTGGCCTCATAAGCGCGCCAAGGGGCAGACGGCGAGCCGGGCACCGCCGTATTCACGGTGGCGTAGGCGTCCCCGAAAATCAGGTACGAGAATGGACCGGTCTCCTCTTCCTCCGCAGCGGGTTCCTCGGCCGGAGCCTCGGGCGCAGCTTCTGCGGCCGGAGCGGGCTCGGCAGGGGCTGCCTCGGCCTCGGGCGCCGGGGCGGGTTCAGGGGCCGCCTCGGCAGCCGGCGGGGCTTCTGCGGGCGCTTCCTGCGCCCAGGCGCCGCTGGCAGTCAGCAGCACTGCACTCGTGACCATCCCAGCGCTCACTCCTCGATAAAGGCTCATCAATTTCTCCTTGGATTGGGTCCTGTGGACCAGCGGTTTCACGGCCAGACGTCGCCCCGGACTGGGGGGAGCATTGGGCCCGAACGACCCGCTGAACCGATGACCGAACCAATAGCCAGGCGATCATTTCCTGATTATTTCGACGTGGTTTTCCGCGAGCAAACGGCCGAAATGTCGGAAAAGATCGCGCCATGGTCACTAATTCATTAGCGATTCCAGAGAGTTGAACTGGATGGCGCACGTGTCATCGGCCTCGCCGCGAGGCGACCCACTGCGGCTCCAGCCGGCGCTCCGCCGCACACATCAGAGCCAGATCTAGCTGCCAAGTGAGCGAAACGCCCCGGATCAGGGGCCCTGTCACAGAAACTCTGGCGAAACAAACACCCCAAAAAGTCGCTCAGAGAAGGCTGCTTCGCACCGGTTTCTGCCCCCGCGATGGGCCACGCGCCCTGGCTGACCCAGCGTCCTCCGCATTTCGCGAGCAAGATTCCGTGAGCACGAGGGTGGACCGACGGGGTCCAATGCAGAAAGCCCCGCCGACGGAATCGTCGCGCGGGGCCTTCCACCAGGGCCGAACAGCGGCCGTGCTCAGTAGCGGTAGGCGTCGGGCTTGAACGGCCCCTCGACCGGCACGCCGAGGTACTGAGCCTGCTTCTCGGAAAGCTGCTCGAGCTTGGCGCCGAGCTTGCCAAGGTGCAGGGCGGCCACCTTCTCGTCGAGCTTCTTGGGCAGGAGATGAACGCCGAGCGGGAACTTCTCGGTGAAGAGGGCGATCTGGGCCAGCACCTGGTTCGAGAAGCTGTTGGACATGACGAACGAGGGGTGGCCCGTGGCACAACCGAGGTTCACCAAGCGCCCGCGTGCGAGCACGGTGATGCGCTTGCCGTCGGGGTAGATGAAATGATCGACCTGCGGCTTGATGTTCTCCTCGATGATGTCGGCACGCTTCTCCAGGTAAGCGATGTCGATCTCACTGTCGAAATGACCGATGTTGCAGACGATCGCCTGGTTCTTCATGGCGTCGAGGTGCTTGGACTTGATCACGTCGCAGCAGCCGGTGGCCGTGACGAAGATGTCGCCGATGGCGGCCGCGTCGTCCATGCGCACGACCTGGTAGCCTTCCATCGCTGCCTGGAGCGCGCAGATCGGGTCGATCTCGGTGACCAGCACGCGGGCGCCGAGGCCCTTCATCGCCTGGGCGCAGCCCTTACCCACGTCGCCGTAGCCGGCCACGACACAAATCTTGCCCGCGAACATGACGTCCGTCGCGCGCTTGATGCCATCGGTGAGCGACTCGCGGCAGCCGTAAAGGTTGTCGAACTTGCTCTTGGTCACCGAGTCGTTGACATTGATCGCGGGACACTTGAGCTTGCCGTCGCGGAACATGTCGTAGAGGCGGTGCACTCCCGTGGTCGTCTCTTCACTGAGGCCGCGGATCGAGTCGGCGCCCACGAAGAGCTGAGGATGCTTCTCGTGGATCCAGATGGTGAGGTCGCCACCGTCATCCAGAATCATGTTGGGCCCCTTGCCGCCCTTGAAGGCGTAGATCTGTTGCTCGAGGCACCACTCGTACTCCGGCTCCGTCTCGCCCTTCCAAGCGAAAACGGGCACGCCCGTCTTGGCGATGGCGGCGGCGGCGTGGTCCTGCGTCGAGAAGATGTTGCAGGAGGTCCAGGTGACCTCGGCGCCGAGATCGACCAGCGTTTCGATGAGCACGGCCGTCTGAATCGTCATGTGCAAGCAACCCGCCACGCGCGCTCCTGCCAGCGGCTTCTGCGCACGGAACTCTTCGCGAATCGACATCAGGCCCGGCATCTCCGTCTCGGCGATGGCGATTTCCTTGCGGCCCCACTCGGCAAGGCTCAGGTCGTGGACCCGGTAGGTGGCGCCCGCTTCGGTCGGAACTTGGGTCTGGATGGCAACTTGCTTGTTCATGAACTGGGTATCCTTCCGGTCGCGCCCGGCCTTTCGAGCGTGACTTGCGCCCCGGTATAGTGATCCGGAGCAGAGACACCAGGGATTTTTGCAGCATTTTTGCCGCGAGGCATCCGCTCGGGCTCGGCTTTGGTATGGTTGCCCCACATGGATCGTTTCGGGCAGTTCGACCAGGCCTATTACGACCGCTTCTACCTATCGCCCAAGACGCGAGTCGTGTCTCCCGAGGAGCACGCGCTGCTGGCCCGGTATGTGTTTGCTTTCGCAAAGTACAACGGCATTGAAGTCCAGAGCCTGCTGGACGTGGGCGCCGGCGTGGGCCTCTGGAAGGCCTGGGTGGAGAAGCACTCGAAGACCACGCGCTACGTGGGCACGGAGGTCAGCAAAGCCATGTGCGAGAAGCACGGCTACCTCAACCGTGACATCGCGCGCTGGCGCGACCGCGAACAGCACGACCTCATCGTCTGTCAGGGCGTCCTACAGTACTTGCCGGATCCGGACGTCGCCCCCGCCGTCGCTAACCTTGCGGCCATGTGCCGGGGCCTCCTCTACCTCGAGGTGACCACGCGTTTCGACCTCCGTGAGCGAACGGACACCGACCGGACCGACCAGAACATTCACGTGCGCAACGGCAGCTACTATCGGGGGATCTTGCTCAAGCATTTCATCCAGGTCGGTGCCGGACTCTGGTGGGTCAAAGAGCTCACGCCTCCGTTCTTCGAGCTGGAGATCATCGGCTCCGGCAAGTAAACCTAGCGAGCCCACAGAGCGAGCTAGTACCTAGTGAGGCACACCCGATGAAACGAGCAATTCGTCCACTGCTCAGCGCCCTCTTGTTGATCCTCACCGCCCTGGGGCTTCACAACGTGTACGGTGACAACACCGTCGTCCAAGAGCAGGCCCGGGGCCTGGCTTGTGACAACTGCGAGCCAGCGCTGTCACAACTCGGCAAGAGTCCCATCAGCCACCAGTACTTCTTCACGACCCCGGGGGGGACCGTGATGATCGAGTGTCAGCGCGCGTTCATCTTCGTCGGCGCCTACGAATGCAAACGCGGCGGCCCATAACGCCCGCTTCCCCCATGTCCAACGACCTGCCTCCTCCTTCGGGTCCCGCTCCCAGTCAAATGCTGGGCGGGATCTTCCAAGCTCACCCCTGGCACGGCGTCGCCCTCGGCAGCGAGGCGCCCGTCCGCGTCAACGTCTTCGTCGAGGTCGTGCCGGGCGATACGGTGAAATACGAGCTCGACAAGGTGTCCGGCCATCTGAAGGTCGACCGACCCCAGCTCTATTCGAACACGTGCCCGATGCCGTATGGCCTGGTGCCGCAAACGCTGTGCGGGACTCGGGTCGCGGCGCGCTGCATGGAGGTCACCGGCAAGGTCGGCATCGTCGGCGACGGCGACCCGATCGACGTTTGTGTGCTGTCCGAACGACCGCTCTCGCACGGCAATGTTCTCTTGACCGCTCGCGTGATCGGGGGCCTCCGCATGATCGACCGCGGCGAGGCGGACGACAAGCTCATTGCGGTCATGAAGAACGACCCGACCTTCGGCACCTGGGGCGACATCGAGGACTGTCCGCCGGCGCTGATCGATCGCTTGAAGCACTATTTCCTCACCTACAAGCAGCAGCCCGGCAAGCTCTCGCCTTGCGAAATCGAGGAAGAATACGGCGTCGAGGAAGCGCAGCGCATGGTTCTCCTGGCGCACGAAGACTACAAGCAGACCTACGGTCACTTGCATGGCGCGTTCGCGCGCGCCTCACTGCCGCCCAAGCGCGAGTACTAGCCCCACCCTACCGGCCCCACCCTACCGGCCCCACCCTACCGGCCCAGCCGAACGGCGAAGTCCAGCGCCAGGGCCCACTCGTAGAGCATCATCTGCCCCGGCTGTCCGCACAGGTCGCAGTCCGAGCCGCTCTCGGTTCCGAACACGGTCCCGCCACCGAGACGTGTGCTCACGGCAAGGCTACCGCCCCAGTCCCGATGCTGAACTCCGGCCCCGACGGACAGAGTCGTCAGAGGTGCTGGCGGCAGCTCGAACGGTGCGGCGCCCGACTGCGAGCCGAAAATCGACTCGATGGCGACGCCGGCACGCAGCGGGAACTCGAGTTCCTCGCGCGATAGACGCACCTCACCGCCGAGGTGAGCGGAGTGCACCGCGCCGAGCGGCACGGTCTCGCGCTGCGTCACGCCGCCATCGCTGGCGGTGCCGCGGTAGGTGAGCTCGGTCCCCGAGTAGTCGGCTAGTCGGTACTCGAGGGCGAGGCCGTAGCGGTCGAGGTCGAAGCGACCGCCGATGGTCACTCGCGTCGGCAAGGTCCACACCGCGCTCGGCTGATCGACCGCCACGGCAGCGAGCTGGCCGCTGTCTCCTCCCAGCCGAAGCGAGACGCCCGTTTGCCACGTCACGCCGAGTCGGAACTCGGGGATAGGGCTGTACTGCAGGCCGAGGCGCATGCCGGTCGCGTCGACACCCGCCAGATCCAAGCGCACGTCACCTGCCCCAACGCTCGGCGCTCGGATGCGGTCCAGCCCACCCGCCGTCACGCGATAGCCCACGCCCACGCTCAGCGCCCCGGGCACGAGCTCCTCGGGCACGAGCACGGCAACCTCCGGCCCCGCCTCCATGATGCGGAAGGAGCGAGCGTCCCGCACGCTCGTGCCGTTGACGTCGACCTGGAAGGCGCCACCTTGGAAGCTCGCGGGCGCCGCGTGGCCGCCGAGCACCAGCCAGGGGGTGAGTGGCACGCCCACACTGAGCGCAGGCAGCGGGGTGAGCTCGAGCTCGGAGTCGATCGGGCCGGCGGTGCCCTCAGGCACCGAAGAACGGTTCGTCCCGAGCAGGCCGAAGCCTGCGTAAACCTCTGGGCGCTCGGCGCGACCGAGGCCCGCTGGATTGATGAAGCTGGCGCTCGCGCCCCGCGCGCTCGCGCTCATCGCACCAGCGAGCGCCCGCGACTCGGCGCTCGGGCCGAGCGCATCCTGAAAGCCTTGCCCGAGCGCAGGCTCGGACCAGCCGGCTAGAATGCCGACCGAGGCCAGGGCGAGCGCGCCCACCCATCGCTCTTGCGCCATTTTTCGCTCCGGACCTTTTGCACAAACCCCTCGCCCTCTGCAAATGATTCTGCTCTACATGGGGGCTCGTGGACGAGTCCACTGCACAGCGCAGGTCCAGGAGCGAGGGCGCCCCCGTTTCGGACCGTCGGCCCTCCGGCTCCTTCCCGTTCCAGCCGCGCCTCACCTTGGTGGGCGAAGTGGTCCTGGTCGAAGGTGACGACGGCGAGCGTGAGGAGATCACCGCGCTCGGGATCCTGGAGTTTGCCTATCCGGGCGCCGTCGTCCGGCCTGAAACCGCTGCAGATTTCACGGACGACGTGGACCAGGGCGAGCAGGGCGATGTCGATCGCGACGAGCGGGCCGAAGGTCGGGCAGCCCAAATGCTCGAAGGCCTCGGTGCCGTCGAGCTCGGCACCGTGTCGGGCATCTTGGCGAGCTACGATAGTCGCGCCAACTACCTCATCGCCCTGGCCGGTCAGCGGCACATCGGCTGCTCGTTTGCGGCTCATGGCGTGGCCGAGCTCGAGCGCCAGGGGTTCGTGGTCGACGTTCTGCCGTCGTTCCCGTTCAAGGTGGCTGCCCCCGATGCACCGCTCTACGGGCACATCGATACCGACGGCGAGCTCGACTGGTTTCGGATCGAGCTCGGCGTGATGATCGACGGCCGGCCCTACAATTTGGTGCCGGCGCTGCTCGAGCTGCTCGAGCAGACCAGCGAGGGAAGCAGCCTAGAATCCCTGGCCCACAGCCCCACGCGCTTTCGCGCCGTCCCGCTCTCGGACGGACGCTACGTGGTCATGCCCTGGGAGCGCCTCCGGCTCATTCTCTCCGTCTTGGCCGAGCTCTATCCGGACGGAGCCGCCGGACGCACGCTCGACCTGCCCGTGGCTCGCATGCTCGAGCTCGGAGAGCTCGACCGCGTGCTGGGCGGTCCGACGACCGACGGCCTGTGGCTCCAAGGAGCCGAGTGGGTCGACCGAGCGCGCAATCTCGCCAAGGGTCCATCCTGGTCACCCAAGCCCGCCGCCCTGCGCGCCGAGCTCCGCAGCTATCAGGAAGAAGGCCTGAGCTGGATGGAGCACCTGCGCGATGCGGGCGCGGGCGGCGTTTTGGCCGACGACATGGGCCTCGGCAAGACGCTGCAGACCATCGCGCTGCTCTGTCGGGAAAAAGAGGCGCGGCGCATGGATCGACCGAGCCTCATCGTGGCGCCCACGAGCCTGGTCCACAACTGGCAGAAGGAGCTCGGCAAGTTCGCGCCGCACCTGCGTGTGTTCTTGCATACGGGCCCGCGTCGCCATCAGAAGGCCGACGGCTTCGATCGGGCGGAGGTGGTCATCACCAGCTACCCGATTGCCATCCGTGACCTCGTGAGTTTGTCGGGGCGCGAGTACCACTACCTCATCTTGGATGAGGCGCAGACGATCAAGAACGACAAGAGCCTCGCCAGTACATCCGTGCGCATGCTCTCGGCCCGCCACCGCTTGGCGCTCTCCGGCACGCCAGTCGAGAACCACTTGGGCGAGCTCTGGGCGCTATTCGAGTTCGCGCAGCCGGGCCTGCTCGGCCGCCCGGAGCAGTTCAAGCGCGAGTTCCGCGAGCCGATCGAAAAGCGGAAGGACGAGCTTCGCCTGGCGCAGCTGCAAAAGCGGGTGGCGCCGTTCATCCTGCGCCGCACCAAAGCCGAGGTGGCCAAGGATCTGCCACCCAAGACCGAGCTCGTGCGTACGGTCGAGCTCGAAGGCGACCAACGCGACCTCTACGAGAGCATCCGCCTAGCCGCCGACAGCGAAGTCCGCAGCGCCATCGGCCAGCGCGGCCTCTCCCAGAGTCGCATCGCCATCCTCGATGCGCTGATGAAGCTGCGGCAGGTGTGCTGCGATCCGCGCATCGTGTCGGTCGAAGGCGCCAGGCGCGTGAAGCGCTCGGCCAAGTACGACCTCTTCTTCGAGTTGCTCGACGCGGAGCTCGCCGAACGGCGCAAGGTGCTCGTCTTCTCCCAGTTCACGGCCATGCTCGGTCTCCTGTCCAAGGGCCTGGAAGGCAGGGACGTGCCGCACTTCGTGCTCACGGGGCAGACCAAGGAGCGCCAAGGTCTGGTGGACCGCTTCGAGGCAGGCGAAGCGCAGGTCTTCCTGATCAGCCTCAAAGCTGGCGGCACCGGGCTCAACCTGGTCTCCGCCGAAACCGTCATCCACTACGACCCGTGGTGGAACGCCGCCGCGCAGTCTCAGGCGACCGACCGTGCCTACCGCATCGGCCAGAAGAAGCCGGTCATCGCCTACAACCTGGTCGCGAGCTCGAGCGTCGAGGCGCGCATCCTGGAGCTCCAGGCCCGCAAGCGTCACCTGGCCGATGCCATCCTGGGCGTCGGCGCTGGTGGTTACGACTGGTCGGCCGACGAGGTCACCGACCTGCTCTCGCCGCTCGAGAACGACGAGGTCTTTTGAGCGACGATCTGGGTCGCCGCGAAGCCCTCGCTGAGGGCAGTCCCACTCCATGAAACTCGACCACCTTCGCCTGCTCGGCGCCTTCGGCACCAACAAGATCATGGCGGGCGAGCTGTCGCGCCTGTGCAAGCGCGCGCTCGACGGACAGCGCAGCCGCGAGCTCTTGGCTGTGCCACCCCGCAAGGTGGGGCCGGGCGGCATCGTGTATCCGTACGCGCACGATCTGGCGGCCGTCGCCGTGACGTACCACCGCACCTCGGCCCGCGTGCTCTGGGACGTCGCGCTGTCGGGAGCGTCGCGGCTCGAACCGCTCTACGCCGAGCTCTACGAGGACTTCATGACGGAGGACCGCCCCTGGTTCACCCGGGGTGGCAGCTTGAGCGTGCTCGCCTTCGGCACGCAGTCGGTCGAAGCCGGGGACCGCCAAGTCGTCGGGGTGGTCAAGAACGCCATCGTCGACGCCGGCCGCGCCCGCGGCATCGACTGGCAGGTCGACGCCGAAAATCCGGACGTCATCCTGCACGTCCGCGCTGTGCCAACCGGCGACAGTGAGGAGAGCACGGCCAAGACCGAGCTCACGGTGTCGCTCGATCTGGCGGGCCGCCCCATGCACCAACGTGGCTATCGACTGGCGCACGGTGATGCCCCCTTGCGTGAAGACCTGGCCGCGGCGCTCGTGCTCTTGGCTCGCCATAACGCGAAGGAGCAGATCCTGGTCGATCCCATGGCGGGCTCCGGCACCCTCCTGCTCGAAGCGGGCCTTTTGGCGTCGGCCCGTTCGATTTGGCAGGCGGGAGAGACCCCGGTCGGCGCCCGTTTGCCGGGCCTGGGCGAAGCGCTCGCCCCCCTGCCCCCTGCCCTCTTCCCCGACACGGAAGCGGAGCTCTACGGGGCCGAAATCGACCCAATGACGGCGGGACATCTGCAGGACAACGCCGTGCGCGCCGGCCTGCGCGAGCGCATCACGCTGCACAGCGGAGACTTCCGCGACTGGGACCTGGGCAAGCGGCTCGCCGGTCGTCCGCCAGGCCTCATCCTCACGAATCCACCCTATGGCGCGCGCATGGGCGGCTCGCCCACGGAGCTCGGTCGCCTCTACAAGGACCTAGCCACCTTCTGCCGTTCCTTGCCCGGCGCTGGGGCCGGCTGGACCGCCGCCTTCCTCGTCGGCGATGCATCGGAGGAGGAGCGCGCCCAGCAGGGCGACTCGAACCGCGAGTCGAGCGTGGCGCTCTTCATCCGCAGCGTGGGCGGCAAGCCGCGCATCAAAAAGCCCCTGTCGAACGGCCCGCTGCGCGGGCAGTTTCTGCTCTACGATCTCTAAAGTGGCCCGAGCCTGCGCCGCACGAGGTTGCCCTCCGCCGTGATGGCCCAGAGGTCCTGTCCGGCGCCGTACAGTGCGATGACCTTTTCCGAACCGCCAACGGACGAGTAGCGCCACCTCATCCCATCCCAGTGCATCACCGACGGGCAGGCGATCCAGACGTCGGGGATGGACCGCGCCCAACCGGTCTGGATGGCGTTGGCCTCCAGCTCGAACTCGGCGCCCGGCTCGAAGCCATCCACCATCACGTCGCCATCCCAGCGACCGAGCAGAGGATGCTGCGTCGCCGCGTGGGGGCCAGTGGGGCCATACCAGCCGCCTGTCCAAATATGCTTGCCGTCGCCGAACACGACCGAGTAGATGGCGCCGTCGGCAGGGGCTGGGACGTCGAAGGTCACGAGGCCTGTGCGCACGGTCCTGCGCCCCTCGCCTGCCACCACCAAATCGCCCACCACGTTGCCAAAGACCCCCTTGAGCGCCGGGGCGACGGGCGGGGCCGAGCCGCTCCAATCGGCGCCCAGCGTCAACCAGCTGATGCCATCCTGCGACACGGCCCACGCTTCGGTGGCCGTGTGAGCCCACACGCCGTTCACATCGAAGGTGGTCGGGATGGGCAGCATGGTCCAAAACTCCCCGTCAAAGTGCGCGGCGATGCCCTCGCGGCCGACGGCCCAGACGTCGTTCCGTCCCGTACCCGACAGGGCGAGCAGCTCGGGCACGTCGGGACGCGGCATTTGGACCCAGCCGCTGCCATCGAAGTGAACGAGGTCGTTTCCGGCGGCCCAGACGTCGTCCTCGGCCGAGCCCCAGAGCGCGCGGAGCGATTCGCTGGTGGCTTGGCTCGACGTCCAAGTGTCCCCCTCGAGCGAGAGGAACGTCCCGTCGTCGCCGACCACCCATGTGTGATCACTGGTGCCCCAGATGCCGTTCAGCTGCTCCGGCGTGACGGACGAGCCGCCCTTCCAAGTATCGCCATCGAAATGAGCGACGATACCGCTCTCACCGACGGCCCACACATCCCCTGCCGAGCGCCCCCACACGGCCCGCCAATCGTTGAAGGTGAAGTCCTCGGCTTCCTCGTGGAGCCATGTCCCATCGTCACCCGTGCGGGCGAGCGCGCCCGCGCCGCCGACGGCAAATGCTGCATCTCCATGCGGTGCCCAGATCGCGGTGAGCCCCACCAAATTCTGCTCCACCGTCCAATAGGCACCGTCGTAGCGCCCCACGATCTCGGGACCGACGCCCCAAAAACCACCTTCGAAGGCCGAAATAGCAGTGAGCCCGGCTTCGCTCGGGATGGTGGGACTCACCAGCACCCCATCTGGTCCGTGCCAGAAGAAGCCGGGCCCGTCGCCCACGATCCAGGTGTCGGTCCCACGTTTGGCGATGGCAGTGACGTTGGGCGCAACGGCAAGTCCTTCTCCCCAGCCCCAGCTCACACCATCGAAGGCAAGCGATGTGCCCCCGTCTCCAACGACCCACACATCGTCTGCAGCAGCGGCCCCGATGCTTCGCAAACCGATGCCCAGCGGAGCAAACTTTGGATCTGGCTGCATCGCCGTCCAAACGAATCCATCCCAGTGCAGAACGGCGGTGCGCAGCGGTTCGGCTGCGATCGGGACCAGCGGGTCCGTCGGCGCGCCGGCGTCGCTCAGGCTCCCGGTGTCGTTGGCAACGATCCAGATGTCCGTCTCCGAGGTGCCGGAGATGGCGACGAAGTCGGCGTTCGAACCGCACCAGCCGTCGCGTGTGCAGAACGTCGGCGGCTCGCTCCGCGGATCGGGCGCATGGGCCCCTTCTTGGACCCCGCCGCCTCCGCCACTTCCGCCGTTACCGTTACCAGCATTGCCGTAGCCCCCGCTCGACCAACCGCCGCTGCCACCAGCACCGAAACCGCCCGCGCCCGGGATCCCCACTCCGCCAGCGCCACTTCCGCTCGCTCCACTACCAAAGAAAGCCGCCTCGAGCGCCGAGCGCGAACCGCAGCCCGACACCACCCCAATGGCAGCCAGTAGGCCCAGACTGGCAGGCCAGCGAGCGGTGGCACGGCGTCCCCTCGGGCCCACCGGCAAAACCTAGCACAAGGCGGCTATGCTGAGGCTCATGGGTCCACGGGGGATAGTTCGAGTGCTGGGTCTCGCGGTGTCCTTGAGCACCGCGGCGTGGGCGGAGGCCCCAGCCGTCCACCCGGAACCGGCGTCCCATCCTCCCAACGACGCAATCTTCGCGCAGTACCGCGTCCACGCCCAGGCGATGCGGCAGGCGCGCTACGGACGGGCCATCGGATTCGGCACGGTTGGACTCGGCGCCGTCAGCACGGCGGCTTTCCTGCCAGCGGGCTCGGCCCAAATGTACCTCGCCATCGGCGGGGTCGGCGCGCTCACCGCGGCTCTCTTCAACGTCGTCGCTCCGTCTTACGCTGAATGGCTCAGAGGGGAGCTCGACCGGGGCGGCTGCTGTCGAACGGCTGCAAGTCTTCATGAGCACTGGCGCATCGAAGCCCGGCGCGCCGCGCTCACCCGGCGCGTCTTCGGTTTCGGTGCGATCTCGCTGGGTGCGCTCCATGCCGTCGGCGGGGCCGTGGCACTGGCCCTGGACGATTCGACCTCAGCCACGGCGGACAACCAGGAAACGGCGGCGGTCTTCTTCGTCGCCGCTGGCGCATTGGTCGGCGCCGGGAGTGTCCTCGTCCTCACGCCGAGCGCCTCGGAGCGGTCCTTGGCTCAGTACGAAGCGGGCCAGCTCCGCGTTTCCGGCTTCGGGGTGGCTCCCGTGTCGGGCGGGGCGGCCCTTTCGATGACAGGCGTTTTCTAACTGCGCTCGAGCTGCTCTGCATCGAGCAGATCCTGCGGCCGACCCGATGCCCGCTTCTGCACGATGAGGTCTGCCTTGCTGACGCAGCTGATCAGGTGGCCAAGGACCTCGAATAGCACGCGGGCGGCAAAGGCCTCGTCGAAATGGCCGCCCGGGACGTTCTTCAAGAGATCGATGCGAGCCGGTGGATGCCCCATCCAGACGACATCCAGACCGCGAGCGTCCCGAAAGCCATCCAGGATCTCACGCGGGGCACCGAAGGCCGCCAGGGCTCGAAGTGCGCGTTCGAGATTGTCGACAGCGCCGCCAATCCAGACGTCGGCGTCCTTCGTGAAGCGAGGAACGCCGTGCAAGGCGACCGCCTGCCCACCCACCAAAAGGTAGTCAACCTTCTCGTCGTCGAATGCCGAAAGCAGATCGATCAAGTCGGAGGGGAGGTCCATCCGGGTTCTCCTTTCGCCACCACTCTTGGGCCATCTGCCAGACAGCCGAGAGTCGTTCGGCAGGAGTCGTCTTCCGCCAGAACTCGCGATCGAAGCCGGCGACGTCGGGCTCCCGGACGAGACCGCCCGTCCACTGCTCCCGCCGCAGCCGGGCCCGCTCCTCTCGACTCATCCTCCTAGAATACTACTACGAAACAGCAGGGTCGAGCGCCTTCGGCTCACACCCTCGGCTCAGCTTCTCGGCAACCGGAGCGGCGACGGCACCAGGTTCTGCGGATCGGCGCCCGGTCCGCGCGCGTAGACGGGATGCGGCGGATGGAGCGACGGATCGAAACGGGCACCGAGCAGAGCTACTTGGGTCGCGTCCGGGGCACCGCCCGCTTCGTCGATGAACGAGTCGAGTCCCTCGACCGCTTCGCCGAGCACGACGAAAGGCTCACCACCGGCCCACGCACTGAGCGCCGTAGCGAGCCCTGCGCGTGGCCAAACGGTGGCGGCCAAGTGCTCGTAGCCCTCGACGTCGTAGGCTCCGACGAACACCTCGTCGCGCCGGGCGTCGCGCACGACCAAACGCAGGCGGGCGTCGCCTTTCGGGTGAGCGGCGGCAATGGCGCGCAGGGAACCGACGCCGACCGTGGGCACACCGAGGCCGAGAGCGAGGCCGTGCGCCTGGGCGATGCCGATGCGGATGCCGGTGAATGCGCCCGGGCCGACGCCCACGGCGAGGCGATCGATGCTCTGCTTGTCCCAGCCGGCGCTCGCGAGCGCTTCGCCGAGGAGCGACAGCATGCGCTCGGCGTGACGGCTCAGCTCCTGGTGGTAGGCGTGGGCCACCAGGACGCCGTCTTCGACGAGCGCGACGCTGCCGCGCTCCGATGAGGTCTCGAGGCCGAGCGTTCTCAAACGCGAGGACCCATGTCTTGCTCGCGTCCGTCCGGGTGGACGGCGAAGCGACCGCTCGTCTTGGGGTGGACCGGGGCCTCGCTGGGCCAGGGCCAACCGCCGAAGCCGGTGCGCTGGTAGTCCTGGAAGGCTTGCTCGAGCTCGCGCCGCTCGTTCATGACGAACGGGCCATGCTGCGCGACCGGCTCGCCGATGGGCTTGCCCTGCAGGACGAGGATGCGAGCGGGACCTCCGACGGCGCGGAGCGGAAGCTCGGCGGTCGGATCGACCAGGAGGACACGACTCGACGGCGTCGTCTCGCCCCCCACGTCCAGCGTCACGCCGTCGTAGAAGTAGAGCGCACGGTGGCTCTGCTGGCTCGCCGGCGGCAAGGTGACGGAAGCGCCCTCCTCGAAGTCGATCGCCCAGATCGCGACATCGGCCTCGGCCTGTGCGGCCCAGGAGTTCGGAGGGGGCGTCGGTGGATGGGCCTCGCCGAACGTGCCGGCGACCACGGTGACCTTCGCCGTCTTACCCGCAGCGTTGGTGACGGGGACGACCGGGATCTCCTCGTGCCAGAGCATCTTGAAATGCGCGGGCACCATCTTGTTCGCCTTCGGCAGGTTCAGCCAGATTTGAAAGAGCTCGAGGGGGTTGTCCCGGTCGTCCTCCAAAAGCGGGAACATCTCGGCATGCACGATGCCGCTCCCGGTCGTGATCCACTGCGCGTCGCCCGCGCCGAAGCGCGCTTTGGCACCGAGCGAGTCCGAGTGGTCGCAGTAGCCGCGCCGCACGACGGTCACCGTCTCGAAGCCGCGGTGCGGGTGACTCGGAAAGCCCGGCACACTGCGCCCGTGGTACATGCGAAAGCCGTCTTTGACCTCGAAATCCATGCCGAGGTTCCGGCCCCGCAGGAGCGCCGGGTCGGGGCCCATTTGGCCGTTGCCCTTGGGGTAGGCGTCGTTGTGGTAGGCGCAGAACAAAAATGGATCCACGGTGGCCCAGGGGAAGCCGAGGGGGCCGGATTCGAGGACGATGCGGGACATCGGCTCAGTCTAACCACGGCCCCGGGTCCCGGCCATGGCCCGATACCCCGCGCCCGAGCAATGGTCCTTTGCTGGTGCTACCGTCCGCGCCCTCATGCGCCCCCAACGGACCTTCGCGAGACGGACCGAGCTGCTCCTGCCCGCGGGCAACCTCGACAAATTGAAGCTCGCGCTGCTCTATGGCGCGGACGCCGTCTACGCGGGCAGCCCGGACATGTCCCTCCGCACGACCTCGGGCTTCTCGATCGAGGACCTGCGACAGGGCGTCGCTTACGCGCATTCCCTCGGTAAGCGCGTGTATTTGACGCTGAACCTCATCACCCACAACAAGGACGCGCAAAAGCTGCCCGAGTACATCGAGATCTTGCGCTCGATCGGGCCCGATGGGCTCATCGTGGCCGACATCGGCGTGCTCCAGTACGTCCGCGAGCAGGCCCCGGAGCTCGAGCTCCACGTCTCCACCCAGGCCAGCGTCGCCAGCTGGCTGACGGTGCAGAGCTTTCAGAAGCTCGGAGCGCATCTGGTCGTCTTGGCCCGCGAGGTGACCTTCGACGAGGTGCGCGAGATCCGCGAGCGCTGCCCGGACATTCGGCTGGAAACCTTCGTGCACGGCGCCATGTGCATGACGTACTCCGGGCGCTGTCTGCTCTCGAACTACATGGCCGAGCGCGGGGCGAACCAGGGCAGCTGCGCGCACTCCTGTCGCTGGAAGTACAAACTGTTGGTCAAGACTCCCGACGGCCAAGAGGGAACGATCGAGATCGACGACTCGAACATGAAGGATTTCGACTTCTTCTTGCAGGAGGAGTTTCGTCCGAACGACCTCTATCCGATCGTCGAGGATGAGCGGGGCTCGTACATTCTGAACTCGCGGGACCTGAACCTGATGCCCCAGCTCGCCGACTACCTCGCGCTCGGCATCGATTCGCTGAAGGTCGAAGGGCGCAGCAAGAGCGAATACTACTTGGCCGTCGTCGCCCGGGCCTATCGGGCGGCGATCGACGCTTACTACGCGGACCCCCAGGGCTTCGATCCGGCGCCCTATTTAGCGGAGCTCTGGACCGTGCCGTCACGCGGCTACACGACCGGCTTCCACTCCGGGCGCCTCGACAAGAGCGCCCACGACTACGACGTCGGTACGTCCCTCAGCGCCTTCGAATTCGCCGGCATCGTGCGCGAGTACCAGGCAGAGGACTTGATCGTCGAGGTGAGAAATCGGCTCTTGCCGGGCGACGTGCTCGAGTTCTTGCCCCCCGGCTCTTTGGACGTCGTGCGCCTGCGCGTCTACGACTTCGTCGATGCCGACAGTGGCGAGGTGAAGGCGCGCGCGACGGCCGGAGAACATCGGGCGATCCGGATCTCGGGCGGGGCGCTGGCCGACCAGGACCAGGCGACGCTCCGCACACGCTTGCCCGTGGGGACCGTGGTGCGCAAGGCGCGCCCCCTCACGGAGGCGGACCGGGCGGGGCTCAGCGCCGCCCAGCAAGCGGCCGAGCGCGAGCTCATCTCGCCAGGCGACTTGCTGAGCGCGTCCACTCGCCCCGTGCGTCCGGCCGACCGAGCAAGTGGACGCCCACCGCGCCTCGGGGCAAACGGTTGTTGCGGTCTCGGTTGCAACGGCTGCCTGCCGTTCTGGCAGGACGAACGCTACGCACCTCTGCGTGCTCGCTTGGCGGTGCGCGGAGCCCCAGGCAAGCTCGCCAAATCCGCGGCGACCCTACAAAAAGACTCGTTTCACGCGCGGGTAACGTCGGTAGACGACGGTGGCGGGACGCGCCTATGATGACTCTCAACGTGGAGGAAGGGGTAACCAGACCGCTCGCGATCCTGATCGTGGACGATGAGCCCGCCATCCGCGAGGTCTTCACCCGCTTCTTGGGACGGCGCGGCCACGACGTCGTCGCCTGTGGCAGTGCCGAGGAGGCGATTCAAATCGCCGGGGCACGCAGTAGCTCCTTCGACGTGATCGTGACCGACCTCATCTTGCCCGATATGACGGGTCTCGATCTGGCCCGGGCGCTCAGCGAATCCGGCTCGTCGGCTCAAGTGATCCTGCTCACCGGAGAGCCGAATCGCGAGACGGCCGACGTGGCCAGGCAGCTGCGGGTTCACCGCTACCTCGCCAAGCCCATCCGCGCCGGCGCCCTGATCGACGTGGTCGAAGAGGCCGGACGCGTCGCCACGAACCACAGCTAGATCAGGGCCATCTCGCGCCGCATCGACATCGCCGACGCGCTCACCCAGAAAGCGAGCAGGTCCGCCACCACGGCGCGCGCTGACGCCTCATCGAGCCCGAACAAGCGGCCGTGACGCGCCAGGAGGGACACACCCCCGAGGTCGTCGGCGAGCACGAGCGCCGAGCGGAAACTGGCTCGTTCCAAATCCGCCAGGACCTGGCCGGCGTTCGCGAGCGGGTGGGCAGCGTAGGCGCGGGCCGCGTCCTCGAAGCGACCCTTGGCGAGCCAGGGCAGAGACTTCGTCACCCGGCGCGTGAGGTCCCCCACATCTCCCGCGGCGGCGCGCGAGACGGGCACCGTCCCGCCAACGACCGCAGCCGAGGCGGCCAGCAAGAGCTCCGTCTGCGCCGGACCCAAGGCGAGCAGCACCTGAGCATCGAGAGCAGCCCCGCACACGTAGCGGGCCAGGCAGAACGCCTGCTCGGACTCCGACAGGCCCGCCAGCTCCGTAGGCACGAGGATGCCCACCGGATCGGTCAGCACGCAGCCCAGGCTGCTGCCCGGCGGACCGACGTACAGATCCAGCTCGAGCCCGCGAAACGATCGGAGCAAGCGATCGACCAGGGGACGCACCGGATGGGCCGCCCGCGGACCCACACGCTCTCGCGTCCCCACGCCAAGGCGCGCTGCGTCATTGGGATAGATCTTGGAGAGCAGTGGAACGAGCTGCGCCAAGAGCGCCTTGGTCGGTTCCGGCAGCGCCTGGGGTAGGCTGCTCCACACGGCGAGCGAAGCCGTCCCTTCCGCCGCGAGCGCAGTCTTGGCGTGGCGGGAGTTCCAGGTCGAACGCTGCAGGTCGGAGCCGCCACCCAGGAAGGTGAGCGGTCCCAAGGCCAGGTGCGCCTCGGCGTTCTGACCGGTGGCGTCGAAGGCCTGCGAGAGGCGGTTCCAGGCATCGATGCGCAGGACGTCGCGAAGGAGCAGATCGCTCAGCTCCGGAATCGCCCGGTCGAAGCGACCCTGGATGCAGAGTCGCTCGCCGAGCTCCCAGCGCAAGGCCGTGTGCTGTGGAGCGAGCTTGAGTCCGAAGCGCAGCGCGGCTTCCCCGCTCTGAGGGTCCGCCAGGCGATCGAAGTACACGCGCCCAAGCTCGAGATAGGACTCGGCCCGGCGCGCTGGCTCGGCGTGACCATGACAGAACGCTTCGAGCGCGCGCGCGTAGGGAGCGTAGTCGGCGCGACGACCGGCCTTCGCTTCCGCCTCCAAGTGGCGCACGATGTCGCGAGCAGCCCCTTTCTCCTCGTAGCCGGCCAGCTCCACCGCACGGGTCCAGGAGGCGATGGCCTCGGCCGATTGGTTCGCGTCCCGCTGCAGGCGGCCGAGCGTCGTCAGTGCCTCGCCGAGTTCGAGACCGCCAGCGGCAGCAACCCAAGCTTCGGCCGTCTGCCGAGCGCTCGATTTGCCGGTTGCGATTTCGATGTTCAAGAGGCGACGCAGGGCTGCGCGCTCGCTCGGTGCGGTCCGCAGCACCTCGCGCAAGAGGCGCGTGGCGTCCACGACCTTGTCCAGATGCTCGTGATAGATTTCCGCGAGACGCAAGCGCGCAGCCCGGCCCTGGTCGGCATCTTGCGTGGCGGCGATGGCTCGTTCCAAGCGAGCGGCACCGGCGGCCCATTGCCGATCGCGCAGGTACAGCTCCGACAGCTCGATCAACGTGGGCACGTGACCGGGCTGCGCTTTTTCCACGCGTACGAGCGCGGCGATGGCTCCTTGCACGTCCTGCCGCGCGGTGGCCATCAGGCGCGCCAAGGAGATCCAGTGCCCAGCGCGCACCTCGGGGTCGGTGGCCGAGGTGGCCGCCGCCTGCAAAGTCGCGATCAGCTGTTCGAAGTGTCCGTCTGCAGCTTGCGTCCGCTGCAGCTCTTGGGCGCTCGCCGCATCGTCCGGGTAGAGCTCGAGGGCGCGGATGAGCAGCTTGGCGGCCGCGTCGCCCTGACCGCTCGCCTGATGAATCGCGGCCGCGCGTCGGAACAAGGACGAAACGCGCTCTCGACTCTGCACGACGCGTGACTCCGTTTCCGCGGCTTCTGCGAGAAGGTCCACGCTGCCAATCATCTCGGCCAGTCGGGTCATGCCGCGCGCCGCTCCGATGCTCTCGGGATCGTCCACCAGAGCAGGACGATGCATCTCGAGCGCGAGCGGTGGGTTCTGCCATTCGACCTGCTCACCGAGGCGCGTCCGCGCCGCGGCACGCTGGTCGAGCGCAGCCGCCGTGCGCACGCGCACTTGGTCGACCCGGGCCAGTAGGGACAAGTCCTCTGCGCCGAGGGCCCAGAGCTCCTGGGCCAAGAGTGCCCGCTCGTCCTCGGGACGCAGCTCGAGCACCCCGGAGGCGGCCTCACGCCTGAGCACCTTGCCGCGCTCGCCATCCTGTTCACCGAGCCGTCCGAGCTCACGCAGGGCGCTGATCCGCTCGGCCTCCGCTTGGTAGCTGACGACCTGACCCTTGAGGACACGGACGAGGTCGTCAGCCGGTGGGTTGTGCGTCACCAGGCGCTCGAGCGCCTCGAGCGCTCCGCGGTGATTGGGCTTGCGTTCGAGCAGGGCTTCGTAGTGCTTCGCCGCATCTGCGGGCCGATCGAGCTCCCCTTCGAGCACCTCGGCCGCCAGCAGGGTGGACAGCTCGCTAGCTCCGTCGTCGCCCGTCGTTCTTGCCCCATCGGCCGCCGCCTCGGCCAATTTGGCGAACTCGCCGAGCACGCCCAACGTACGCACGCGCCCGTCGCGAGCGAGTTGATCGTGCGCGTCCGCAGCGAGCACGATTTCGTAGGCATGGAGCGCCTCCTTGGGCTTGGCCAGGCGAAACTCGTAGATGCGCCCGAGCTCGCGCGCGATGCGCTTACGCTCCAGATCGTCCTTCTCGTGACGGAGTCTGTTCTCCAGGTGTTGGCTGAGCACCTCGTGCTTGCCCTTGCGTTCGAGCACTCGTTCGAGCGCGCTCGACGCATGCGGAGAGCCAGGATCTTCCGCGAGCGCCTTCTTGTACGTCTCGAGCGCGAGCGTGTCGTCTGCCAGCAGGCGCTCGGCCACCTGGCCCATGCGCAGAAGGTGCTCGGCGCGCGCTTGGCGCGTCGGCAGACTGGCAAGCTCCATGTTCATCACCTGGACGAGCTCCTTGTGGTTGCCGGCTGCGCGATGGATGCGAGACAGAGCCGCCAGGGCCGGCCGACTCGTCGGGGCCATCTGCGTCACCTGGCGGTAGAGCTGTACGGCCTGTTCGATGCTGCCCAAGTGTCGTTCCGCAACCTCCGCTGCGCGCAGGTGGAGCGCCACCTTGTGCGCGCTGTCTTTGGCCAAGGCCGCTTCGGCCATCAAGGCCTCGATGGCGAGCTGCGGCTTACCGGCCGATAGCGCCACTCGGACCGAGCCGCGCAGGGCGATCAAGCTTCCACGATCGCGCTCCAGGATGCGCTGAAATGCCGCCAGCGCAGCAATGGGGGCCACGAGCAGGTCCTCCTGGATCTGAGCGGCGGCCAAGAGGTGCATGATGGCGTCGGCATCGTCCGTCGCCAGCTCGACCTGAGCCTCGTGCACTTCCACGAGCTCGGCGTAGCGCCTCTCACGGTGGAGCAGCCGCGTCAGCGCCCCGAAGGCTCCTGGATGATTGGGCACGAGGCCCGTCGCTGCCTTCAGGGCCGTGATGGCGCTCGGCACGTCGCTGAGGCGCCTTTCGTAGATCTCGGCCAGCTCGACGTGCAAGGTCGCCCGTTCGTCGACGTCCTCCGACGCGGCCTCTCGGCCCGACAGCACGCCGACCAAAGCCGTCCAATCCTCGGCCTGACGATAGATCTCGGCCAGCGAATCCGTCGCCGCGGGTAAGGCGGGCGACAGCTCTCGGGCGCGCTCGAACCAGGTCGTAGCGTCGGCCAGGCTGTCCAAGCGCAGTTGATAGAGCTCCGCGATGCGCAGGCGGAGCTCTATCTTGTGCGAAGCGTCCGTCGCCAAGGTCTCGAGCTTGAGCAAGTTTCTGAGCTCGCCCTGATGATCACCCGCCGCTTGATAGAGATCGGCCAAGCGGGCGCGCGGCCCAGGATCGCTGTCG